>QWCK01000606.1_pt1 | contig 60684 bp, 66 predicted proteins | sample 1972571 | NCBI WGS metagenome assembly QWCK01 (sample SAMN09866710, study PRJNA288562) | Human gut metagenome isolate term2_stool, whole genome shotgun sequencing... | isolation source: gut | host: Homo sapiens | place: USA: California | reverse complement strand
CTGCCTTACAAGCAGGGGGTCATAGGTTCGAGCCCTATAGCGCCCACCAAAAGGAATATGGCCCGGTAGTTCAGTTGGTTAGAATGCCAGCCTGTCACGCTGGAGGTCGTCGGTTCGAGCCCGATCCGGGTCGCCAATCTTGTTTGTCGCACGGGTGAACCGATTATAAGCTGGTGTAGCTCAATTGGTAGAGCAACTGACTTGTAATCAGTAGGTTAGGGGTTCAAGTCCTCCCACCAGCTCCATATGGAGGAGTTCCCGAGTTGGCCAAAGGGGACGGACTGTAAATCCGTTAGCTTTGCTTTCAGTGGTTCAAATCCACTCTCCTCCACCATTTTTCTTGACAAAACAATAAATCATTGTTAAAATAATCTAGTAAATTTAAGCGGAAGTGGCTCAGAGGTAGAGCATCGCCTTGCCAAGGCGAGGGTCGCGAGTTCGAATCTCGTCTTCCGCTCCATTTTTTCCTAAGAGATGTTTGGCGACATAGCCAAGTGGTAAGGCAAAGGTCTGCAACACCTTCACCACCGGTTCAAATCCGGTTGTCGCCTCCATCTTTCTTTTTTGCTCATGTACCGGTAGCTCAGCTGGATAGAGTGCCTGACTACGGATCAGGAGGTCGGGAGTTCGAATCTTCTCCGGTACGCCAAGAAACCGCCTTTTGGGCGGTTTTTTGCATTGTCTTTTCTTTTTTACTTGCAAACATTGACGCAAGTGGTATACTATTTGACTTGGAAAGGGTGATTGTATGGAGCGTGAAGCTTTATTTATTGTCATCAATCATGAAGAACATTTTGTGGAGTTATTGCAGAGGCTGGCAGAGAATGGCATTCAGGGTGGGACCATTCTCGAGAGCGAGGGATTGTGCCAAGTAAGCGCTGAGCATCTCAATGAGCTCAATTATGGATATTTTAGATCCGTTCTCAATGCGGGCAGACCTTTCAATCGAACGATCCTTTTAATTTTGTCAAAGGATCGCATTGAGACTGCGAAAGAATGTGTGCGCTCGGTTGTCGGGGATCTTTCGGCTGAAAATAGGGGAGTGATGTTTACGATTCCCGTTTCCGGTGTCGAAGGTCTCACAAAGTAGGTGCATGATGACTTCTCTTTATGCATTTTCGATTTTATTATTTGGCGGGATGCTCTTTGCATCCTTACTCGGAAAATTAAAATTTCCGAAGGTTACGGGCTATCTCATCGGCGGGATTATTCTCGGGCCGAGTATTCTTGGCGTTTTATCGCGGGATATGGTCTCTTCTCTTGAAATGATCAGTGAAGTGGCTTTGTCGTTTATTGCCTTCTCTGTGGGCAATGAGATGAAACTGAAGCATCTTCAGAAACTCGGATCCAAAATTCTCATCATTACATTTTTTGAGGCAATTGGAGCATTTTTGGTGGTAACACTGGGTCTTATTTTTCTCTTCGGCTCGGATATTCCTTTTGCGATCACACTCGGCGCAATCAGTTGCGCTACGGCTCCTGCAGCGACGCTTATGGTCATCAAGGAGTACCGTGCACAAGGCGAGATTGTCGATGTTTTGATTCCTGTCGTTGCCCTAGATGACGGAATCGGTATTATTATCTACGGGATCAGTTCATCAATTGCCACGGCGCTTCTCTCGGGCGGTGCCGTCAACCTCGCGTCAATGTTCTTAAAGCCGATCGGTGAAATTCTATTGGCGATCGTTCTCGGCGGTGCGACGGGGTTTCTCATGTCGTTTTTACTCAAACGTATGAAAAATCAAGAGGAACTCATTGCATCCATCATCGCATATGTTTTTTTGATTACGGCGATTACGATGTATCTCAATTTGTCGAGCCTCTTGACTCTGATGGCGGCAGGGATTGCGGTCGGAAATCTATCGACCTCAAGACGTCGTTTTGCACCGCTCTTGGATCTTTTCACAACGCCGATTTTCATCGCATTCTTTGTTCTCTCGGGTGCCGATCTTACGCTTTCCGCCCTTGCAAAGGTTGGAGGAATCGGTGCATTTTACATTGTTGCACGCGTCGTCGGGAAATATTTCGGCGCGATGTTCTCGACGAAAATCACAAATTGCTCCGTGGAAGTGCAAAAATATCTTGGTCTGACGCTGGTCCCGCAAGCGGGTGTTGCACTGGGTCTTAGTCTTATGGCGAGTAGAGTCATTCCGGCACCGCACGGCACGATGATTCGTACAGTGGTGCTCGGCGCGACGATTTTTTATGAGATTCTCGGTCCGTTCTTGGCGAAGTATGCGTTTACCAAAGCGGGCGCCATCGAGGACAAGCCGCGCACGAAAGTGGTGACGGAACCATAGTCCATCTTCTCATTTGCGATGAGGTATATTATAATGATGCCAATAAGGGGGGGCGAGTTTGTGCAGATACTCTTTATCGTACTGAATAAGGAAAAACATTTTGAGGGTTTACTGGAGGCCTTTGCGAAAGCAGGTGTGCGTGGCGGTACGATTCTTGAGACGGAAGGCTTGGCGAGCTCGATTGCCAGTCAGTCGAGTGAGTACGGTTACGGGAGACTGCATCTTTTATTAAACGACGGGAGACCCTTCAATCGCACGGTATTTCTCCTCTTGCCGGAGGAAAAGGTGGAATCCGTGAAGGAGATTGTGCGGGGCGTCATTGGAGATATCGGTGCAGAAAATACGGGCATTATGTTTACACTGCCCGTGACAAGCGTCGAAGGACTGACAAAATAATCATTTCAGCGTTTGAATGAATCACAAAACAAAAGGCTATGAAACGGTTGGAGGATCACTCCCGACCGTTTCTTTTTTTGGGATAAATTCGTTCCTTTTCGGAGGGTTTTGGTTTGACGACAAAAGTTGCCCTTGGTAAACTCTGTAATTGATTGACGCTATCAATTAGATGCGTAATGAATTCTGTTTGAAAGGAGCGTTTATGAAAAAAATAAAGATTCTATCTTTTGTCAACGCACTGACAGGAGTTTTCTTAGCGCTGACACCATTTGCCATTGCGCCCGTTTGCGGGCCTATGGACAATGGAAAGTTTATGACTTGCCATTATATGGGGAAAGCGGAATTGGGTCTCGGAATTTTACTCGCGACATTGGCACTCGTTTCCGTCTTCTTGAAAGATCGTGCAAAACTCGGCGTCCACCTTTCAATGGCGATGGTAGCCGTCTATGCACTCATTCTTCCGAAAACGCTTGTGGCGACATGTATGCACGCAGAGATGCCCTGTAATGCCCATACGAGACCTGTGATCTATGTCGCAGGGGGAATCTATCTCGTCCTCTCCGTAATTCTTATCCTATGGGACAAGAAGGCGTAGGCTTTATGAAACTCCTCGAGACACGGGATCTGACCAGAACATTTCTACGCGGAGACGTCCCTTTTGAAGCGGTTTCCAATGCCGATTTTTCCATGGAGCAAGGTGAGTTTGTCCATATCATCGGTCGCTCGGGAAGCGGGAAGACGACGCTTCTGCACCTTATTGCCGGCATTTTGTCTCCGACATCGGGAGAAATCTTTTTTGAAGGGGAATCTTACAGCTCCATGTCCCGTGATGTGCTTGCCAAACTAAGAAATCTGAAACTCGGGTTTGTCCCGCAATCCATGGGGACGCTCCCGAATCTCACTGTTCTCGAAAATGTCTACTTACCGAGTTTATTCTCACGGGAAAATCGCCTCTCTTCAAAAGATCGCGCATTGGCGCTTCTGGAAGAGGTCGGACTCTTAGATCTCAAAGATCAATTCCCAAGACATCTCTCGGGCGGAGAAACCAAGCGTCTCTTATTGGCTCGAGCACTCATGAACGAGCCGAAACTTCTGATCTGCGACGAACCTACGGCGGATCTTGATGAAGAGACGACACACGAAGTCATGCGTTTGCTTATGAAATTCAAAGAAAAAGGGATGTCTCTCATCGTCGTTACCCATGAATCCGATCTACTGGCCTATGGGGACCGCCTCTTTGAAATGGAGAAGGGACAACTCAATGAACGAACAAGAAAGGAGGAAAAGCATGCTTTATCCTAGAAAAAAACATTTCGCACTCGCTCTCTTGGCACTTATGCTCTTCACTATACTTACTCCGTTGGCACAAGCGGCAGAAGGGCCTGCGTTTAAGGATTGGGAGGACGTTGCCGCCCATATGTGCGAAATCCTTGACAAGGCACTGGAAGCCTATTCGAACGGCAATGACGCGACTGCAGGGGTGAAGGGTATCAACGATGCTTATTTCGGAGTGTATGAAACGACCGGTTTTGAAAAAATCGTGTTGGCTCATATCTCCGGGAAGCGCGTATCAACCGTTGAGCATCAATTCTATCTCGCGAAGAAGTCGATGAAGAACGGCGCTCCCATTGAAGAGGTCAAGGGTGAAATTGAAACGCTTAAGACCATGCTCAATGAAGATGCGAAGGAACTCGACTCGATGCGTTCTTCAGACGATCAAGCCGACCCCAAAGCGCAAGCATGGGCAACATTCGGTGCAGTCGTTACCTTGACATTAAGAGAGGGGCTGGAAGCCATTCTCGTCGTTGCGGCGATTGCGGCCTATCTCAAGAAGACCAACAACACATCCTATCTGCGCGGCGTCTATGTCGGCGCCATTCTCGGCGTTGTCTTCTCCATCGTGCTTGCTTTCATCTTCAATCAGATTGCAAGGACGGCGGGCGCAGCACAGTCCGGAATCAGTCAGGAGATGTTCGAAGGCTTTGCCATGTTCTTAGCCGTCATCGTACTTTTCTATGTCAGCAACTGGATGCTCTCCAAGTCGGAAGTAGAGGTCTGGAATCAATACATTCAAACCAAAGTGGAAGATTCAATCTCCAAGGGGAATTATTACACTTTGGCGTTCACGGCTTTTCTGGCCGTCGCAAGAGAGGGCGCGGAGCTTATTCTCTTCTTCCAGGGGCTGAGAGAAAACATCGCCAACAATCCGACCTATATGTGGGCCGGCATTGCCGTCAGTGCTGTGGTACTCGTGATTCTCTATCTTGCGATCACCAAGCTCAGCGTGAGACTTCCGCTCAAACCGTTCTTCACGTTCACCAGCATACTCATGTTCATCATGTGTATCTCCTTTATGGGGAAAGGCGTATTTGAACTGCAAGAGGCAGGTCTCATTGAGCGCACCGAGATTACCTGGATGAACGGATTCAATATAGAGCTTCTTGGATTCTATGATCGCTATGAGACATTGATTCCGCAGATTGTTCTGTTGTTGATCACTCTTGTGACCATCTATCTACAAATGAAGGCCAACAAGAGAAAACGTGCCGAGCTTCAAGCGAAGGCCGAATAAAAGGAGGAAAAAAATGAACAAAAAACATTTCATGATGGTTGCGCTCTGCCTATGCCTTGCTCTTGTTTTTGTAGCATGCGGAGACAATCAAGCAAAAGCACCGGCAGAGAACCAAACCCAAGAAGAAGGAAAAGCTCCTGAAGCTGAGGCGGCAGCACCTTCTCCCGCAGCACCGAACGAGGATCAAGGTTTTGACGAATTCCCGCTCGGTGATGAACAAGAGCACGGTCCGCTTGTCGTATCGGGCGTTTATTTCCAACCGGTCGACATGGAACCTGCAGGCAACTCCCTTTCCAAGGAAGAAGCCGACTGCCACATCGAGGCAGACATCACGGCTTCTGCAGAAGGCGCAACGCTTGGTTACGGCGCAGGCGACTTCGTTCCCTGGCTTCAAGTAAAATGCTATATCCAGAAAAAAGGTTCCGACAAGGTTCAAGAAATTGCTTTCATGCCGATGAACGCATCGGACGGTCCGCACTATGGTGCCAATGCCAAGTTCGAAGAAGGACTCGGAACATACACGATTACATTTGAAATTTCCGCCCCCGGCAACGACTATCTACTCCATGTAGACAAAGAAACGGGTGTCACCGGAAGATTCTGGACGGAGCCGATCAAAGCCGTATTCGAAGACTTTGAATGGGCCGGTCCGCAGTGGTAAGAGAAGCTTAAACACGGAGGGGGTAAGATTACCCCCTCTACCCTTGGAGTTTCTTAGGAGGTGATCGTATCCTAAAGATCTTTATCAAGATCATGGAAGCAGGCATTGCTTTTTCCATGACGATGGCGATTTTGCTCGCCTACTATCGAACGAATGAACCGCATCAAAAACGGCGCGTCCTTCTCGGGACCATCGTAGCCGGTTTTATTGCAGCCGGAATCTCCGCCTATATTCGCTCGATCCCGAACTTTATCAATCGAACGCAACTTAGTTTTTACAGTATGATTCCGGTGGTCATCGGTCTTATCGGACTTCTTATTCTCATGGCATGCGAACAAAGACTTCGTGAAAGGCATTCTTCGACATATGAGACGATTTTTACGCTTTTTTTGATCGTCTATGTCGTAGGGTCTTTTTTCTATTCTATGCCGGAAGTTTTTTTGCAGCTGAATTCATTTGTCTATTACGGAGAGAGCGCCGTATCGACGATGGTGCTGATGCGCATCATCGGATACGTGCTGGCTCTTTTATTGCTTTTTTTCTCGAGCTTTGCCATTTACAAGACGGCGACGAGACTTCACCCCAAGCATCTCAAACGCAGTGTCGTGACGACGCTGATTTTGCAGGGGATTGTCCAAGTGACGGTGATTTTGCAAAGACTTTACTCTCTGCGCATCATCCCGAGAAACAAAGTCATCTTTGCCGCAATCGCATGGATCCTCAACCATGAGCACTTTTTTTCCTTCGCGGTCATGGCATTTCTCATGACGGTGCCGCTCATTCTTTGGAAAAACAATGTCAAAATCACGGAGCCTTACAGGAACAATGCGGAACTTAGGAAGATCAAGGCGCACATGCGTTCGAACAGACGCTGGGCGATGTTTTTGATCGTGCTCATCGTTTTGGATTTCTTGTCTCTCACGGCTTTAAAGGCGTACAACAATCGAGAGACCGCTTTATCTCCTCCGGAGGAGTATGAGATGGAGAACGGTATGATCGTCGTACCGCTTGAGGACCTGGAAGACGGGCATCTGCATCGCTATATCTATACGGCAAAGGACGGCGTGAATGTACGTTTCTTCTTAATCAAAAAAGCGGAGAACTCGTACGGAGTCGTTCTCGACGCCTGCGAAATCTGCGGTCCGAGCGGCTATTTTGAGCGCAAGGATGAGGTCATTTGCAAACTTTGCGACGTCGTCATGAACCGAGGAACCATCGGCTTTAAAGGCGGATGTAACCCGATTCCGTTCCCGTATAAGATCCACGATCGAAAGGTCAAGATCGATCCGAAGGATCTCGATGCACTTAGCGATGTATTTCGCAATGAATAGGAGGGAGAGAGTATGTTTTTACGCATGATACGCGGTGCGATCTTCCGTCAGAAGGGAAAGATGCTCATGATTGCATTTACCATTGCACTCGGAGCATGCCTTTCGACCGGAATGTTAAACACCATGCTCGGTGTCGGCGACAAAGTCAATGAGGAATTAAAGACTTACGGCGCCAACATCAACGTTCTTCCGAAGGAAGCATCGCTACTTGACGATATCTACGGTTTTGAAGAAAAGGAAGGCACCGTGCAGAAGTTCTTGCGCGAGGATGAACTTCCGAACATCAAGACGATTTTCTGGGCCTTTAATATCGTCGATTACACGCCCTATTTCAACACGTGGGTGACGGTCGACGGATCGACACAGAAAACGAAAATGATCGGCACCTGGTTTTTGCATAAGATGGAATTGCCCACGGGTGAGACGATTGAAACCGGCATGAAAAATCTCAAGAACTGGTGGGAAATTGAAGGAAACTGGCTTGAAGAATCGGATCATGACGGCATCATGCTCGGCAAAATCTTTGCGGACCGCAACGGCTACAAAGTCGGGGACACATTAAAGCTTGTCTCGGACAAAGAGACGAAAGAAATGACCGTGCGCAGCATATTTAACTCCGGATCAGACGAAGACACCGCAATCTATGCGAATCTTTCCGATGCGCAGGATTTTTACGGCAAAAAGGGCGTCGTGAGTCGTGTGGAGGTTTCCGCACTGACGACGCCGGACAACGATCTCGCCAGAAAAGCCGCTCGCAGTCCCAAATCCTTGACCATCAAGGAGTGGGAGGTCTGGTACTGCACCGCTTATGTCAGCGCGATCTCGTATCAAATTACGGAGGTCATGACCGATGCCGTTGCCAAACCGATTCGTCAGGTTGCACAATCCGAGGGCGATATCTTAAATAAGACGACGCTTCTCATGGTGCTCATCACCGTTCTCTCGCTTATCGGCTCGGCGCTCGGCATTTCGAACCTTATTACGGCGGGTGTCATGGAGCGTAGAGCGGAGATCGGACTCAAAAAAGCCCTGGGTTCGAGTAATGGAAAAGTGGTGGTCGCGATGCTCGCGGAGATTATGTGTATTGCGATCATCGGTTGCGCGGTCGGTTATTTTGCGGGGCTCGGTGTGACGCAGATCATCGGATACAGAGTCTTCGGATCCTCGATTCCGCCGACGCCGATGGTCATTCCGATTGTCATCATTCTGATCCTCCTCGTAACCCTGCTCGGCAGCATTCCCGCGATCCGCTATCTTGTAAATCTCAATCCGACGGAAGTTTTACATGGGAGGTAAGAGATGACTAGAACAAAAATGTATTGGAAGATGGTCGTAAGCTCCCTTGCGCGCCGCAAGGCCCGTATGATCACGGCGCTTTTGGCGATTGCGATGGGCGCGACGATTCTCTCCGGACTCGGCACCATCTATTACGATATACCGAGACAGATGGGCAAGGAATTTCGCTCTTACGGCGCCAATCTCATTATCATCCCGACCGATTCGGACAAGAAGATTTCCGAGGAGCAGATCAAAACCATCAAAGCCCATATCCCGGCGGACAAACTCGTGGGACTTGCTCCCTATATCTATGAAAATGCCAAGATTCACCAACAACCCTATATGATTGCCGCGACGGACATCGACGGAGCAGAGAAGAATGCACCGTATTGGCTAATTCACGGAGATTGGCCCAAAGAATCGAGGGATATTCTCATCGGACGTGAAATTGCGGACAATATCGGTCTTGAGGTCGGCGATACTTTCGTCCTCAATACGCCAAAAGAAGACGGCAAACTCACGGCCACGGATTTCAAGGTCACGGGGACGGTCACGACCGGCGGCAAAGAGGAAGAACTCCTCTTTATGAGTACGGAAGATATTCGGAGCATCGTCGGGAACAAAGACTATGATGTTGTCGAAGCGAGCATCGAGGCCTCACAAGCGGAACTCCAAAAGATCGCCGACGAAATCTCTGCGGCGGATCAAACCTTGACACCGCAACTCGTCAAACGCGTCACCGCATCTCAGGACGTTGTACTCGAAAAACTCCAGGCGCTCGTATGGATTGTCTCCATTGTGGTTCTCATTATCATGATGATCTGCGTATCGACGACAATGATGGCGGTCATTACGGAACGACGCAAAGAAATCGGACTCAAAAAGGCGCTCGGCGCATCGAACAAATCGGTCGTCACAGATTTCCTCGGAGAGGGTGTGGCGCTCGGAATTCTTGGAGGCGCACTCGGTGTCGTCTGCGGATACTATTTTGCCAATCGTGTGAGTGTATCCGTCTTTGCGCGCGAAGTAAACTTTTTATACGCGCTCGTACCCGTTACGGTCATCACGAGTGTCGTCATCACGGTGGTTGCATGCCTCATTCCGGTCCGCTCGGCTGTCGACGTCGAACCCGCGCTGGTATTGAGAGGGGAATAGGAGGGAACAATGGACATCCTACAATTAAAAGAAGTATCGAAAATTTACGGCGATCTCAAAGCGCTCGATCGCGTCAATCTATCGGTAAAAAAAGGAGAATGGATTTCAATCATGGGACCGTCCGGCAGCGGCAAAACCACGATGATGAACATCATCGGCTGCATGGATCGCCCGTCTCTCGGGGAAGTCATCCTCGACGGAAAAGACATCTCCAAACTTTCGCCAAAAGAACTCACAGTCATCAGACGCGACCGGATCGGACTCGTTTTCCAGCAGTTTCACCTCATTCCGTATCTTACCGCGGTCGAAAACGTCATGTTGAGTCAGTATTATCACTCCATGCCGGATGAGGAAGAGGCGATGGAGGCACTCGATGCCGTAGGCCTTAAGGAACGCGCAAAGCATCTCCCGAACCAACTATCCGGCGGGGAACAACAGCGTGTATGTATTGCGAGAGCGCTCATCAATCACCCGGCCGTTCTCCTTGCGGACGAACCCACGGGGAACCTCGATGAAAAGAACGAGCATATGGTCCTTGAGATCTTTAAGAAATTGCACGCGGCGGGCTCTACGATCATCGTCGTTACGCACGACCAGGAGGTGGGCGATGAGGCCGAGCGCATTATCACGCTGGATCACGGACGGATTCTCGACGAGAAAAAGATGAAACAATGTGAATGCGTGACGGACGATGCGGATGTCGAGAAACTGAAGGGTTTTCGCGCATGAATTTTCGCAAATCCTCAAGGACGGATGAAAAATAGAGGGAAAAAAGATGGATGATCTCAATACCTGTAAGATTGCAAAAAAGAATATCAAAAACCGCAAGGGGAGAGCTTACGGCATCATCATGCTCACGGCGGTCCTTAGTTTTGCACTCTTTGTTTCCTCTTTTCTCATGGCAAGCCTGCAAAACGGACTGGAATCGCTCGAAGGTCGAATGGGAGCGGATCTTATCATCGTGCCGGAAGGCTATGATGCGAAGATCACCGATGCGATCTTGCGAGGCGAGCCGAATACGTTTTTTCTTGATGAAAGCATCATGGAAGAGATTTCTAAACTCGACGGGGTCGAGAAAGTCAGTCCGCAGTTTTTCCTGGCGACGCTGACTGCAGGTTGTTGCTCTTTTCCGATTCAGATCATCGGGATCGATATGGATAGAGATTTCACCGTGGCTCCATGGCTTGAGAGCGAGATCAAAGCACCGCTCGGCGATCGTGAAATCGTCGTCGGGTCCAACGTCCGGGGCGATTACCATGAACAGGTGAAATTCTTCAATCAAGCCTTTACCATTAAGGGAAGACTCGGGAAGACCGGGACGGGTTTTGACAATTCCGTCTTTATGACCATTGACGACGCAAAAAAACTCGCCAAGGAATACGAGCGCGTGCTTGAAAATCCGGAGGCGAGCGTCGAAGGGAAAATCTCGTCCGTGATGGTCAAACTCAAACCGGGCGTTGCGGCTGAGACGGTGCGCGATGAAGTGCTCGAGACGTTTAGGGGGCAGGGCGTGTATCCGATCCTTACGAAGAGCTTTATGAGCGAAGTGGCATCCGGCATCCGGGCATTAACGCCGTATATTCTCATCCTGATGATTCTACTCTGGGTGCTTTCTTTCCTGGTGCTCGTTTTATTGGCGGTCGTTTCCATGAAAGAGCGCAGACGCGAAATTGCGATGTTTAAGATCATCGGCGCGACGGAGAAACAGATCCGGAGAATCTTCTTGATGGAAAATCTTTTTCTCGGGCTCTACGGAGCGCTCCCGGGCACATTTGTCGGCGTCGCAATCAGCATGCTCTTCGGTACATGGATGGCACAGACGACCAAACTCCCGTTTCTCATCCCGAAGTGGCAGGAATTACTCCTCATTGCGGTCTTCGCCCTCGCAATCGGACTCTTCTCGAGCCCCCTCAGCGCGCTCGGGAGTCTGCGAAAAATGGAGAAGACGGACGCCGCGCTTCTTCTCAGAGAAAACGAATAAGAATAGAAGATCCTCACGGGTCTTCTTTTTTATTTGGAACGTGCAATGTCGGGAGTGATGGGAAATCGGCAACGTATTATTCTGATAAAACGCATATAAATACAAAAAGATGCGTTTTCATTACATGAAGTTACAAACATTATTGACAAAAAAATAATATTTGGATAAAATATTCGTGTAACACAATACATAAGGAGGGATCTATTTGAAGAAAGAGATGCGTATCTTCGCCATCCTGCTCGCGATCATGATGCTTTTTGCGGCATGCTCAGGCTCGAACGAAGCACCCGCAACGGCAGATGACGGGATCAAGGACGGCAGCTACACGGTCAAAGCCAAAGGCTATGACACGGCACCCGAGTATGATGTCACCACGACTTTTGAAGGTGGCAAGATCAAAGAAATCACGGTTGGAGACAACGAAGAGACCGAAGGAATCGGCGCAGCGGCGCTTGAGAAACTTCCGGCAGCCGTTGTCGAGGCACAGAGCCTTTCCGTTGACATCGTAACCGGCGCAACGGTCACGAGCGAGAACTTCCTCGCCGCAGTCGAAGCAGCGATCGTAGAAGCGGGCGGCAAAGCCGAAGACTGGAAGAAAGCGGTTGAGAAAACGACCGGTGAAGATATCGAACTTGAGACCGATGTCGTCGTCATCGGCGGCGGCGGTGCAGGCCTCAGTGCTGCAGTTTCCGCTGCACAGAATGATGCAAAAGTCGTTCTCCTTGAGAAGACCTCTGCACTCGGCGGCAATACGATCCGTGCGGGCGGACCGTTCAACGCGGTGGACCCTGAAAGACAAAAGAACAACGCACCGGCAAGTGAAGCGGCTATGAGCGGACTCGAACGTCTTTACACGCACGAAGCCCTGAGCGATGAACATCAAAAATGGATGGATGAACTCAAGAGCGATCTGGACGCCTACAATGCAGGCCCGAAAGATCACCTCTTTGACAGCAACGCACTCCACGTCCTCCAGACGTATGACGGCGGAGATTACGCAGGCAAACTCGAATTCATCGAGAAACTCGTTACTTCCTCACTCGATACCGCACATTGGCTTGAAGACAACGGCCTCAAATGGCGCGACGAGATCGGCACGGTCCCCGGAGGACTCTGGCCGAGAGCGCACATTCCGGAAAATGCGGCAGGCAGTGATTACATCAAGACCAACGGCGCACTTGCCGAGAAACTTGGCGTAGACATCCTGTTCGATTGCGCAGCAAAAGAACTCATCGTGGAAGACGGCCGTGTCGTCGGCGTCAAAGCGGAAAAAGCAGACGGTTCCAAAGTCACCGTTCGCGCATCGCGCGGTGTCGTCATGGCAACCGGCGGATTTGCAGCCAACAAAGAAATGCGTCAAAAATGGATGCCCTCTTTGATCGAATCGCTCGGAACGACGAACTCTCCCGCTATTACGGGTGACGGCATCACGATGGGCGAAGCAGTCGGTGCAAATCTCATCGGTATGGAATACATCCAATGTCTACCGCTCGGCAACCCCGAGACCGGCGGACTTAATGGTTGGATCGGCGGCAAAGGCGTCGAAAACTATTACCAGATCAACAAAGAAGGCAAGCGCTTTATGGCGGAAGATGGACGTCGCGATGAAATGACGGCGGCCCTTCTTGCACAAGACGACGCTTTCAGCTATGTCATCACGGACACGAATGACGAGATCGAAACCGGCATCAACCTCTGGGGCGACAATGTCGATGAGCTCGTCAAACAAGGACTTGTCTTCCGTGCGGACACCATCGAAGATCTTGCCAAAGAAATCGGTGTAGATCCTGAAGTGCTCAAAGAAACGCACGAAGCATTCAATCGTTATGCAGAAGCGGGACTGGACGAAGAATTCGGCCGTAAACTCTTCAGCCGTAAGATCGACAATCCTCCGTTCTACGCATCTCCGAGAAAACCGACCGTTCACCACACGATGGGCGGACTCGAAATCGACCTCGAATGTCACGTCCTCGATAAGGACGGCAAGGTGATCCCCGGACTCTTCGCAGCAGGCGAAGTTACCGGCGGAATCCACGGGAAAAACCGCCTCGGCGGCAACGCTCTCGTAGACATTCACGTATTCGGACGCATCGCAGGCGAAATGGCGGCAAAGAACCAATAATCGCAAGACAAAGAGGGGACCGATGTGTCCTCTCTTTTTTTGTTGCAAGATCTATATTTTGGGTTTTTCATAGGGTACCGAGTCTCAAATTTCCGAGGCGTCCTTTTCATTGACAAAGAACATATGTTCTGTTATACTCGTTTTTGAAAGGAGAAGGAAATGAAGATTTGCCATATGGATGTCAATTCAGCCTACCTTTCATGGGAAGCGGCCTATCGGCGCTCTCTCGGAGACGAAGAGGATATTCGCATGCTCCCCAGTGCCATCGGCGGAGATATCAAGTCCAGACACGGAATCATCCTCGCCAAATCGGCGCTTGCGAAAGAAAGAGGCGTCAAGACGGGCGAGACCATCGCCAGTGCCCGCGCCAAATGTCCCGAGCTTCTTCTCTACTCACCGGACTACGCCCTCTACAAGCATGCCTCGGACGCATTGAACGACCTCCTACGAGAATATACACCGCTTGTGGAGCCCTACTCCATCGACGAGTCCTTTGTCGATCTGAGCTTTGCAGGAGACGATGTCAAGGCACTCTGTCAAGAGATTCGGACGCGTATCTTAAAAGAGCTCGGCTTTTCCGTCAACGTCGGCATCTCCGAGAACAAAGTGCTTGCCAAGATGGCCTCGGAACTGCACAATCAAAAAAGCATCGAGACCTTGTATCCCGAAGAACTCGCAGAGAAACTCTGGCCGCTACCCGTCGGAGAGATGTTCATGATCGGACGAAGAATGCGTGCGCGCCTCGCGGAACTCGGCATCTACACGATTGGAGATCTCGCAAGAGCCGATCGGGAAGAATTAGTCTTTCAGTTCGGAAAATATGGGGAGATGATGAAACAATTCGCCTCGGGGGAAAGAGGGGCTCCTGTTTCCGCCCGCGCTCCCGAAGAAAAATCCGTCGGCAACTCCACCACTTTCCCTTTTGATCTCGAAGGTGCGTGTGAGATCGACGAGGCGCTTTTAAGCCTTGCCGAAACCGTCGCGGCGAGACTCCGCAAGAAGGGGAAATCTGCGCTGAAAATGGCCGTACACTATCGGGACACCAATCTCGATGTGATGAGAAAAGAGCGCGTCTTGATCGAGTCCGTGCACGAGACCGAAGAGGTACACCGAGAAGCCGCAAGACTGCTCCATAGTTTTTGGTCCGGTGAACGCATTCGCAGTCTTGGGATCACGGTAAGCGCGCTGGAGAATTACAAACACGAAAGCATCGATGTCTTTACATGGCAGCGCGCCTATGCGAAGGATCCCATCGGTTTGACCATCGACGCACTTCGGGCACGCTACGGAAGCGAGAGTGTCTTTCGGGCATGTTTTTTGGAGAATCGACTCAAACCCTCTGCAGGAGGCGTTTTTCCCGACAAAGACATGCCTATCGCAAGGAGTACATTTTAGGAGAAAAGAATGGAAAGGAAAAATATCAGAAGAGAAAATATCGACGTCATTTGTTCTTATGTGAAACAACAACCGCCACAACCGATCCGGATTCGCTGGAGGGGACATGTCATCCCGATTCATCGGGTGGATTCCGTGGAGGAGCGACATTTGAGCGGCATTCCGATTTTGGAATACCGTTGCACCTCGTTCGGAAAAGAAAAAAAGCATGCGATGAAGTTACAATATCAAGTAGACGAGATGGCATGGACGATGCGAGAGTTTACGTAAAAGCATGCATTTTCAGAAAATTCCAAAACCTATAAAAACGCTGAAATCAAGGCTTTTGGGAGAGCTGTTGTCAAATGCGAACAAAGACTAAATGAGAACACAAGCCCTTATCTCTATGATATAATGAATGAAAATCATCGGGAGAGGGGGAGGAACTTGACGCAATCATCGACAGCACAGAGTCTACGCAAGGGACTGGAATATAAATTCCTATATCAAGACGATCCGACCTCGATGCAACTTCTTCTCTCGATGCTTGAGAATGAATACAGGGTCTATAAAGTTCGTCCCGAGTACCAGTGCATGAGGCGGCTGTGTCGTTCCCTCGGAAGGGACCTCAACCACAGAGAGGACCGTCACGAGATCGTCGATGCGGTTTATCGACTGATCAACAATGACGTCAATCGACTCGAACTTGCAATCCATCTCGATCATTATGCGAGGGGATATTGTGACAACGATCGCGTCAACGAGCTCGAGATTCTCGCGCTCAAATCGATGCCGGTCGAAGAACTCTACGGTCGCAAAATTCTCTTCCACAAGGAACAGTCCGGAGATGTGCTGGTCTACCGCAACCGACTGTTCGGCTTCATCGATCAGGACGACGCACGAACGAAAAGAATCAAACGCATCACTTATACATACTGTGAGCGCGTCTTAAAAAACAAAGTCTTTCTCATCAATGAAAAAATGGAAAGGCAGCTCGTCTTCAATCTCGAAAACAAAGAGATTGATATTTTATCGGAGCGCGAAGTGACGTTATCAGAGAGAGATAGGATCTACAAGCGTGTATATATGAATTGCATCAAATGCATGCAGCGCATCGCCAAAGAAGCGTATTGGTACGGATTGAATGATCGCGTGATCGGAAGATATACGTAAGTTTACAAGTCTTTCTCCGAATGAGGAGAGAGACTTTTTTATAGGAGGAAAAGATGATTATCTTAGGCATTGATCCGGGAATTGCAATTGTGGGATATGGTATACTGGAGGTCCAAGGCTCGAGTCACCGTGCCCTTTCATACGGGATTATCGAGACACACAAGGATGAGACCCTACCGGATCGTTTGGGACAAATTTACGAGGGGATGACCACCCTCATCGATCGATATCAACCCGACGAGGTCGCCATGGAGGAACTTTTTTTCAACAAGAACGCGAAGACAGCCATCATGGTCGGACAGGCGCGCGGCGTGGAAGTCCTGGCGGCGGTCCATAAGGGGCTCAAAGTCTATGAATATACGCCATTGCAAGCCAAACAGGCTGTCGTCGGCTACGGACGGGCGGACAAAAGACAGGTTCAAGAGAATGTCAAAGTCCTATTGTCGTTAAAAGAAATTCCGAGACCCGACGATGCTGCCGACGCGCTTGCCATCGCCCTTTGCCATGCATTTTCATTGCGATTCAAAGATCAGTTTTTGATGAGATAGGAGGAAATATGTACGAATTCATATCCGGCAAGCTCGTGCGCATCAAGGATGATTATGTGGTCCTTGAGAACGGCGGGATTGGATTTAAAATTTTTACGACGAAACGCGTTTTGAGCGTGCTGGAGCTGCGCATGGAATATACTTTTTATACGGCTTTCCAGGTGAAAGAAGACGCGATTGCGCTCTACGGTTTCCTCGACGAGAAAGATCTCGACCTCTACAATCTCCTCACGACGGTTACGGGCGTCGGGCCGAAATCCGCACTCGCCATCTTATCCGAGCTCACGGGAGATGCGATCTGTCATGCGATCATCTCCAACGACATCCAAACGCTCACCACGGCTCCGGGCGTCGGGAAGAAAGTGGCCAGCAGGCTCATTCTCGAGCTGCATGACAAAGTCGACACGCTTACCTTCAAAGATTTCGGCGAGGTTCCGGAAAAACGCGCCGGAGAGAGCGCATTGGCGGAAGAAGCGCTGATGGGGCTCGGATTTACGAAGCGCGAAATCGACACCGCCATGGCGGAAATCGACCCGAAACTGTCGGTGGAAGAAATCATCAAACTTGCCCTCAAGATGCTTTCATAAAGGAGTGGAATCATGTCTATTATTGAAAACCGCATTGTAGAAGGCGTCATGATTACGGAGGATTTTGAAAACGAAATCAATCTGCGTCCGAAGTGGATGAACGAATACATCGGACAAAGTGAAGCAAAAGAAAAACTCTCCATTTTTATCGAGGCGGCAAAAAAACGCGGGGAGGCACTCGATCACGTGCTCCTCTACGGGCCTCCGGGACTCGGAAAAACGACACTTGCGAATATCATTGCCAATGAAATGGGCGTGAACATTCGCATTACTTCGGGCCCGGCGATCGAAAGGCCGTCGGATCTTGCCAGCATCCTTACAAACCTTCAGAAAGATGACGTCCTTTTTATCGACGAAATCCACAGGATCAGCCGTACGGTGGAAGAGATCCTATATCCCGCGATGGAGGATTATGCACTCGATATCATCATCGGGAAAGGCCCGAGTGCAAGAAGTGTGAGAATCGATCTCGAACGCTTTACGCTCATCGGTGCGACGACGAAGACGGGCTTACTTACTTCGCCTTTGCGCGATCGTTTCGGCGTTATGCTCAATCTCGAGATGTATGCGACGGAAGATCTCGAGCGCATTGTCGAACGTTCGGCGAAGATTCTTGGTGTACCCATCGAAAAGGGCGGATCCCAAGAAATCGCCATGCGCAGTCGAGGGACGCCGCGTATTGCGAACCGTTTACTCAAACGTATCCGAGACTATGCCGAGGTCAAAGCGGACGGCGTGATCACGGCCGAAGTGGCCAAAGAAGCCCTGGCGCTCCTCGGGATCGACCCGATCGGCCTCGATCGCACGGATCGAAAAATCCTTCTCGCGATGATGGACCATTTTAACGGCGGTCCCGTCGGTGTCGATACGATCGCCTCCTCGACCGGAGAAGATCGGACGACTGTCGAAGATGTCTATGAGCCGTATCTCATGCAGATCGGTTTTCTTGCCAGGACGAGCCGCGGGCGCATTGTGACACCCCGCGCTTATGAACATTTTGGACGCGAATTTCCCGGAGGAAATGAATGAGAACAGAAGATTTTGATTATCCGTTGGATGAGAGTCTGATTGCGCAGACGCCGCTCAAGAAACGATCGGATTCGCGCCTTCTCATTCTCAATCCGAATACAAAGAACATTGCACATCAACATTTCTACGATCTGCCGGAGTTTTTACATGCCGGCGATCTTTTGGTATTGAACGATACGCGCGTTCTCCCGGCGAGACTTTTCGGTTCGCGCCCGGGCAAAGATGAAAAGATTGAGGTCTTATTGCTCGAGCGAAAAGAACTCTCCATCTGGGAGACACTCGTGCGCCCCGGGAAAAAGATGAAAGTCGGGACGATTGTCGAATTCGGAGATCTCCTAAAAGGCGAAGTTCTCTCTATCGAAGAAGGGGGGACAAGACGCATTCGTTTCCATTATGACGGCGTTTTTGAAGAAATTCTGGATCGTCTCGGAGAAATGCCCCTGCCTCCTTATATTCACGAGAAACTCGAGGATAAAGAACGCTATCAGACCGTTTACGCAAAAGAAAAAGGATCCAGCGCCGCGCCGACAGCGGGACTGCATTTCACGGAAGAACTGATGGACGAGCTCAAGGCAAAGGGCGTCGAGATTGCTACCCTCACTTTACATGTCGGACTCGGAACGTTTCGCCCCGTCAAAGTCGAAGATGTCACCAAACATCATATGCACAGCGAATTTTATCGCTTGGACGAGGAGAATGCGGAGAAAATTTTGCGCGCTAAGAAAGAAGGCAGACGCGTGATCGCTGTCGGCACCACAAGTGTCCGTACCCTTGAGACCATTGCACACAACGGACCTTTTGAAGCGACGAGCGGATGGACGGAGATCTTTATCTATCCGGGATTCGACTTTCAAATCGTGGATGCGCTGATCACGAACTTCCATCTGCCGAAATCGACCCTCATGATGCTTGTGAGCGCTTTTGCAAGCAAAGAAGCCATCATGCACGCCTACGAAGTGGCACAGAAAGAACGATATCGCTTTTTCAGTTTCGGCGATGCAATGTTTATAGAGGAGAAATATCATGGCAATCACATTTAAAGTCGTCCATACGGATCCGAATTCAGGCGCACGAGCGGGGATCCTCACCACGCCGCACGGTGAAATCAAGACGCCCGTCTTCATGCCGGTCGGCACGCTCGGCACGGTCAAGGCGATGACGCCGGAGGAACTTAGGGATCTCAACGCCCAGATCATTCTGGCAAACACCTACCACATGTATCTCAGACCGGGCTCCGATATTGTGAGAAGAGCGGGCGGACTCCATCGTTTCATGCACTGGAACGGGCCGATCCTCACAGATAGCGGCGGTTTTCAGGTGTTCAGTCTCGGGGCTCTCAGAAAAATCACGGAAGAAGGCGTCGAGTTTCGTTCGCACATCGACGGCTCCAAGCATTTTTTGACACCCGAAAAATCTATCGCTATTCAAGAAGATCTCGGCAGTGATATCATGATGTGTTTTGACGAATGCGTGCATTACGGAGCAGATCATGAGTATACGAGAAAATCCATGGAGATGACGCATCGCTGGGCAAAACGCTGCAAAGATGCACAAAAGTATCCCGAGAAACAAGCGATCTTCGGAATTATTCAAGGCGGTATGTATAAGGATCTCAGAACGGAGAGCGCCGAAGTGATGTCCGAGATGGATTTCCCCGGCTATTCCATCGGCGGGCTTTCCGTCGGAGAGCCCAAGGAAGAGATGATCGAGCTGCTCCATCACACGACGAGCCACATGCCTTGGGACAAACCCAGGTATCTTATGGGTGTCGGCACGCCGGATTATCTTCTCGAGACGGTCGCAAGCGGCATGGATATGGCGGATTGTGTGATTCCCACGAGACTTGCACGTCACGGCACGATCATCACGCATACCGGCATGCTGTCGGTTCGCAACGCGCAATTCAAAGACGACTTCACCGCGCCCGATCCCGACTGCGACTGCTACACCTGCACCAGTTACTCGCGCGCGTATTTACGACATCTTTTCCAATGCGGAGAGATCCTGGCATCGAGACTCGCATCGATCCACAACATTCGATTCTTGTTGAAACTCATGGAAGAAGCGCGTGAAGCGATTCTCGAAGATCGATTCCTCGAATACAAAAATTCGTTCAACGAGAAATTTGGATATTGAAGTCAAGTCGTGTATAATAGGTAAAGGAATTTAAAAGGAGGGAAGACATGGATCAAAGCACAATGAGCTTACTGATGATGGTCGGCATGCTTGTACTCTTCTACTTTTTACTGATTCGTCCTCAAAAAAAGAGGGAGAAAAAGGTACAGGAGATGCGTTCATCGCTCAAAGTCGGAGATAAAGTGATTACCATTGGAGGCATCCGTGGGAAAATCGTAAAAACGGGCGAGGACTTCATCACGATTGAAGTCGGTAGCGGCGAGGGAAAATCTCTTATGGAAATTTCCCGTTGGGGCGTCGGCACCAATCTTTCCGGCGCGGAAGAATAGTTTTGGAGGTACTTATGACACATATCAAAACATTAAAGGCACGTCGCGAACAAGACACCGTCAAACACGAAGGTTGCGGAGAATGTCAAACCTCCTGTCAATCGGCTTGCAAGACATCTTGCACGGTTGGCAACCAATCCTGTGAAAAACACTAAGAGAGTGGGTACCCACTCTTTTTTCTTGGAGGGAATATGAATTTAATCCATAAATTTGAGAGCATGGGTCGATATATCCTGATCGATGTCTACAGCGGCGCGGTGCATATCGTCTCGAAGATTGTCTATGATATCGTCGACGATGTACCGAATCTGACGGATCGAGAACTCATCGAAAAATATCCGCATTATCCGGAGGAGGAAATCAAAGAGGCCGCCAAGGAAATTCGTGCACTTATGGACCGAGGCGAACTTTTTTCTCCGGAGATCGAAGCCGAAGAGATTCACTACAATCCTCAACACGTCATCAAGGCCATGTGTCTCAATGTATCGCATGATTGCAATCTCAGATGCACGTATTGCTTTGCCTCACAGGGCGATTACGACGGATCGAGAGAAGTGATGGATTTCGAAACGGGGAAGAAGGCGCTCGATTTCTTGGTTGCTCATTCAGGCAATCGTCGCAATCTCGAAGTCGATTTTTTCGGCGGGGAGCCGCTGATGAACTGGGAAGTCGTAAAGGCTCTGACGCTCTACGGCGAAGAACTCAACCGCACGAAGAATAAGAATCTGCGCTTTACGCTCACGACCAACGGACTCGGTTTAAACGATGAGGTCAATGCATTTCTCAATGAACACATGAAAAATGTAGTGCTGTCGGTCGACGGAAGACGCGATGTCAACGATCGGATGCGCCCGACCGCCAACGGTCGCGGCAGTTTTGATCTGATCGTGCCGAAAATCAAACGCTTCATCGAATCGCGCGGAGATAAGGAATACTATATTCGCGGGACGTTTACGGTGAACAATCTGGATTTTGGGGAGGATGCGAAAGAATTCTATCGACTCGGCTTTGAAAAAATTTCTCTCGAGCCGGTCGTCACGGATCCCGAGAAGAGTTATGCGCTGAGAGATGAGCATTTGCCGCAAATTCTCGAGGAATATGAGCGTTTTGCCGAGGACTATGTGGAAATCCGCAAACGCGACAAGGACTTTTTATTCTTCCACTATCTCATCGATCTGGACGGCGGGCCATGTCTTGCGAAGCGCTCGATCGGTTGCGGCGCGGGCGTGGAATATATCTGCGTTACGCCGAAAGGGGAAATCTATCCTTGCCATCAATTTGTCGGCGAAACGGATTTTCTCATCGGTTCACTCGACGAGGGGATTACGAGAAGAGACATCGTAGAGGAATTTCAAAACGCGAATGTCTTTACCAAAGAGGAGTGCCGTTCCTGTTGGGCAAAATTCTACTGCAGCGGCGGCTGTCACGCGAATGCCTATTACAATAACGGCGACCTCAAAGAGCCGTATCACCTCGGCTGCATGATGGAGCAAAAACGCATCGAGTGCGCGATCGGAATCCTTGCACGGATGGAGGAGTAAAATGCCGAGGATTGTTCAGAGAAGAAAAGAAATCAATCCTTTGGAAGAGAAGTGGCGCGAAGAATTAGGCATCAGCCGGGCGATTGCGCGCCTCCTTTTTAATCGCGGCATCGAGACGACGGAAGAGGCGAGACGATTTTTGAATCCGAGTTTTGAGGATTTGCACGATCCGTTTCTCATGAACGACATGGATCTTGCAGTCGACGCGATCTTGCTCGCCGTTCATGAGAAGAAGAAAATTCGCATTGTCGGCGATTACGATCAGGACGGAACCGCTTCGACGGTAATTCTCATGCGTGGGCTTTCATCCATCGGGGCAAATGTCGATTATGTCATTCCGCACAGAATTCGTGACGGATACGGAATCAACGAAGAAATCGTAAAATCCGCCAAAGAAGCCGGGATCGATCTCATCATCACCTGTGACAACGGGATTGCACAATTCGAAGCGGCAGAGCTTGCGGAGAGCCTCGGCATTGAGTACATTGTGACCGACCATCACCAGGTGAAGACGGACGGAGAGACGATGTTGCTACCGCATGCGCTTGCATGCATCAATCCTGCGCGACACGATTCAACCTATCCCTTTCCTTATCTCTGCGGCGCGACGGTAGCCTATAAGCTCGTGGAGGCCATCTACAGGCGATTGGAACTGCCGCTTGATATGGTACGTCCTCTTTTAGCTTTCGCGGCAATGGGGACGGTTTGTGACGTGATGCCCTTGGTCGATGAAAATCGCACCATCGTCATCGTAGGCCTCAAAATTTTGAATGAAGGAAAAGAGCCCGGCATCCGCGCACTCATCAACGAAAGCGGGTGGAATAAGGATCTCGATGTCTTTGCGCTCGGCTTTATCATCGGACCGATGATCAACGCCGCAGGACGCATTGCCGAGCCATCGCTTGCTGTCAATATTTTTTTGGAAGAAGACCCGGACGTGATTCTGAGCATTGCGAAAGAGCTCGTGGAGGTCAACGAAGAACGCAAACGACTGACGAGAGAAGGATATCAAGAAGCAATCCAAGGCATGCCGGAGGAAGTGCCGTCCGTCATCGTGTCATTGGTTCCGGATATGCATGAATCCATCGCCGGGATCGTCGCCGGTCGCATCAAGGAAAAATATCATCGCCCGACAATCGTGCTGACGCGCACCGAAGACGGACTTCTCAAAGGTAGCGGCCGTTCCGTCGAAGGGTATTCCATGTTTGAGAGTCTATCCGAAGTTTCAGACTATCTCGAACGTTTTGGCGGACATCCGTTGGCGGCGGGATTATCCCTCAAAGAAGAAAATTTTGAGCATTTTGTGGAAGAACTGAACGACCGTTGCGTCATGACACAATCCGATCTCACGGAGACCATTCCCGTCGATTTTCTCCTCCGGACGCAGTATCTTACGCTCGACTTTTTTGATACGTTAAAAGTTCTGGAACCGTACGGAGAAGGAAATCCGGAGCCGGTCTTTTTCTCAGAACCGCTCAATATTCAATCCATGCGCATCATCGGCAAGAATAAAAACGTCCTGAAGTTTCGTTTTCAAAGCGGAGAGCAGACGATATCCGGGATCGCTTTTCACGGCATCGAGAAGCTTCTCTCCATGATGGTAGAGAAATTCGGTGCGCCCGCACAGGAACTCGACTTCCGGGAACTTGGGCCTGTACGAGTCGTCTATTCGATCCTAAAAAATGAATATATGGGCAATGTATCGCTCGAACTCAAGATCCTTGCCATCCAATAAACGGCTTCGGCCGTTTTTTGTTTCATTTAGACGCCGCCTTTGGTATAATACATTCAAGTTTTGCAAGGAGTTTTCTTATGATTGATGAATTAATTCAAAAAATAAAAGAATACAATCCGACGACGGACGAAGAACTGATTCGGAAAGCGTACGAACTCGCTTTTGAGGCGCACAAAGATCAGAAGAGGAACTCCGGCGAACCGTACATCATTCATCCCGTGCAAGTTTCGATGATTCTTGCCGATCTCAATATGGATGACGCAACGATTGCGGCGGGACTCATGCACGATGTCCTTGAGGACACGCCTTGGACGCATGATGAGATGGAGGCTATTTTTGGCGAGGAAATCACGAATCTCGTCGAGGGCGTCACGAAACTCAAGAATTTGAATTATAAATCTGCGCAGGAGAGCCAGGCGGAGAATATTCGCAAGATGGTCATGGCGATGAGCAAGGATATTCGCGTCATCATCATCAAGCTTGCCGACAGACTCCACAATATGCGCACGCTGGAATACATGACGCCGGAAAAAAAGATCAGGATTGCTACGGAAACCATCGAAATTTACGTTCCGCTTGCGCACAGACTCGGTATTTACGCCATCAAATGGGAACTCGAGGACTTATGTCTTCGTTATTTACATCCCGAAGCGTACTACGATCTTGCGCACAAAATCGACAAGAAGCGCGTTGAGCGTGAACATGAAATCGAACGAATCTCGCAAGAATTGAAAGCAAAGATGGCCGAATTCAAAATCAACGGCGATGTCACCGGCAGACCCAAGTCCATCTACTCCATCTGGAAAAAAATGACGACGCAACAGAAGACCTTTGACCAAATCTTTGATCTCACGGCTCTGCGCGTCATCGTGGATACGGTGAAAGACTGCTACGGTGTGCTCGGCATCGTGCACACGCTCTGGAAGCCGATTCCGGGGCGCTTCAAAGACTATATTGCGATGCCCAAACACAATATGTATCAGTCCCTCCATACGACCGTTCTCAACTCGACGGGGGATACTTTTGAAGTCCAGATCCGTACCTGGGAGATGCACAAGACCGCAGAATACGGTATCGCCGCGCATTGGAAATATAAAGAGGGCAGAAACAAATCCAATAATTTTGACGAGAAACTCAATTGGCTCAGACAGCTTATGGAATGGCAAAAAGATCTGAGCGATTCCAAAGAATTTATGGAAACCCTCAAGGGAGATTTTTTCAGCGACGAGGTCTATGTCTTCTCTCCAAAAGGAGATGTCGTGAACCTTCCGATCGGATCGACGCCCGTGGATTTCGCCTATCGCGTTCACAGCGCGGTCGGGAATCACTGCGTCGGGGCGAAAGTAGACGGCAAGATTGTCCCGCTTTCGTATGAACTCAAAACGGGAAATATTGTCGAGATTCTCACGGCATCGAATTCTCCCGGCCCCAGCCGCGACTGGCTCAATATTGTCAAATCCAATCAGGCGCGCACGAAAATCAAACAATGGTTTAAGCGAGAAGATCGAGATATCAACCTCATTCGCGGTCGAGAGGCCGTCGAGCGCGAAGTCCGCAAACGCGGCTATCCTTACAGCGAGATTCTAAAAGACGAATGGCTTATGGAAATTGCGAACAGATATGCTTCCAATTCGATCGACGATCTCTTTGTCAATGTGGGATATGGCACCGTTTCGACCGGACAAGTCGTCAATCGACTCGAAGATTATTACAAGAATTATTACAAAACCAACAAGCCCAAAGTCGAGCCCGTTGATTTTGAAGTCATTCGCAGACATTCGCCCGAAGGCATCTGGGTGAAAGGGGTAGACAATATCAAGATCAAGCTTGCGCGTTGTTGCAATCCGCTTCCCGGAGATGAAATCGTCGGGTATATTACACGCGGCAGCGGGGTATCCGTCCATCGCAAGGACTGTACGAATATATCGAATGTCGATCCTGCACGTTTTCTCGAAGTGCACTGGGACAACGAAGCGCATGATAAATACGAAACATCCATAGATATCTTGGCCTTTGATTTGACGGGCGTACTCGCCGAGCTCACGACGACGTTCAATGATGCCAAGGTGCCCATTTTGGGCATCCGCGCAAGGGCCAATAAAGACCGCACCGTATCCATCGAGTTCAATGTGACGGTCAAGAGCAAAGAGTTTATGAATTCTCTCATCAAAGACTTGAAAGCCGTCAACGGCGTGCTGGAAGTCAAACGATCCAAGTAGGTGAAATTATGCGAGCGGTTATTCAAAGAGTGAAAGAAGCATCTGTCGCTGTCGAAGGATGCACCATCGGAAAAATTGCAGACGGCCTGCTCGTTCTCCTCGGTGTGGAAGCGGGGGATGAAGAGACGGACCTCAAGTATATCTATCAAAAAACGACCGGGCTTCGCGTCTTTCACGATGAAGCGGGGAAGATGAATCTCTCCGTATCCGATGTCGGAGGAGAACTCCTCGTCGTCTCCCAGTTTACGCTCCTCGGGGATGTCAGGAAAGGAAAGAGACCGTCGTTTACGGCCGGTGCCGAGCCGGAGAAGGCAAGAAAACTCTACGAAGCTTTTTGCGATTTGGCAAGAAAAGACGGATTTTCCGTTGCGACGGGTGAATTCGGCGCACACATGGAAGTGCAACTGCTTAATGACGGACCCGTTACGATTTTATTGGATTCGCGCAAGCGCTTTTAAGACCGGAAAGGAAAAAACATGAACATTGAACGCATGATCATCGGCGCTTTTGCCGTGAACACGTATCTGATCGTTAACGAAGACACCAAAGAAGCCTTTGTCATCGATCCGGGTGCATGCCCAAAAGAACTTTTACAGAGGCTCGAAGGCAAAAAGCTACTCGGCATCCTCCTGACACATGGTCATATGGATCATATCGGAGGCGTGAGAGAACTTCTGGCAATGCATCCGGCACCTGTCTATGCAGGCGCCAACGAGCGCGCGCTGTTATCCGACCCGAGACTCAATTTGTCCGGCATGATGGGGGTTCCGCTCACCCTCAAGGCGGACGTTGAGGTAAACGACGGAGATACGATTCCGTTCGGGAAAGAGAATATCGAAGTACTCGCTCTTCCGGGCCATACGGCCGGCGGCGTCGGGTATCTTATCGGGAATGTGCTTTTCTCCGGAGACACGCTCTTCCAAGGATCCATCGGACGCACCGATTTCCCGACGGGGGACTATGAAACGCTTATTCGCTCGGTCGAGGAAAAAATCTTTGAATGTCCCGATGAAACATTGATCCTGTCGGGTCACGGCGAAAAAACCACGGTCGGTATCGAGAAGACGACCAATCCGTTTTTCCTATGATTTCAAAAGGTGCTCTGGATCTCTACGGAGCGTTTTCTCTCTTAAACGGAGAAGGACGCTTTCATGAGATTGCATGGAAAGAGGAACTTGAAAGATCTGCCGCGGCGGGTCTTTTTTCTTCGGAAATGGACGAAAAAAGAGCTCTCTTTGAGCTCTTGGCTCCTTATGCGGAAAAACTGCCGCCCTGGGGGATCTTGACCGGTGTCAGACCCTCCAAACGCTATCGAGACTTGAGAAAAGAATATGATCTTATCGGGGCTCGGGAAAGGATGCACGCGAGAGACAAAGTATCACTTGAAAAAATCAAAAAACTGAAGACCGTTTACGAAGCGACATCAGGGATCGCCGTTGCGCCCGAAGACATCATCGTCTATATTCACATTCCGTTTTGCCCGTCGCGCTGTGTGTTTTGCAGTTTTACATCGTATGTAGCGGACGGCAAGAATGATCCGCGAGTTGCGGCCTATGGGAAACAACTTCTTCTTGAAATGGAAAATGAAGTTTCGCTCCTCCACGGTCGAAACATTCGGGCCCTCTATATCGGCGGCGGCACACCGACGATGCTTCCGCCCGCGTTTTATGAAAAACTGATCGCAATCCTAAAGCCGTATTTCTCTCATGTTCCGGAACTCACGATCGAGGCGGGGAGAGTGGATACGTTTGATGAAAGAGACCTGCATGCCTTGAAGGATTTGGGATTTACACGCATCTCCGTCAATCCTCAAAGCTTTACGCCGTCGGTGCAAAAAAAGATCCGCCGAGAACTCGACGACAATCAATTTGCGAGAATGTTCGCTTGTGCAAAAGAGCTTTTTGATGTCAATATGGATCTCATTGCGGGGCTTCCCGGAGAAACGGCGGAGAGCTTCCGAGAAAGTCTGCATCGAGTCCTTCAATACCGGCCGGAGAATCTTTCCATTCATGCGCTGGCGAAAAAATCGAAGGCGGAGCTCACACGTGATGAGATCCGAGCCATGGAATTTGAAGAGCCGGAGGGATACACGCCTTATTATTTGTATCGGCAAAAAGAAATTGCAGGCGCGGCGGAGAATACCGGCTACACGCTTCCCGGTCATCTTTGCCTTTACAATGTTCTCGTGATGGAAGAGTGGACCGATGTTTTGGGTTTTGGCGTGGGTGCGGTCTCTCATTTTACAATCGGAGATCAAAGATTTCGCTTCCCGAATACGAAAGATCTCACACGATACTTCAACGGCCATTACCGAACGCTTCTTGAAAAATTGGAACAAAAAAAGTCCGTATGACTCGCATACGGGCTTTTTTGATTAGAGATCGACTTCACCGCACTCCAGAATTTTGGAAGTGGTGCGAATTGCGCACATTTTTCCGCACATGGAGCAAGAATGTTTTTCTTCCGGCGGTTTCGATTCAAAATAGTTTCTCGGTTTTTCAGGGTCAATTGCAAGGGAGAACATCTTTTCCCAGTCGAGATCGTGTCTTGCACGGCTCATGGCGTCGTCTTGATCACGCGCTCCCGGGATGCCTTTTGCCATATCCGCCGCATGTGCTGCAATGCGGGATGCGATGATGCCTTCTCGGACGTCACTGTAGTCGGGGAGGCGCAGATGCTCTGCAGGTGTTACATAGCAGAGGAAATCGGCTCCGTAGGTTGCTGCAATCGCGCCGCCGATGGCACTCGTGATATGGTCATAGCCAGGCGCAATATCCGTAACGAGCGGCCCGAGGACATAGAACGGTGCGTTGTGGCAGAGTTTCTTTTGGATTTCCATATTGGCTGCAATTTCGTTGATGGTCATGTGGCCGGGGCCTTCAATCATGACCTGGACATCCTGTTCCCATGCGCGTTTTGCCAAGATTCCGAGTTCGATGAGTTCGGAAATCTGTGCCGCGTCGCTGGAATCGTGTGTCGAGCCGGGGCGCAAGGAGTCGCCGATTGAGATCGTTACGTCGTGTTCTCTCAAGATCTCCAGGAGACGATCATAATGCTCATAGAACGGATTTTCGTTGCCTGTCATCTCCATCCAGGCAAAGAGGAGGGAGCCTCCTCGAGATACAATATTCGTAATGCGTTCGGTTTCTTTGAAATAGGAGAGAGCTCTGCGATTGATGCCGGCGTGGATGGTCATAAAGTCGACGCCTTCGCGCGCTTGATGTTCAATCATGTCAAAGAAGTCGTCCGCCGTCATATCTTTTAATTCTTTTTCCAAATAGCCGAATGCGTCATACATCGGGACGGTACCGATCATGAGCGGCGATTTTTTGATGAGCTCGGTACGAAATGCGGCGGTTTTTCCATAATTGGATAAATCCATAATCGCATGCGCTTCGAGTTCTTCAGCGAGCTTAACTTTTTTCCATTCTTCTTCATAGCGCGCATCGTCGGAACTGATGCCGAGATTGACATTGATTTTGGTTTTGAGTCCTCGGCCGACGCCGACGGCATTGAGGGATGTGTGATGAATATTGGCGGGGATGGCGATGCTGCCGTTTGCCACGCGCTCCAATAAAAGTTCTTCAGAAATAGATTCCTTAGCAAGGACTTGTTTCATCTGCGGGGTAAGGATGCCTTTGCGTGCGGCCTCCATCTGCGTTTTATACATAAATTCTCCTTTCATCGTGAGCTGTCGTTGATGATTTGCTTTGTACACAGCAAAATGTTTGCTGTACAAATTATCGTATCATGCGAATATCGTTCATGCAAGCCTATTCCGGGCCCCTTGCTTATCTTGTATCCGACATAAAGATTATTCAATCTTATCTTTACCTAATCACGCCGATTTGATATACTCGTTATATGAAACGCACAAAGGAGGGTTCATGAAGATTTCACTTACCTATCTTTTGACAGAGCTTGCCAAATTTAAGCCTGATCATAGAATCAACAGCGATGCGTATTTTGATCAGATTCGTCTTCTGGATCTGGGTTCTCTGGATCTCAAGCCGAACACTCTTTATGTCACAAATGTGCGTGATTTCGGCATTGTGAACAATCGGATCAAAAATTGCACGCTCATTGTTTGCGACCACTTGGGTCTGATGGAAAAGGTGGATGTTTCCCAGGACATGAATCTTATCGTGGTGAAGGATCGTATTTCGACGGAACGCTTGATGAATCACTTGATCGGTGTCTTTGATGCCTTTCAAACGACGGCAAATGATCTTCTCGCGATGACTTTGGAACACAAAGAATACTTTGTTCTATACGATCGTCTTACGAAACTCATGGACATTCCTCTGGTTGTGCTAAATGATGATTTTGGAATTCTCGGAACGACGAGCGGAGCGCCTCGAGAGGTAGGCGAGAATCTCAAGCATCTCTTGAGATTGGAATCGGAAGACCTGCACAACGAAAAAGTGGTCGAGATGGATGCAGAGAAGGGTTTATATGCAAAAATCAATCGCGTCAATATGGAGATTGTCTATGAACTCGTCTGTTTCCCGACCGGTTTTGCGGGAAAAGAAGAATATTTTTCTCTTCTTCGTCTCCTATCTCCTGCGCTTTCCGAACTGCTTTCTTCGGGAGAGGATCGAGACGAATTGGTGCGGGATCTTGTAACGAAACTCCTCTATCCGTCCGGAGACGAGAATCTTGTCTTATCGAGACTCGAGCAGCTTCATTGGGGTATGGACAACAAATACCGCATTTATTACACGGAGGAGAAAGAGGCTCTCACGCCGCGCCTGCGTACTGAATTTAGCAAAGTTACAAGATACAACACGATTCTGGAAATCGGGACGAGCACGGTTTTGGTCGTAAACCTTTCTCATGGCAAAGCGGACGAGACACGTCTCGAGCGCGTGGTCCATCGTGGCGACACGCGTTTTGTCGAATCGAACCCGTTACGCGGACTCAAAGATTTTCGGGCGGTCTACAATACCTGCAGAAATGTCTATCATGCTTCAATGCAGAACGACATGATTACCATGAAGAGCGGATATTATGATCTCGTCTACGAGAAGCTCAAAGAGAGCGTCAATATTCGCACGCTTTTGCATCCTTTCGTCCTGGCGCTCTACCAACAGGACATCGATGACCGATCGGACAATCTAGAGACACTCTATATTTATCTTTTGCACGAACGTTCCTATCTCAAGGCTTCGAAACTCATGAATCTGCATCGCAACTCGATTGTCTATCGCGTTGGACGTGTGCAGGAGATGTTCCCGATGGACCTGGACGATGAGACCGTACGGAACTACATCATCTTTTCGTATGAAATGCTGAAGCGCATGGAAAAAGACGGATCGTTGCGAGGCGCTTTGGCCGGAGCAAAGTAATGCAGGGATATGCTTTTCAGGCGCTGACTTCGCTTTTATCGGTGGAGTCGAGCGTCGAATTTTGTAGTGCAGTTATTGAAGAAGCCATCGAAAGACGTGTAAGTGATATTCACTTCGAGCCTTTCGACGGCTTTTTTCGTATTCGATTTCGTAAAGACGGAGACTTGGCTCCCGTATTCCGCGGAGATATCAAATACTATGACGCGGTTCTCGGGCGATTAAAATATCTCACGCATGCCGATCGCGTTCAGAAGATTTTGCCTTCCGACGGGCGGTTTACGTTCGAGGGCAAGAAGCACACCGTCGACATCCGTGGGGCAACGATGCCTACAATCTATGGGGAGAAAGTCGCACTGCGTATCCTCGATGCTCGTGCCTATGTAAGAACGCGCGAGGAGCTCGGCATGACTCCGGAAGTCTCCGCGGCTTTTTCGAAGATTCTCGCGAAAGAGCACGGACTCTTTCTCTTATCGGGAATCACCGGCTCGGGGAAGACGACGACGCTCTACACACTCATTCGAGAATTGTCGCAAAAACCGATCAATATCCTCACCATCGAGGATCCCGTAGAATACAAAATTGAGGGAATCACGCAGGTTGCCGTGAACGAGAAAGCGGGGCTCGTATTCGACACGGTTCTCAAATCCTTTCTACGACAAGATCCGGATGTCATCATGGTCGGCGAAATTCGCGACACCGAAACGGCGAGACTGGCCATTCGCGCAGCTCTGACGGGACATCTCATTCTCGCTACGATTCATACAAAAGATGCAATCAGCGCCATCACGAGATTACGCGATCTCGGCATCGAAGATTATCTCATCGCGTCGTCTCTCATCGGTGTAGCGTCGCAGCGATTGGTTCGCGTGCTCTGTCCGCGATGCAAAGAAAAGCATGAGCCGGACGAGGTGGAAAAGATGATCTTTGAACGATATCAATTTGAAACCGATCTTTATTACCCGACGGGGTGCAAAGAATGTTTTGGAGGATATGACGGACGCACGGGTGTCTTCGAAGTCTTTCCGATGGATGCAACGACGCGAGAAATGATTGCATCCGGTAAGAGTGAAGATGAAATCCGACGTGCCCAACACGGAAAACTTCCCACGATGATGGAGAATGCGATTCGACTTCTTTCCCGGGGAGAGACCACGATTGCAGAAGTGATGAGGAAAATAGAAAATGAAATCCTTCCTGACGCGTGAGATTTTAACAAAACGCGATAAAATCCTTTTTACCATGCGCTTTACCGAAGAACTCGGCGTCTTACTCGGTGCCGGCGTGAAACTCACGGAAGCACTGGCCGTCATGGAAAAGGATCTGCGCGGCAGAAGGCAGGAGGAAATTGTCGCCCTGCGTGAAGCGATCGAAAACGGCGTGCCGTTATCGCGTGCTATGAAAGATCGTGCTTTTTATCCCGACATCTTAATCGGCGTGGTGGAGTCGGGAGAAGAGACGGGCGATTTGCCCAATGCCCTTGCAAAATTGAGTGAGTTTTTTAGAGAGGAATACGCCGCACAGGAAAAACTCAACAACGCACTCATCTATCCGACTGTCTTGGCGTGTATCGTTCCCGTCGTCATCCATTTCTTACTTATGTTCGTCTTGCCCGAATTTATGAAACTCTTTGCAGAGGCCGACGAACTCCTCCCGCTTGCGACGAGAATTCTCATCGACATATCGATTTTTATGAATGAGATTGGACAATATATCGTCCTTGCAATCCTCGTCCTATATATCATCTACCGCTTATGGGCTAGAACGGAAAAAGGAAGACTCTATAGGGATAGAAGATTATTGTTCCATTCCATGTTTGGAACTTTTCGCCTGGAACGGCATCTCTATTATTTTTCTTCCAATGCACATATTATGCTTGCACACGGCGTGCATCTGTCGCGCGTGCTTGAGATCCTCGCCTATGCGAGCGAAAACAGATATATGCGTTTGATGACGCTTAAAGCAAAAGACGAACTCGAACACGGCAAACCCCTGTATGAATCCTTTCGTGACCAAGGCGTTTTCCCCGAAGCTTTTCTCTCGATTTTAAGAATCGGGGAGGAGAGCGGGGAGATGGTCAAACTCCTGAACTCGGCCTCCCTCTTTTATCGAGGAAAAGTCGAGAGAAAGACGGAAAGATTTTTAAAACTCATCGAACCGGCGCTCATTCTTGTGCTTGCCGTTGTCGTCGGATTTGTCGTATTTTCGATCGCAATCCCCATGTTTGATCTCGTGCGAATCGTTGGAGAATAGGAGGCAATATGAAGAAAAAAGCATTTACACTCATCGAACTTATCATCGTCCTGGCAATCCTTGCATTGCTCATCGCCATTGCCGTGCCGAAGTACAATCAGTCGCAAAAAAAGGCGGCCATCACGGCGCATGAAGCAAATGTATCTGCACTGTACAATGCTGCGGAACTCTATTTTTTCGAAAAACACGAAGCTACGACATGGACAGGGGCGGAAAACGAGACCTGGGTCGAATATCTCTCGCGCTACCCGAGTGTTCCGAAACAACTGGACTCCGCGACACCGAACTATCAAGTCACGGTGGATGCCAAGGGCGTCATTACGATCACACCGGGAGCGGGAACGTATAAAATGCCATGAATCTCCTATGTTTCATGATAGGAGCATCGATCGGGTCTTTTTTTATGACTGCGGCGGAACGCGGTGATGCGTCGGTTTTATTCGGGCGGTCTCACTGCATCTGCGGGAAAACTTTGCAAGCGTGGGAACTCATTCCCGTCGCGGGATACATCCTGCAGGGCGGGAAGACACACTGTGGAGCCAAAATACCTCCGATTTATCCCGTTGTCGAGACTTGCGTCGGACTCGGAACGCTCTTCCTCCTACGATCGGGAAGAGCGCTCGAAACGCTCTTTTTCTTGTCGCTTCTCTTTTCAGCTTGTGAAGATATCGTGCGGCATGAAATCCATGTATGGGGTCTGATCCCGGCGTTTCTCATTGCATGCTATGCCGCCTTGATCCATCGCATTTTCCTGCCGACTCCTGTGGTGATTCTTTTCTTCGCGATCTTAAGTTATATGGGCGGAATCGGTGAGGGAGATATCTATGTTGCCGGCGTGATGGCCCTTTTCCTCGGTCCGAATACACTCGCAGCCATGCTCCTCGCATTTTTGATCGGCGGGGCATTTGCGCTCGTTCTCATCTTACGAGGAGCGGACCGCAAAGCGGAGATCCCGATGGTTCCTTTTCTTCTTCTGGGCTATGTCGCGAGCTTTTGGGTGAGGTGGATATGAAAAAAGCTTTTACACTCATTGAACTCATGATTGTGCTGGCGATTCTTGCGACGGTCATCGGCGTTTGTGTCCTGCGCGCCGATTTTTTGAAAACGAGGGAAGCAAGGGAGGAACTTACGAGCGTTCTATCGATGATCCGTGAGGCAAAAGAAACGGCAATTTTGACGGGTGAGACCGTGGAACTGGCATTTGATATCAACGCTTCCAAGGTGACACTGTCGTTTTTCGGTCGTAATGAGGCTCCGTTTCGGACGCTCGAAGCCAAAAAATTGCAATTTATGAAAAACTCAGGCAGAGAAAGAATCCTCTTTTCTCCGGAAGGATTTGCAGACAGCGGTGTGACCATGAGGATTCAAGGTCTGCCTTCAGAAAAAATCCTTACGATTCGTCCGATCACGGGAAAGGCAAAGGTGAAAGATGCGTAAGAAAAAAGCGTTGACTTTAATCGAAGCTGTGGTTGCGCTGGGGCTCTTGGCCATTTTCGCCCTCATCACGTTTCCCGAACTGGCAAGCTATCAAAAAATGGCCAAGAGATCTCAAATGCACACGAGAATGCGTTTTGCAGTCCAGGCGGAAATCGAACGCGAAAAAGCGGGCTTGGCTCCTTTGTCGGAAGTAGATTCCGACGGCTGGACCTTTCTATTCGAACGACAGGAGAAATCCAATCACGGAATGACGGAAGTCGAGCTGACCGTGAGAGAGGAGGATACGAATGTTCAAAAACAAGTTCGTTTCCTCATCCCGTAGAGCCTTCACCTTGCTCGAATTACTTGCGGCGCTTGCGATTGCGGCCGTACTGGTTGTTGCCCTGACGGGTTTGTTTTCGTCGACCGTCCTGACCGAAACGATGGTGCAGAAGTCGAGGGACCGATTTGAGGAAGCAAGGCTTGTGAGCGACACGATTGCAACCGAATTACGAAGGGCGGATCAAGTTCTTCCTCCAACGGCGATTCTGTTGCCGGAAGAATATGTATATTTACCTTTTCTTATCGTACGAAATGAAAAATCGACAACGCAAGTCATCGCCTACGGCATTGAAGACGGAAATATCTATCGTCTGAGCTACAGGACGAACCGTTTTCGTGATGTTTCAAAGATCTCCTCCTGGGATTCCAACCGCTCCAATCTCATCGCCACCGATATCGAAATGGGGGAGAATATGGGATTTGACGCCTCGACAGGGCTCGTGCATCTCTCCTGGCGACTTGGGGACAGCCTCCTCGAGACATCCATTCTCTGTGAAGGAGCGCGCCCATGAAAAAACGCGGTTTTATTATGTTGTACGTGCTCTTATTCGGCGCATTGGTGATTTTGACCCTGGGATATCTCGATCGCGGTGCACAAGTGGACAACGCCGTGAATCGCAACGAATGGGAGGCAATGGAGAAATATTATCACGGAGAAGCGGCCATCCGCGTAAGTTACCGAGAGCACCTGGATGCGTACATGGACGGGTTCATTCACAACACGAGCGCTTATATAGGCGGCGGTGATTATCCGTTCGAGGTGACGGATTATTTGACTGACGCGGAAGATAGGGTTGCTCATTGGCGATCGAAAGTCTTCGCAAAAAATGGCGGGACATTTGAACTCGAGATTTCGATTCCGGATCTTAAAATGCGCGGAACCGTTCGCTTGCTGGATCCTTTTTTCTTGCCCGAATCTCGACTGACGAAAGAGGAAGTGAAGGAAAAATTCAATACCTATTATGAGCTTTTGAAGGGCGAAGAACACTCGGACGAGGAGATACCTGCGACTGGAGAGGAATCCCAAGAAACGGAAACTGCGACAGGTGAGGAACAAGAACCGCGAGAACATTCGATCAGTCCGCAGGACGGCGTTTATTACATTCCGAAAGGAAAAACCTATGTCGTGCCGATGAGAAAAACCGGGATCTATATTGTGGACGGCAACATCACGGGAGAAAATTTCAAAGGGATCATTTTTGATCCGCACAATCGCGGTATACCGCGAGGCTTTCAGGGCGGTTATTTCACGCCCGATCGAAGGACTTTTAAACTCACGACCGATCAGAATCGGAAGTGTTATTTGGAGGCCGGATTCGAACTTCCGGGATTTATCCGCCCCAAACTGCAATCCATTGTCCGTTCCAAGTAGTAGAAATTGCGGGACAGGCTTGTTTTTGTTATAATCGAACTAAGAAACTAAGCTTCACGAGGAGGAATAAGTATGATTTCAGCAGGTGATTTTAGAAAAGGCGTTACATTTGAAATGGATGGAGATGTCTATGAGATTTTAGATTTCCAACATGTCAAACCGGGAAAGGGTGCCGCTTTTGTTCGTGCAACTATTCGCTCGGTCATGAACGGCGGCTCCAAGGAACTGACCTTCAACCCCAATGACCGTTATCCGCAAGCACGCATTGAAAACAAAGAAATGCAATACTTATACAATGACGGGACCCTATATTATTTCATGGATTCGGAAACCTATGAACAGATTCCGCTCGATCGAGAAGCTGTCGAAGAAGCCATTCTCTATCTTAAAGAGAATGATTTTGCTACGATTCGTTTCTTCCAAGGGAAACCTTTCAGCGTTTCCGCACCGAATTTTGTTGAATTGGAAGTTACGGAGACGGAACCCGGTGTAAAAGGAAACACCGCTTCCGGCGCGAACAAACCCGCAACCGTAGAAACGGGAGCGGTTGTAACCGTTCCTCTATTTGTCAACATTGGAGATGTCATTCGTATCGATACGCGTTCTCACGAATATCTATCGAGAGTATAAGGAGGATCCTATGGACAATTTGTTTTCCCGCGTTTCCTATTTGAAAGGTCTCATGGAAGGCCTCAAGATCGATCCGGAGTCCGATGAAGGCAAAGTGTTTTATGCCATTGCGGATACGCTCGAGGATATGAGCGAGTCTATTGCTCTCATCGATGATCGTCTTAGCGAATTGGATGATTATGTCGATTTACTCAATGAGGACCTGTCTGAAGTTGAAAGAGAACTCTTCGGAGTCGCTGACGATGATTTTGAAAACGATGATTATGACTTTGAAGATGAGGACTACAGCGACTTTTTCGATGACGAAGACCTCAATGCCGAAGACATCGATAATGAGGGTATGAACGATTAAGAAGGAGCGAAATATCAATGCAAGATCGAGTATTTCCTTTGGGAAATGTAGAAATCTCCAATGACATCCTCGCAACGATTGCGGCAAAGGCTGCCTATTCTGTAGAGGGCGTATTGGATGTAGCAGGCAGAGACCTTGCGCGAACGACGCACGCCAAATCTCGTGTACACGGGAAACTCGTGATGAGAATTAAGGATTCGTTTATCTATATCGACATCCCCGCGATTCTCCGGTACGGGTATCATGTACAGAAAGTGGCGACTGAAGTACAGCGTCGCGTCAAGGAAGATATTGAAATGATGACAGGACTCTACGTAGTAGAAATCAATGTCTTAGTGGAGGACCTAGTAACGAAAGCGGATTAGGAAAGCCCCCCTTCATTGACGGGGGCTTTTTCATGGTCTTTCAAGGAGGCTATATGACAAGAAAAGAAGCCCGAGAATGGGTGATCAAATATCTATACAGCCAAACGTTCCGGGATCAATGTGAGGAGAGTCTTGCGGATTTTCTTGAACATCAAGAACTGGATATGAATGAAGAGGGGTATATTCGGACGGTCGTCACAGGCGTGGAGGAGAATCTTGACGCGATTGACGCCGACATTGAAAAATATCTCAGAAGTTGGACGACGGCGCGCATTCCGAAACTGGATCTTGCGATTTTGCGAGCTGCTGTTTTTGAAATCAAATATTCGGAAGACGTCCCGACCGGCGTGGCCATCAACGAGGCTGTAGAGATTGCAAAGAAATATTCGACAGATGAATCCTACCGCTTTATCAACGGTGTTTTGGGCGCAATTGCACGCGAGGATGCATGATGGGCGTTCTTACGGTCCGTCAACTCACAGAATACATTCGTTATGTCCTGAAGGATGAATTTGTCCTTCAGGATCTTGAGGTGCGAGGAGAGGTTTCCAATCTATCTAGGAATAAAAGCGGCAATGTCTATTTCACGCTCAAAGATGACGCTGCCGTTTTGAAATGCGTGATCTGGCAAGCGGATGATATGGACACCAATCTGCTCGAAGAAGGACACGAAGTCGTTGCGATGGGTGCCATCGGAGTGGTGGAACGCATGGGAAGTTATCAGCTTGTCGTGCGCGATCTCAAAACCGTGGACATCGGTGAACTCTATAGGCGTTTTGAAAAACTCAAAGAGGCGCTGTTCAAAGAAGGACTTTTTGATCCGAGTAGAAAAAAGCCGTTGCCAAAATATCCTTTCGCCATCGGCGTCGCAACGAGCGATACGGGCGCAGCGGTGCGAGATATTATCACGACCCTTCACAGGCGCTTTCCGTGTGCGGATATCTATCTCTACCCGACGATCGTTCAGGGCGAGAACGCACCGGCATCCATCCTACAGGCTTTGCAAGAACTCGACGATAGGGGCTTGGATCTCATCATTGTCGGACGCGGGGGAGGATCTTTTGAAGATCTTGCAGCCTTTAGCGATGAAAGCGTCGTGCGCACCATTGCGGACATGAAAACACCTGTCATCTCGGCCGTGGGGCATGAGGTGGACCATCAGCTTTCCGATGCGGTTGCAGATATTCGCGCTGCGACTCCGACGGCTGCGGCGGAACTTGCGACACCGCGATCGGATGACCTCATAAAAGCCCTTGCTGTCAAAAAAGATCACATGAATTCTTCTGTATTGAGGGCTCTCAAGAGTGCCGGGGACACGCTGGTTATGGCACAACGAGAATTGGATCGCATGCGTCCGGACATTGTGCTCGCTGCCCTCAAGGATTCTTTGAGCCAAGCAAAAAAGGTCTTTCAATACAACAGCCCGCTCGCGCGCATGGAACGGGAACGCGAAAAATTATTTGTTCTCGGAGAGAAACTGAAGGCGCATTCTCCGAAGTCTCATCTCGACGCAACCACGCGAATGCTCGAAAAACATAAGCTTGCAATTGAGCATGGTATGAGAAATCTCCTGGATGCAAAAAAGCAGGCTCTGGAGATGCAAAATGTGAAGCTCGGATTATTGAATCCCGAGAATGTGCTGGCCAAAGGCTACAGTATTTTGACCACGGCAGAGGGCGAGGTTCTCCATACAGCGGATGTTCGCCTCGGGAGTATTTTAAAAGCACAATTGGTTGACGGCACGCTGACCGTTGAAGTCAAGGATAAGGAGATATGATGGAACAAACTTTTGAAGAGAAAATGGACGCTCTGAACGATATCGTCGCAAAGCTCGAGAGCGGCAAGCTCACCTTGGATGAGAATCTCAAGGCATATGAAGAGGGGATGAAGCTTTATCGCGAACTTTCCTCAATTCTCAAAGAAAAAGAAGGCGTTGTACGGAAGATCATTGAAGAATCGGGGGAAGAAGTCCCATTTTCGCCGGGAGAAGATGAATGATTCATCTGGAGCGATTCGAAAGGGAGCTGAAAGAAGCCGTTCTCTTGTTGGATGACCCGACACTTCAGGAGATGGCACGATATGCCCTGTATCCGGGAGGGAAAAGACTTCGCCCTATGCTCGTGTTCGAGACGGCCAAACTATTCGGGGACTACGAGGAGGCGGCGCTTCCTTTTGCAGTCGCAGTGGAGCTCATCCACAACTATTCTCTTATTCACGACGATCTGCCGGCCATGGATAACGACGAGTATCGGCGCGGGAAAAAGGCGTTACATGTTGTTTATGGCGAGGGGAACGCAATCCTTGCAGGTGACGCTCTCTTGACCCTTGCTTTTGAGTATGCGTTAAAAAATGCAAGCGGAGCAGCAACTTTGCGCGCATTGGAGATCTTAGCCGGATCGAGCGGCGGAAGAGGGATGGTCGGCGGTCAAGTGCGAGACATTGCAGGCAATATCAAAACATATGAAGACCTCATCGATGTCTATCGCAAAAAGACCGGCGCACTCATTCGTGCAAGCGTGCTTATGGGAGCGGTTGCCGCAGGGGCGAGTGATGACACGCTTGAGACCCTAAATTCGTTCGCAGATGCACTCGGATTGGCATTTCAGTTGCGCGACGATCTATTGGATCTCGACGATGAGGATCTCAATGCACGCATGTTCTTATCCGAGGATGAAATGAATGATGAGGTTGAAACGTACACATCAAGAGCTTTGGAAGCGCTGGAAAAGCTTCATGACTATCCTACGGAGGATCTGTGTCGCCTCACGGAAGCCCTTAACAATCGCGTTCGATAACTTGAATATATACAGTTTTGTTGGTATACTTATCTCGTAACGATACAGTATTCTAGTCAACGCAACGTATCTGGAGGACGGGGCTAAAAATCCGTCGAAGGGCATATCGATGAAGTTCCTTGTATGGGCCTGTTGCGCCCAGCTTCGGGTTTATGCAGGGAGTAAAGGAGGATGGGGCGATCTACAACGGCATGTAGGCGTTGACCCTGCTTCCGTGGAGTCTCAGGCGATTTTAGCTTGAGAATAACCTGCTTCTATAAGCAGAGTAGCCTGCCTTGAGTGACGTGCGCGGATGGCAAGGTGAGGTGATCTTTCTCGGGCCCGGGAGAGTTTGCCTTTGTTGCCGAAATGCAAGTTGCAAAAAAGGCTAAGGATATGAATGGTTGTATGGGAAAACTTCTAGACTGTTTGTTTCAAAGTGCGTCATGGATTACAGTGCGGACTTAGTGGCAATCCAGTTCTGTTTATGGCAACAAAACAGCATTTAAATTAAAGGGAAACCGCTATGTTGGCAACAAATAGTTTTGAATGGGGAAAGCCTGCTGGACCTATGCCGTAAGATTTACATGGCGCACTGTCGTTATAAGCTGATGGCTTCGGGTCATCAGCTTTTCTTTTAAGGAATGGATATGAATCACAAACAAAAAAACGAAATCATAAAATACGAAAAGCCAAAAAAAGAACCGCGGAAAAAAGAGAAAGACATCAAATGGATGGTCACGATTATCGTGCTTTCCTTTGCACTGACATTTTTTATCGGCCTCTTGACCGAGCGCGTATCGGATGCGCTTCCACTGTTTGTCGCATTCGTTATGCTTATTTTGATCATCACGCTGGGCATTGTCTTCGATATTTTCGGCGTCGCTGTCAATGTAGCCAATGTCAAGCAATTTCACGCCATGGCTGCGAACCGTGTCGCAGAGGCGCGCTATGCCGTGTTTTTATGCAGGCATTCTGAGAAAGTCTCAAGTATCTGCAACGATGTTATCGGCGATATCTGCGGCATTATATCCGGTGCAATCGGGAGCGGAATTATTTTGCGCTCATCCGCGCTTTTTCACCGCTTGGATTTTATTCTCTTTTCTGCCATTTTTACAGCTTTTATTTCTTCTCTCACGATTGGAGGCAAAGCGTACGGCAAACGCATTGCGACACAATCAAGTGAGAGCATTACATTGAAAATGGGGAAATTTTTTTATTTCCTGCAAGATAAATTACGCATCCCCATTCTAGGAGATCATCGGTAATATGCGACTCGATAAAAAACTTACAGAGATGGTGCAATCCAGGAGTCAAGCGAAAGACCTCATCATAGGCGGACACGTTCGATTGAACGGAGAAATCATTACAAAGCCCGCCTATCCCTATCAAGGCGAGGAAATTACCATCGACACCCCTCTCTATGTCGGAAGGGGTGCACAAAAACTTCTACACGCTTTAAAAACGGGCATTGTCAATCCAAAAGGATGCATTGCCCTAGATATCGGGGCTTCAACCGGAGGATTTACGGAGGTTCTATTGGAATACGGCGCCGAACGCGTCTATGCAGTGGATGTCGGTCGCGATCAGCTTGATGCGAAACTCAAAGTCGATTCTCGAGTGATTTCCATGGAGAACACGGATGCCAGAAAACTAACAAGGGAGATGGTCCCGGACGCCAATTTTTTGACCATGGATGTGAGTTTCATCTCCATCCAAAAATTATTGCCTACGGTCTTTGATCTCTTAAGTCCCGGCGCATCTTTTGTCATTCTCGTGAAACCTCAATTTGAACTCGGGAAAGACCGAGTGCCGAAGTCCGGGGTCGTAAAGAGCGAGCGCGATCGAGCAGAAGTCGTCGCATCTTTAAAGATCTTTTGTGTAGAGCACGGCTTTCAAGTTCAAGCCGTTATCGAATCACCGATTCGTGGAGGAGAAGGAAATATAGAGTATCTCTTTATTGGCCATAGAAAGGAGTAAATGCATGAAAAAATACACCAGGCAACGCATGATTCTCGATCTCATCGAGGAGCACGACGTGCAAACACAGGAGGAATTGTCTCATTACTTAAGCGAAAAAGGTGTGCGCGCAACTCAAGCGACGATCTCTCGCGACATCAAGGAATTACGCATCTCGAAAGTCCAAACGACGGACGGCATTTATAAATATGCTCTGATCGATACGGTGCACGATTCGCTCAACGAGAGACTCGATAAGATTTTTCGCTCTGCCGTTCTTTCTATCAAGCACAACGGCGATATGGTGCTGGTTAAGACGATCTCCCATACAGCGGTTGTGTCGGGCATGGCCATTACCAATGCAAAAATTGCCGGGATCAGCGGCATTCTGTGCGGCAACGACACGATCTTTATTACGGTAGACAATAAGCAGGATCTCGACAACATTACCGATCAGATTAAGAAGATCATTCGTTAATCTCATGTTGGCTGAACTTTCCATACGCGGACTATCCGTGATTGAATATTTGAGCGCCTCTTTTTCGGATGGATTTTCCGTGATTACGGGAGAATCCGGCGCGGGGAAATCCGTATTTGTCTATGCACTGGCCCTTTTATCCGGTGAACGTGCCAAAAAAGAAGCGATTCGCAAAGATGCGGACCGTGCTTTTGTCAGCGCAACGTTTGTGGGATTTGATTCATCCGACGCCTCGAAAGAGCTCGAACCGTACGGAGTCCAGCTGAGCGAGGATGTGGTCACGGTTTCAAGGGAGATGACCAAGGACCGTTCCGTCGCTCGCATCAACGGGTGGATTGTGCCGCTTGAAGCACTAAAAGTTCTGGCGAATCATTTGATGATGATCTACGGTCAGCACGATCAGCTAGAGCTTTTGGATAAGGACATGGCATTACGCTATGTGGATCGGACGATTCCCGAAACTCTAAGAAACGGCGTCCAATCGGACGTGTTGCGACTGCGGGCTCTGGATCGTGAGGAAAAGGCGCTATTGGCACCTCAAGAGCGAGAGAGGGAAATGGAACTCTTGCGTTATCAAATTGATGAGATTGAACGCACAGATTTCTTTAACGTGGATGAAGATGAACTTTTTGAAGAGTATAAAAAACTTGCTCATGTCGAAAGCATTCTTGAATCGCTTGCGAAGGTTGAAGTGCTTGTCGGAGGAAATGGAGAATTTGGGGTTGAAGAAGGCGTTGTAGAAATCCTAAAAACGTCCCGATCGATCGAGCAATTCGGCTTCAAAGACCTCATTGAGTCAGCTGAATCGCTCAATGTCGCACTCAACGAGCTCAAATATGCCAATCAACTTGCGATGGACAGCTTGACTCCTGATCCTGCCCGTAAAGAGGAACTATACAATCGAATTACGGAAATGGATGCGATCAAGCGCAAGTACGGCCCGGAAAGGGACGATGTGCAATCTTTTTATGAAACTGTGACACGGCGCAAGGAAGAACTTGAGCGTGCAGAAGAGAGAGTAGAAACCATCAAAAAAGAGCGGGAAATAATCCAATCACAACTCAAGAACAACTCACAGGAGCTGACCGCCCTTAGAAAAAAGGAGGCACAGTCATTATCAGAGCGAATGACAACAGCCCTCAAAGAGCTGGCCATCCCGCATGCGAAATTTTCCGTACAAGTAGATGAAAAAACGCTCGACGTTGACGGTGCAGATCAAGTTGAGTTTTACTTCTCGGCGAATGAGGGAGAGGACGAAAAACTCCTTCGAGAAGTGGCCTCCGGAGGCGAAATGAGCCGCATTATGTTGGCTCTTTTAACAATTGGAGAGAACACGAAAAACAAAACGCTGGTCTTTGATGAAATCGATACGGGTCTTTCGGGGAGAACGGCGCAACGTATGGCCGAAAAACTGTTCGATTTATCTCTTCATACGCAAGTCGTTGCGGTATCTCATTTGCCTCAGATCGCATCGATGGCCGACACACATTTCCTGATCGAAAAAACGACAGAAGAGGAGCGCACGTATTCCACTTTCACCTGCCTCGACGATTCAGCGCGTGAACGAGAAATGATGCGACTCGTGGGCGGCGTAGATATCACCGGCACAACCAAAGAGCATGCGCAGGAGATGTTGTCCCAGTCGAAGCAATACCGAGAAAGGAACAAGCCTCATGACTGAGCAAAAAACAACAAAATCGGAGACAATTTACGAAGGGAAAATCCTTACTTTGCGTGTCGATACGGTGGAACTTCCCGATATGAAATATGCTCGCAGAGAAATCATCGAGCAACGAGCTGCTGTCGTCATCGTGACGATTGACAAAGAGGGACGCATTTTGTTTGTTCGACAATATCGAAAGGCGATTGAAGATCATCTTCTGGAACTACCTGCAGGGAAGATCGATCCCGGGGAATCACCTGAGGATGCGGCGCACAGGGAACTCCGGGAAGAAACCAAATATGACGCCGGAGAGTTGACCCCTCTATTCGAAGCATTTGCTTCGCCCGGCTATTCAACAGAAAAAATGTATTTCTTCCTAGCTCGTAACCTTGTTGATGCGCCCCTGCCGGAGGACCCGGATGAAGAAATCGTACTGGAGCGATACTCGGTAGATGATGTGAAAACAATGCTTCAAAAAGGAGAACTCAAGGATTGCAAGACAGTAGCAGGACTGCTCTATGCACTGAACAGATTGGAGGATGAAGATGCGCGCAGTTGATATCATTGCGGCAAAACGCGACGGGAAAGAACTTTCACACGAGGAAATCAAATTTCTTATTGAGGGTTATGTCCATGGTGAAATTCCGGACTATCAGGTTTCGGCTTTTTTGATGGCGGTTTATTTTCGCGGAATGAGCGATGATGAGCTCTTTTATTTAACCGACATCATGGCGGCGTCCGGTGAAAAAACAGATTTAACAGGGATCGAAGGCACGACGGTCGACAAACATTCCACCGGCGGCGTCGGGGACACGACGACGCTCATTGTGGGACCGATTCTCGCCAGCCTCGGCGTTCCGTTTGCAAAGATGTCCGGCCGCGGACTCGGACATACCGGGGGGACACTCGATAAACTGGAAAGTATTCCGGGTTTTGAGGTGCAACTTACCAAAGAGGACTTCATCCGAGAAGTCAATAAGAACAAACTCGTCATCTGCGGACAGACGGACAACATTGCGCCCGCGGATAAACTGCTCTATGCGTTGAGGGATGTCACCGCGACGGTCGAATCGATTCCGCTCATTGCATCGAGCATCATGTCCAAAAAACTGGCGATCGGCTGTGATGCCATCGTGCTGGATGTGAAATGCGGGAGCGGTGCTTTTATGAAGACAGTGGAAGATGCGGAGAAATTGGCAGACCTAATGGTGCGCATCGGCACAAAGGCCGGCAAGGAAACCGTCGCCTATATTACCAATATGGATGAACCGCTCGGAAGCTCCATCGGGAACGCCAATGAAGTGGCAGAAGCCATCCGTATGCTCCGTGGAGAAGAAGACGGTCCTCTCCTGGAACTTTCGAAAATTCTCGCGACCGAAGCCTTGATGCTGGCAACGGATATGGACAAGAAAACGGCCCGGGAAAAGGTTGACGCTACGCTGGCCAACAAAGATGCCTATGCGTCCTTTATGGAGATGGTAAACGCACAAAAAGGCTCCGTAGAAGCTGTTGAGAATCTCAAGAAGATGCCGCACGCTCCGCTGACATTGGAAGTGAAGGCGGAGAAAAGCGGTTATGTTTCGAAAATTCAAGCGGAGGAAGTTGGACGTGCTTCCCTTGAGCTCGGTGCCGGTAGAAGGACGAAAGACGATCGGATTGATTTGAGTGTCGGCCTGGACATGAAAGTGCGCGTCGGCAGTAAGATTCAAGAAGAGGACATCCTCGCCATCTTGCATGCAAAAGATGAGGAAACGGCACACACTGCGAGAGAGATTCTACTCGACGCGATTGAGATTACCGAAGCTCACGTTGCACCGATGCCGCTTGTTTATAAACGGATCGGAAAGGAAGATCTCCATTGAATACGGTTTTTAGCTATGCCTTGACAGCGGTAGCGCTCCTCACGACGATTGTCTTGCATGAGTTGGGGCATGGCTATGTTGCTCTTTGGCAAGGCGACTCCACCGCCAAAGATGCAGGTCGCTTGACGCTCAACCCCATTAAGCATGTTGATCCGATCGGACTGGTGTGTCTTTACGTTTTTAAACTCGGATGGGCAAAACCCGTCCCCATCAATCCTTCGCGTTTCACCAATTATCGTAAGGGCATGTTATTGGTTTCGATTGCAGGCGTTACGGTAAACCTCATTTTGGCTTTTTTGAGTGCATTTTTACTGCGTTTCTTTGCGACCAATGCACTTTTGGCAGATTTTTTATCACAACTTTTTTTCTATAATATTGCGTTCTTTGTTTTCAATTTGCTTCCGATTCCGCCACTGGACGGGTCGAGGCTCATTACTACATTTTTGCCGTATCGCACGCAATATGTCATGGCAAAATATGAACGGTACTCCTACTTCTTGCTACTGGCACTTTCTTGGTCGGGCTTACTCGCAAGGATCATGGTGCCCTTTATGCAGCGCCTTGCAAGCGGTGTTTTGCGGCTGGTGCTCCGATGAATTTCACTGTAGAAATACCTGAATATAGTGGTCCGATGGATATTCTTCTGCAGCTCATTGAAGATAAAAAAATGGATATCCTGAGCATTTCCATTTCAGAGATTACAGAAGACTATTTAGAAATCGTAAGCGGAATGAGGAGCCGATTGGATCCGGATGAAATGAGCGACTTTCTCTTGATGGCGGCAACGCTCATGCAGATCAAATCTGCCCAACTACTTTACAAACCCGATGAAGACGAAGAAGATCCTGCGGAAGAATTGACCAGGCGCCTCATCGAATACAAAAAATACAAAGAAATGGTACCTGCACTGACGGCGCTCTACGAGGAAGCGGCAAAATCCTACGGGAAACCCATGGAGGATCTCAGCCCGTATCTTACGGATGAATTGCCCATCGTCCCGGAAGTTGAAATTTTGGAGAAACTTTTTCGTCTTCTCCACATTCGTCAGGACGAAGAAACCTCGGTTGACATCACCATTCCCGAGGACGCTTTTCCGATTGAACACTACATGGAACGCATCCGTCGACAATGGGAGGGGATGACGGTTCGAGCGGAAGACATCTTCGCAGGGCTTCCGCGTGTTGAAAAAATCATTACTTTTCTCGCACTATTGGAACTCATCAAAGACAGCTGGGGAAAGCTTACTGAACGTAATGGAACGATCTTTTTGGAGGGAGGGGATGCATGTGACGGATAAAGTAAATCTCATCGGGATTCTCGAAGGCATCCTCTATGTCTACGGCGAGCCGATTTCAATCGGGAAACTCGCAGAAATTACAGCTTGCTCCGATCAAGAAATCGAAGACGCACTCACTCTTCTGAGAGAGAATCTCGAAGAAACCGATTGTGGGATACGACTCAAATGCTATGAAGGAATGTACCGACTGGAGACCATTCCCGAGATTGCACCGTATCTTGAGAAACTCATGGAGTCAACGCCGAGACCGCTCAGCCAATCTGCCATGGAGGTGCTCTCCATTATTGCCTATAAACAGCCTGTGACACGTCAAACCATCGATGAGATCCGAGGGGTGCGGTCGCAAGCAACGATGGAAACATTGCTATCACACGGATTGATTGAAGAAAAAGGTAGACTGGACCGCATCGGCAGGCCGATTCTATTCGGCACGACCACGCGCTTTTTGGAAGCGTTCGGACTTTCGAGTATCGATTCGTTACCGACACTAAATGAGAGAGAGCCGGAAGATGCGGATCAATAAATTTTTACGCGATTCCGGCGTGACCTCACGACGGGGTGCAGATGAAATGATTTTATCGGGCAGAGTCTCTCTTAACGGGCAGAAGATTACTACGCCGGGGATTGAAGTCGATCCTGACCGAGACACGGTAACGGTGGACGGCAAAACCGTGCGCCCACATGAGGAAAGATACGTCATTCTGTTTTCAAAACCGTGCAATGTCACTACGACGCTTTCTGATCCGCATGCCGAGAAAACCGTAGCGGACTACTTCAGAGATTTTCCTGTCAGACTTTTTCCGGTGGGAAGATTGGACGTAGATACTTCGGGGCTCCTCGTCATGACCAATGACGGCGATCTTGCTCATCAGCTCACGCATCCCAAGTTTGAAAAGACAAAAACATATCTTGTACACTGTGAGGGCATTTTAGAAAGACGAGACATCGAAAGACTACGAAAAGGCATCCGTCTCGAGGATGGCTGGACACTGCCTGCCGTTGTCGCCAATATCCATCTTAAGAAGACACAGACTTCTCTCGAAATCACAATCCGAGAAGGCAGGAATCGACAAATACGCAGGATGTTTGACGCAATCGGGCACCCTATTGTCCGCTTGCGACGCATTGCTATCGGCTCTTTACGCTTACCTGATATGGAAGACGGGACTTGGCGCATTTTAACACACGGTGAAATTCGACTTTTACGAACCGCTCCATCTCACAGGAATAAGAAAAATCAAGGCTAGTACAAAGTAGGACCGGGAGGTGATTCTACGATGAAAACGATAGTGATTGGGGGAGGCCCCGCAGGAATGATCGCAGCCGGTATGGCGGCAGGTAATGATCATGAAGTCATTCTTCTGGAGAAAAATGAAAAGCTCGGGAAAAAGCTTTACATCACCGGAAAAGGACGTTGCAATATCACGAACAACAAAGATATCGAAGAATTTATCTCCGAAACGGTCAGAAACGGTCGATTCTTATATTCGGCCTACTACGGATTTACAAATAGAGATTTGATGGATTTTCTCGAATCGCTCGGACTTCCGCTAAAAGTTGAACAGGGTGGACGCGTTTTTCCAAAATCTGACAAGGCGAGCGATGTAACACGGGCGCTCTCTCGATGGCTTCATGAAAAGGGTGTTCGTGTAGAACTACATAGAGAAGTCATCGGGATCACGCGCAATGAATCTGCATTTGTCGTGCAAACGAAGAATAAACGATATCTTGCCGATGCGGTGATTATTGCAACGGGCGGTCGTTCCTATCCCTCTACGGGCTCTACCGGAGACGGCTATCGTTTTGCCGATGACTTCGGCATTGCAACGACGAAGACACGTCCCTCACTGTGCCCGATGAATCTTGTCGATCCGTTCCCGGATTTGGCGGGATTGACATTAAAAAATGTGCGTCTCACGCTCACACGGGGGAAACGCCAAGTATCTCAATTTGGAGATTTACTCTTTACGCATCGCGGGATCAGCGGGCCGATTGTGCTCACTTTGTCGGCGGAGGAATTTTCTTTTCCGTCCGCGAATGGAATCTTGGATCTCAAACCCGCCATTTCGGAAGAAATGCTCGATGCCAGGATTGTAAGAGAAATTCAAAAAGACTCCAAAAAACAATTAAAGAACCTGGTTCGCGCTTTGCTTCCACAAGCGATGGTGACACATATTTTGAAAGAAGCAAAGCTCGATCCCGAAAAAATATCCGGGGAGCTTAAAAGGGAAGAGCGCAAGAGATTGGTTGACACGATCAAAGGATTTTCATTTCAAATCAAAGGCCTCGGACGTTTTGAAGAGGCGGTTATTACAAGAGGCGGCATTGATATCAAAGAGATGAACCCGTCAACAATGGAGTGCAAAAAAATTCAGGGCTTGTATTTCGTCGGCGAGGTCTTGGATGTAGATGCCCACACCGGTGGATATAATCTACAAATTGCATTTTCAACGGGCGTGTGTGCCGGGAGGAGTGTTGCAAAATGAATATGAAGATTGCAATTGACGGCCCCAGTGGTGCGGGGAAGAGCACCATTGCCAAAAGACTTTCTGAAATCCTAAAGATTCCGTATCTGGACACTGGGGCCATTTTTCGAGCGGTAGCATTGGCACTCATTGAGCAGGGTGCGGATCTCAAAGATATTAGAGAGGTTCAGCGAATAGTATCGGAGATTGACCTGAGGCTTGATGCCGATCGATTGATTGTCGATGGCGTAGACGTTACAGATCGCATTCGTACCGATGAAATTTCCGATGCAGCTTCAATCGTCAGCCAATATCCTAAAGTTCGTGCCTATGTCCATGAGATAGAAATGAAGGTGTCTCAAGGTTCGGTCATTATGGACGGTAGAGACATCGGAACGGTTGTACTCCCCGATGCCGATTTTAAGTTTTTTATCACGGCATCGGACACCGTGCGTGCAAATAGACGTGTAGAACAGCTCGGACTCGATGCGTCTGAATATGAATCGGTTTTATCGGCGATCCGTAAAAGAGACAAACAGGATCGCACACGTGCCGAGGCGCCGCTCACAAAAGCACCGGATGCGATTCTCATAAGCACCGACAACTCGACTGTGGAAGAGAGCGTGGCAGAGATCCTCACGCACATGCGGGGTGTGAAATGAATCTTTGGTATGGTTTTGTACGCATTCTGATATGCGTTATTACGAGTATTTTGTTTCGCATCCAAGTCGTCGGCAGAGAAAATATACCGACCGGTCACTTTGTTCTGGTAGCCAATCATTACAAATTTTGGGACCCTGTGATCATGGTGCGTGTTTTCCGCCGCGAATTGCATTTTATGGCGAAAAAAGAACTCTTTCAAATCCCCGTATTGGGTGCCTTTTTACGCAGTATGAACGCATTTCCCGTCGATCGTGAAGCAAATGACTTAGGAGCAATCCGACATTCCGTATCCCTCACGAAAGAAGGCAAGTCGCTTGTCATCTTCCCGGAAGGAACGCGCGTCAAAGAAAAGAAACGCTCGAATTTCAAAGAAGGAGCGGCTCTTGTCGCATCCCTTGTCGACGCGCCGATATTGCCCGTCACCATCGAAGGCAAATATCGCTTTTGGGGGAAATTGCATGTAACCATCCATCAACCGATTGACATCGACACCTTCTCAAAAGACCTCGACCGCAAGGAACTGCGTAAAGAAATTTTGGATCAGGCCTATCTTTCGATTTACGGGGAAGAAGGGTTTGACCGATGAAAATCATCCTGGCCGAATATGCAGGGTTTTGCGGAGGTGTCAAAAGAGCGGTCGAGCTCGCGGAACACGCGCTCCGGGATGGACCTTTGGTGACTCACGGAGAGTTGATTCACAATCCGTTGGAAGTTGCAAGACTCGAGCGCTTGGGACTTCACACTTCTTACGATGGAGAGATAGGGAGTAGCAAACGTGTACTCATCCGCGCACACGGAATCAAACGAGAAGAACTTGCCACGCTCGAGAAGGAGAATGTCGAAATCATCGATGCGACATGTCCCATCGTGATGAACATTCATCAAAAAGTTCGAGAAAAATCGAAAGAGGGCTATGCCATCGTCGTGATCGGAGATCCCGATCATCCGGAAGTGCGCGCTATTTTATCACAGGCTGATGAGGCGTATGCTGTGTCGAATGAAGATGAAGCACGCAACTTCAAGATGAATAAAAAAATTTATATTCTTTCGCAGACGACGAATCGTGAAGAATATTTCAATCGCCTGGCTTCACTCGTTGCAGAGGGCAAAGACGCGGTTATCGAAAATACGATTTGTTCTGCCACGAGATTGAGACAAAAGGCGTGCGCAGAACTTGCGGGCGAGGTTGACGCCATGATTGTGATCGGCGGAAAGAATAGCTCAAACACTAGGAAATTGCATGAAATCGCACAGAAGCACTGTAAAGAGAGTTACCATATTGAAAGTATTTCACAATTACCTTTGCATAATTTGGAAAAATTCAATATAATAGGTGTAACTGCGGGTGCGTCTACACCGGGTTGGTTAATTGAGGAGGTTATTAGAAGAATGGATCAATTCAGCAATGAAGAACTCATGGAAGAAATGGAAGGTACGTTTACAAACGTACGAGCAAAAGAAATTGTCACCGGCAAAGTAATTTATGTCACAGACAACGAAGTCATGGTGAACATCGGTTATAAATCTGACGGCATCATCAAAAGGGATGAACTTTCGGATGATCAGAGCGTCACTCCGAAAGACCTTTTCAAAGAAGGCGACGAGATTGAAGTTTACGTTATTAAACTTGATGACGGTGAAGGCAATGTCGTTTTATCATCCAGACGCGTAGCACATCTCAAGAACTGGGAAGTTTTGGCTGAGATGCAAGAAAACGGCGAAACGGTCGATGCAGTGATCGAAAAAGAGGTCAAGGGCGGCCTTATTTGCACCGTCAAAGGCATCGGCGGATTTATCCCCGGTTCGCAAGTAGCGATTCGTTTCGTGCGAGACCTTAAACCTTTCGTCGGACAAACTCTTACGTGTGACATCTTGAGTGTCGACCCGCGCAAACGTCGCCTCGTACTCTCAAGAAGAAGCGTCATTGAAAGAGAAAGAAAAGAAATCGAAGACAAAGTATGGAATGCACTTGAAATTGGACAAACGATCCACGGTAAAGTTGCACGCCTTACCGACTTCGGTGCTTTTGTAGATATCGGCGGGGTCGATGGACTCCTTCATGTTTCGGACATTTCCTGGAACCGCATCAATCATCCGAGCGAAGCTCTTAACGTCGGCGATGAATTGGAACTTCAGGTACTCCGCGCAAATCGTGAACGCGGTCGCATCTCGCTTGGTTTGAAACAACTTCAACCCAAACCGTTTGACGTTTTCGCCGAGAACAATAAAGTCGGCGACATTGTGACGGGTACGGTCGTGAACCTTGTGGCATTCGGTGCATTTGTACGCCTCAAAGAAGGTGTTGAGGGTCTTGTACACGTAAGCGAAATCAGCTATGCACGTGTTGAGAAACCTTCCGATGAACTTAATATCGGCGAAGAAGTCGAAGTGAAGATTCTCGGAATCGATGAAGAGCATCAAAGAATTGCACTTTCTATCAAGCAAACGAAGGAAGACGACAGACCGAAAGAAGAACGCCCGAAACGCGAACGCAAACCGCGTCGTCGTGAGCCGAGAATGAGAGCTCCCATGCAAGTAACGAGCGCTTCCAAAGACCTTGAGAACGTTCAATTCGGCAACAGCGTCTTGGGAGACTTGGACCTTGGCAGCTTCGGTTTTTCTGAAGACGACCTTGCGACGATTGAAGAAGACCAAGAAGAGAACGCTCAAGAAGAAAAAGAGCAAGTAGCTCAAGCTGAAGAAGTTCAAGTCGAAGAAGAAGCGGTAGCAGCTGAAGAAGTAGCAGAAACCGTTGAATCTGAAGAGGCAGCGGAAGATTGCGAAGATTCTGAAAACTGCGAATGTGAAGAAGATCAATAAATCGATCTCTATATGAGCCGGGTCCGATTGTGGGCCCGGTTTTTCTTTGCAAAGTAAATGCTCTTTGATATACTGGATTTACTTTTACGGAGGAGACTATGCGAAAAGACATATTGCTCTTGCTGAGCTTCTTAGACTATTCCTCGCGCGAGATTGCAAAACTTGAGGCTGAAGAACCGAATCTTGATGAAAAGAAGGACGAGGAGATCATTGAGTTTTTGCGTGCGCGCAACGGAAAGAAAAAGCACATCCAAAAAGCAAAAGCCGATTGGATCGATCGCTATAAAGAAAAACTTCAATCGATGCATGTTGAGGCGATTGCTTTTGAAGAGCCGTCTTATCCGGAAAGCTTGCGGTATATCGAAGATGCACCGCGTCTTCTTTACCAAAAAGGCACACGCATCAAGGAAGATGAGTTGGCAATCGCCATCGTGGGATCTCGCAAGTGCTCGAGTTATGGACGCAGCGTCTGCGGGTATTTTGCGACCGAGCTTGCTAAGTTGGGGATTACGATTATCTCCGGACTTGCGCACGGCATCGACAGCATTGCCCATCAATCGTGCTTGGATGCAGGAGGACGAACGATTGCCGTTTTGGGCAACGGCATCGATGTGATTTACCCGAGCAAAAATCGAGAACTCTATGAACGAATCGTCGAGAACGGTGCAATCATTACTGAATATCCTCTTCAATCAAAACCTGAATTCTATCATTTTCCACATCGCAATCGGATCATATCGGGACTTTCACTCGGCGTACTTGTCGTGGAGGCGCATGCCAAAAGCGGCTCCCTCATCACTGCACGATTTGCTGCGGAACAGGGGAAAGAACTGTTCGCTGTTCCGGGCAATATCTTTCAGCAAGGCAGTCGGGGAACGAATGATTTGATTGCGGACGGCGCTTTTTTGACGCAAGATGTGGATGACATTCTATTACGGATACAAACCATCCAAGAACACATTGCGAAACACGCAATCGCTTCTACTGCTGTAGTCGATGTCTCGGATGAAGAACAAGCCATTTTGGATCTACTAGAGATCGAGCCGAGAGATGCGGAGAGCATCGCACTCATACTTCAGAGAGACATACATGAGATGAACGCAACATTGACACTTTTAGAAATGCAAGGGCTCATTACATCGGGGATGGGCGGCATGTTTGAACGTACCAGATAGGAGGCAATATGAAGACGCTGGTAATTGTAGAGTCACCTACAAAGGCGAAAACAATTGGAAAAATGCTGGGAAAGAACTACACCGTAGTTGCCTCTAAGGGGCATCTTAGGGATTTGCCGAAATCGACATTGGGCGTCGATATCGAAAACAACTTTGAACCCAGATACATTACGATACGCGGAAAAGCCCCTATCGTACGTGAATTGAAAAAAGAAGCAAAGAAACATGATCGAGTCCTCTTGGCAACGGACCCGGATCGTGAGGGAGAGGCCATCAGTTTCCATTTGGCAGAACTCCTGGGCCTTCCTGAAGAAGAAAACAGGGTCGCTTTTCATGAAATTACAAAAGAAGCGGTTAAAGAAGGAGTCAAACACCCGCGCGCACTCGATCGCAATTTATTTGATGCGCAACAAGCAAGACGCGTGCTGGACCGCTTGGTCGGCTATCAAATCAGCCCGCTGTTATGGCAAAAAATCCAAGGTGGACTTTCAGCAGGGCGCGTGCAATCAGCGGTGTTAAAACTCATTTGTGATCGAGAAAAAGAAATCCGCGATTTTGCCCCTGAGGAATACTGGAAGATTACAGCAGACCATAACGAGTCTAAAATCAAATTTTCAACATATCTGACACATGAGATGAATAACGGAAACGCTGTGCCCATCAAGCGTATTGCAAACGAAAACGAAGCGAGATCATATTACGATCGCGTCGATAAAAAACATTTTGTCGTGACACATGTCGAGGAGTCAGAGCGCAAACGCAAACCGCCGATGCCTTTTACAACCAGCACTTTACAACAGGATGCTTCTCGTAAGCTGGGCATGTCAACCCGTAAGACGATGCAGGTTGCACAGTCTCTCTACGAAGGTATCTCCATTGGACGTGGGGGAGCGGTAGGTTTGATTACCTATATGCGTACCGATTCAACGAGACTCTCCGAGCAAAGCGTGGCGTCCATGATCTCTTGGATCAAAGAAAACTTGGGATCAAAATATGCTAGCGGCGGGAGAAAATATGGCCGCGCAGGGAAAAACACACAAGATGCCCATGAAGCCATCAGGCCATCCGACATTTCACGAACCCCGGAGAGCGTGAAAGAGTATTTATCGAGAGACGAGTGGAGACTCTATGAACTCATCTGGAAACGCACCCTGGCTTCTCAGATGACACCTTCGATTTCAACGACAAAGACGGTTGATTTCCAATCGAATGATCTTCTATTTCATGCGAGCGGGTCGGTTCAAAGATTTGACGGCTTCCAAAAAATCTATCCGAGCGGATCCGAGGCTACGCCTTTACCCGATTTGAAAGAAGGAGATGTAATCGGGGCAACGAAAGTTGAGATGACACAGCATTTCACGCAACCGAAACCGAGGTATAACGAAGCCAGCTTGATTAAACTCCTGGAGTCCCTCGGCATCGGGCGTCCGTCCACCTATGCGCCCACGATTGGGACCATCCAAGCCCGCGGGTATGTCAAGAATGTGAAAAAGACCCTTGTACCTACAGAACTGGGGGAAACGGTCAACGGCATTCTCAGTGAGTATTTTCCGAGAATCGTCGACGCCGATTTTACCGCCAAGATGGAAACCGAACTCGACGGTATTGCAGAAGGAAAGATGCCATGGAAAGATTCTGTCGAAAACTTCTATGGTCCTTTTGAAGAAGAACTTCTTGAGGCGCAAGAAAAAATCAAAAAGCTTGCTCCTTATGAAGAGAAGACGGACGAAATCTGTCCTCGTTGCGGAAAACCGCTTGTCATCAAACGTGGGCGTTTCGGGAAATTTATGGCATGTAGCGGTTATCCCGATTGCAATTATACGAAGTCGATTGTTAAAGAAATCGGTGTTGCTTGTCCGCGTTGCGGAGCGCCGATTGTTGAACGCAAATCAAAACGCGGTCGCATTTTTTACGGATGCTCTGCATTTCCAAAATGCAATTTTGTAAGTTGGAACCGCCCGACCGGAGAAAAGTGTCCAAAGTGCGGATCACTTCTCGCAGAAAAGCACACGAAAACAATTCATGAGAAGAGATGCTTAAACGATACTTGCGATTATAAAGAAAAAATCTCTGAAGAGTAGAGTTTGCAAGTATCAAAGGTACATGGTATAATACGTGAGGCAAAATATTCACATCTGCGGATGGAAGGCGTGTGCCCGATTGGGTCCCCATTCCAGCTGAAGCGGATGGAAGAAAAAAACACGGAGGTGCATTATGTCAGTAATCAGCATGAAAGCCCTGCTTGAGGCAGGCGTCCACTTCGGTCATCAGACCAGAAGATGGAACCCCAAAATGAAACCGTACATCTTTACGGAGCGTAACGGTATCTACATTATCGATCTTCAAAAGACCGTTCGAAAGGTCGAAGAGGCTTATAATTTCGTAAGAGACGTTGTTGCCGACGGCGGAAAAATCCTTTTCGTAGGCACGAAAAAACAAGCACAAGAAGCGATTGAAACCGAAGCAAAACGCTGCGGAATGTATTATGTCAATCAAAGATGGCTTGGCGGTATGCTCACCAACTATCAAACCATCTCGAAACGTGTGGATCGTCTCTATGAGCTCGAAAAGATGGAAGAGGACGGAATCTTTGATCTTCTTCCGAAAAAAGAGGTTATGGAACTCAATCACGAAAGAGATCGCCTTGAAAAATATCTCGGCGGCATCAAAGAAATGCAGGGTCTGCCGGACGCAATTTATGTTGTAGACCCCAAGAAAGAAGACATTGCCGTTCGAGAAGCTCGTATTCTTCATATCCCGGTTGTAGCGATCATCGACACCAACTGTGATCCTGATATCATTGACTATCCGATTCCGGGCAACGACGATGCAATTCGTGCGGTTAAACTCTTAACCGAGACGATGGCAAATGCCGTCTTGGAAGCAAAACAAGGCGAAGAAACGGAAGAAGTTGAGGAGATTGAAGAATCCGTCGCAGAAGAGACAGAGAACGCTACCGAAGAAGCTTCGGCTGAAGAAGAATAAGGAGAGAATACAGTGATTACAGCTGCTATGGTAAAAGAGCTGCGCGAAATGACCGGCGCAGGGATGATGGATTGCAAAAAAGCCCTAACTGAAATGAACGGAGATATCGAAAAGGCTCGTGAGTTTCTTCGTGAGAAAGGACTTGCCGGAGCAGAGAAGAAGGCAGGTCGTATTGCTGCTGAAGGAATCGTTGAATCCTATATTCACAACGGACGCATCGGCGTTTTGATTGAAGTAAACTCCGAGACGGACTTTGTTGCAAAGAATGAAGAATTCAAAGCCTTCGTTCGCGATATGGCGATGCAGGTTGCAGCATCGAAACCTCGTTATGTCACGAAAGACGAAGTTCCGCAGGCAGACATTGACCACGAGAGAGAGTTCCTCATTCATCAAGCAATGACGGAAAACGCGGAAAAAAATATTCCGGAAGAAAAATCCCGTATGATCGCTGAGAAAAAGGTAGAAGGCCGCATGGAAAAATTCTATGAAGAATATTGCCTCCTCGACCAACCTTTTATTCGCGAACCCAAAAAATCGGTATCCGACGTTTTGACCGACCTCATCGCAAAAATCGGCGAGAACATCAAGATTCGTCGTTTTGTACGCTATGAGGTAGGCGAAGGACTTGAAAAAAGAGAAGAAGATTTTGCAGCTGAAGTTTCCAAACAAATGGGAAACAACTAATGAAGCTCGAGTGATGATTGAGGAGAACACATTGTGTTCTCCTTTCTTTTAAGGAAGGGAGCGACCATGGTACAGTACAAAAGAGTAATCCTGAAACTGAGCGGAGAGGCGCTATCCGGAGGCAAAGGACACGGACTGGACGATGCAACCATCGAGAAGATTTGCACAGAGATTGTAAAACTGCATTCTCTTGGCGTCGAGATTGCAATTGTTGTCGGCGGCGGCAATTTTTGGCGCGGAAAAAACGGTGCGATTGATCGTACTACCTCGGATTATATGGGCATGCTTGGAACGACCATGAATGCTTTGAGATTGCAAGCAACGCTCGAGACAATGGGCGTAGATACTCGTGTTCAATCCGCCATTGAAATGGTACGTGTCTGTGAGCCCTATATCCGTAGACGTGCAATTCGCCATCTTGAGAAGGATCGCATTGTCATTTTTGCAGCCGGCAGCGGCAACCCGTATTTTTCTACGGATACGACGGCAGCTTTGCGCGCTGCGGAGATCAATGCGGACGTCATTCTGCTCGGGAAGAATGGCGTAGACGGCGTCTATGACATGGATCCCAAAATGCATCCTGAAGCCAAAAAACTCAAATCTCTCGATTACATTGATATTTTGAACCGCGGATTGGGTATAATGGACTCAACAGCCACGAGTCTTTGCATGGACAACGACATACCATTGGTTGTATTCGGCATTGATGAGCCACATAATATTATTCGCGTAGTGCAAGGAGAAGACATCGGCACTACAATAAGAAGGAGGCCCTAATGACAACGGCTATTATGAAAGAGTTCGATGAAAAGTCTAAGAAAGCAGTCAGCTATCTCAAAGAGGAACTGTCGAAGATTCGCGCAGGCCGCGCAAACCCCGGTCTTCTCGATTCGATTCAAGTAGAAGCCTATGGAACACAGACGCCGCTGAATCAAATTGCTTCAATCAGTGTGCCGGAAGCTCGCCTACTACAGATCCAACCCTGGGATGCAGGATTATTAAAAGAAATTGAGCGGGCAATCCTCAAGTCCGATCTAGGCATCACACCGTCTTCGGATGGAAAAGTCATCAGGCTTCCGTTCCCGCCGCTCACAGAAGAGAGACGTAAGGATCTCGTAAAGCAAGTGGGTGCGCTTGCGGAGCAGACGAAGATCACAGTACGTGCAGCGCGACGCGATGCGATTGACGCCGTCAAGAAGATGGAAAAAGCCGGAGAACTTCGTGAAGACGAATCGAAGTCGGAGCAAGAGGAAATTCAAAAGCGCGTTGATGCCCAGATTGACGAAATCGACTCCATTGCCAAGGAAAAAGAAGCAG
>QWCK01000906.1_pt1 | contig 60816 bp, 66 predicted proteins | sample 1972571 | NCBI WGS metagenome assembly QWCK01 (sample SAMN09866710, study PRJNA288562) | Human gut metagenome isolate term2_stool, whole genome shotgun sequencing... | isolation source: gut | host: Homo sapiens | place: USA: California | reverse complement strand
TTCCGTGCTGAATGTGTGCTCGTTCTGCCCGGTTAAATCGAGCGTCTGCACTTTGTCAAACAGCACTGAACTGCAAACTGTGCCCAAAATCACCGCCACAGCGCTCAAGACCACTACGCCCGAAACAAGCGACACGCGGCACTGATTTTTGCTCATACCTAAACTCCGCTCGATCGCCGTGCGCTTCTTCTGCTTTACGATAAAGAAATAGAGTAGCAACACTAAAATCGCCAGTGCCGAAAGCAATCCTGCCGCGAACAGAACGATCGCCACGTACCGCATATTGAGTAAACCGCCGATGATCTGGCTGTACCCATTGTCGTCAAACGTGATCTCCAAATTTTCCCGAACCTCCGCCGGAACATTTCGGTTATACGCCGCTATGTAGTCGTCGATTGTGCCGTTTGGGATTTGGAAGGAGGTCGTCGCGCGCTGCATCGGTCCGCTGTCTACGATATTGCCGGCAAAATCTGCCTTGACCGAATTTGCGGGAATGAGGAACAAATTCAGCGCCATTTCGATGGAGCCCGCCGGTTTTCCGTATGTGCCCACACTGTAATACGTGCCGATGATCTCATACTTTGCCGTCCAAAATGGCGTGTATGCCCGGTTCTGTGCGTTTAAAAGCGAAAACGTGCGCAGGCCACTACCGTCGCCGAACGTCCTATGCGGCGAGTCTTTTTCGTTCACGCCGTAAAACGGCAGCTCCACTTTATCGCCGATGGAAAGCCCGTTTTTCCGCGCGAATTCTTCGGAAACAAGACATACCGCCGCACCGTTTTCGAGGTCTTCCGCGGAAAACGTCCGCCCCTCCCGCACATACACCGTGCGGTCGTGAAAGCTCGGCAGCAGCGCCGTATCTGTAACCGGCAAAACGGGCGCGGTCGTGTCCCACATGGAAAGCGCCTTTGAAAGCTCCAGCCAATATTGCCCGCGCTCGGTCTCGTAAAAGCCTGCCGTCACTTCGTCAAATGTCCGTGTCTGCCTATCGCTTACAAGCAAATTTCCGCCTGCGTCGCACTGTGTGGAGCGCTCCGCCGCGATCAGTGCGTATTCAATGGAGCTTTTCGCGTTTTCGTGGTGATTGACGATCACATTTGTATACGCCACATATGTTTTCCCTGCCTCCAGTGGCGCGGGATTTTCCGTCCAGTGGTCGCAAACGTAAATTTCGTATTCGTTGTTCTGATTTTCCGCTTCCGGGTACAAAAATCGCTGCACATACACTTTTATGGGGTGATCCGGCACCGCCGTTTCGGCAGGCGTGAATTCGACCACCGGGTAAAACAGCGCCGTGCCGCCGTCGCGCACCGCAAACCCCTGCAAATCCGCAAGGTAATACAGGCGTTTTTCAGGCGCTTTCAAATAATTCGCGCCGTCAAAATCCAGAACATCGGCAGAGATCACCGAATCATACACGGGTTCGGCTTCGCTATAATACGCCCCATCGGCGGCATTCCACCCCGTGCGCATCTGCGTGCGGTTCGGCTTTTGCTCTACCGTGCCGAGCGTTGTGAATTGCTTTTCCACAGCATCCATTTGCGCCTGTGTCTGTGCCCACAAATTTGCCCCCAACACCAAGAGCGCCGTGGCGGCGGCCATCAAAAGGAAGAACAGCACAGCTTTTACAGGCGTGCGAAGGAGTTGTTTGAGGCTCTTTAACACTCTACCGCCAGCCTTCCGTCCTGCATTTTGTAGACGACATCCGCCTGCGCCGCGATGCCCGGGTCGTGCGTGACGACGATCACGCAGTAATTTTCATCCTGCACGAGTTTTTTAAGCAAGTCAATGACGACCTTGCCGTTCTCCGTATCGAGGTTGCCCGTCGGCTCATCCGCGAGGATGACTTTTGCGTCGGACGCCAACGCCCGCGCGATGGCGACGCGCTGCTGCTGACCGCCGGAGAGCATCGCCGGCAGCTTTCTCGGGTCAACGTCTCCGAGGCCGACCGAATTTAAAAGCTCTTTGGCTCTGATTTTCGCCTCTTTCGTCGGCTTTTTTGAAATTTGCATCGGGTACATGACGTTTTCGAGTATGTTCAAAGTGGGAAATAAGTTGAAAGACTGGTAGATCACTGTCACATTCTCACGCCGATGCCGCTCGCTGCCGATCTCTTTCAGCGTTTTTCCGTTCGCAATGATCTCGCCCTCACTCGGCGTGCCGAGACCCGCCAGCATGGAAAGCAGCGTCGTTTTGCCGCTGCCGGACTGCCCGATGATCGCGTAGAATTTTCCCGCCTCAAACGTGCAGGAAACGTTTTTCAACGCCTGCACCTTCTGGTATTTGCTCTGGTAGGTATAGCTCACATTTTCCGCCGCTAAAACAGCCATATTCACGCCGCCTTTCGTTAATCGATTTTTGTCAAAAGCTCCAGTGCGTCAAAACGCAGGAGCAAAATGAGCGCCAGCAAAACGCCCACGCACGAGGACGCAAGGTACAGCCCGCAGATCGTCAGAATCTGCCCGAGCGCAAGCCCCGCCGTGCAAAGCAATATGGGCACCGCCACCGCGCAGCCGCACACATTTGCGATGAGCATACCGAAAAAGCACGCGCATCCGCTTAAAATCTTCGGCCGTCCAAGCGAAAGCGAGATCGCCATGTCCCGCCGTGTGCTGCGCAGCAAGAGGAACGTCACCAGCGTGACGAGCACAATGACGAGCGCGAAAAACGGCGCCAAAAACCACCGCAGCACCTTCAAATTCTGCTCCAACTTTTCCGCCGTTTCAATGAACAGCTGGTCGTCCACCACAATTGTGTCGCCGTGGCGCTCGTCAAACGCGTTCGGGTCGGGCTTTGCAAAGCCTGCGCCGCGCATGGCATCTTTAAAATCGTTCAGTTTCATCGGGTCGCGCAGCGCACAGCGGAACGAGCTGTAATAAAACCGCAGGTTATTATCCTTAACGACCGTTTGCAGCCACGGCACAGAGACGATCATGCTGCACGGCACCGAGCTGCCCGAGGCGCTGTCCGCGTACACGCCGATGATCTTCACGCCCTGCATGCCGAGGTGCTCGTACCGCAGCGAAAAGCCGTCGTCGTTGTAGCGCGTCACGTAAAACGGCATCGAGAGCGTGTCACCCGAATTCAACCCGTACTGTGCCGCGTAGCTTTGGCTCACCACGCACAGCGGCTCCGCGCGCTCCAAAAACGAGAGGTCGTACCCGTTTTCAAACGCGATGTTCTCCTCCGTCACGCCGACGAGCGCCGAAAGCCCGCTCACCGCCGTCACGGACGTGTCCGCGCCCTGCACGTCCTCCGCGCGGTACTGCTCCTGAAAATTCGCGCACGCCGAGGCCGTGTACACCGCGTCTTTGATGTCCGCCTTCATGAGGTTCGCAAAGTGATTTTCGTCGATCTCGAACCCCACGGTGCGCGCACCGCTGCGGCTGACCACCTGCGCCGTCACCGGGATGACCTTCGCCAGATTTTTCTCCGCGCTCTCCGCCGTCTGGATGCTGCCGAGGTAAAACGACATGCAGCACACAAGCAGCGCCGCAATACAAACAGAAAGCGCTGTCCGCCCGCGGCTGCGCAAAACAATGTAGTTCATTTCTTTCAAAATCACCATATATATTTCTCCATATCATAAACAAGATACCGTAATTCCATCACAAACCGCGTTACCTTTAAAGTCAAATGACACTCTGGCCAAACCTTAAATTTCAAAATTTTTCATATGGTTAACTTGCTGTTAATATATCTTATTAACGGAAACAAGTCAATACATTTATCATGAAACGACAAAAAAATGCTTATTTTGGTCTATTTATTGGCGAATTTGATTTTTTAAAAGCAAAGAAAGACAAGCGTTTTTAACGCTTGTCTTTCTTTGCTTAAACTTCAATATCTATTAATTGAACCTATGTTAAATTTCAATTATCACATAAAATTTTCTTTTCTTATCTTCATAAAACGCGTGAAAGCTTCCGCCTTTTTGGCAAACGACCCTTTATTTTTTCTTCTCTCAACACAAATGATCTCGTCGGCGCGAAGCTTTAGATCACCGTCCACTGTACACACATGAATATATACAGTTTCCATATGAAGCTGCTTTAGCGTCGCCGACAAGCTGCGGCAAAATCTGTTTTCGTCAATAGGTTTGGATAAATACCGATAAACATGGAAATTCACTGCTTCATCAAGATAATCGGGGAATGAAGTGATAATAATGATCTTAACATACACGTTTTTTTTGCATCAATTCCGCACCGACGTGAATCCCACTTCGCCCCGGCATTTCGACATCCAAAAAAGCAATATCAGGCGTGATCCCCGAATAGATCAGCTCCTTAAAAACTAATGATAATATAGTTATTGTTTCTCTTTCTTAACCGATCTATTTCTTACCAATCTTTCTATCAAAATAAATATAACGCCTAAAAATATACCGAACCCAACAATTACAAGAGTCATCGCTTGCATTCTCCCCGCATATTGAAGTAGCTCTGTAGATTCCCTACTCGATTTTGCCAGTGCGTTCAATGCGGAAAAAATCTCTCCAAACTCCCGCATATAATAGGCGGCGTCCGTAATGCGGTATTGCGGCAAGAGAGAGGACGGCAGAGCGATGTGCAGCAGGATAAGCGGCACGGCGAGCAGGGCGAGAACACCTAAAACACCGTGGAAAATGAGCTTTGCACGGTTCTCTTTCGCTCTGCGCGAGAGGATAAAGGAGTAGATCCACAGAATCAAGACGAAAAGCGAGAGCGAAAGCAATGCGGCCAAAAGCGGCAGCTGCGAAAGAAAGCTTTTAACGTCTGAAAGGCTGTAAAAGCTTCCGGCGTTTTCATTTGCGAGTTCCGTCACGGGTAAAATTGTGCTTTTCGCGCGGTCTGCCATAAACGGCTGCGGGGTGTCCGTCACGTTAAACAGCAATGCGTTTTCGGCTTCTGCGGTCGATGTGAGGGCGCCTGAAAGCTGCGGGATGCCCTCCGGGAATATGGCAAGCCATGTGTCGTCCCGGTTCTCCAGATCGGATTTGATTGAAATTTCGTCGCCGCTGCGCAGGGGCTTTGAAGCGTAACGGACATAGCTGCCGAAAAACTTCAAATCAAGCTGATTTTCGCCCACGGAATAATTATTGATTTCTTCTTCATAAATGCGCGTGCCGGTCTCCCAGCCGGTGCCTTCTCTCGGGCGGTAGAGGTGCATGCCCGTATCGTCGAAGAAAAGGGAGTCGAGCGCGATGTGCGGGGAGGGTTCGCTTTCATCTGCCTGCGTGAGCACCACTTCCGGGATCATGAGCTGCTCAATGCGCACGGAAAGCATCGTGCAGAAAACGAGGCCCCATAAGATCAAAACAAAAATGCAGAGAACGCGGCGTTTCATATCACTTCACCTCCGCTAAAACGATGCCTTCCACAAGCTCGCGGTTGAAGAAGGTAAAGAGGAACAGCGCGGGCAGCACGACCAGAATGCAGCAGACGAGCTGCACGGAGGTCTCGCTCGGCGGTGTATAGGCGAGCGCCACCGAGATGGGGTACTGCTCGGCTTCTTTCAAAAACGCGATGGGCTGCTCCACCATGTTCCACGCGTCGAGGAAGGAGAGCAGCAAAACGCACACAAGGCCGCTTTTGTTCATCGGCGAGACGACGTAAAACAACATGCGCAGCACGCCGCAGCCGTCCAGCATGGCGGCATCCAGAACGGTGTCCGGCACCGATTTAAAGCTTTGCGTTAAAATAAACGTGCCGAGCGGCACGATAATAGACGGTAAGATCAGCGCTGCGTAGGTATTCAGCAGGTTCATGTAGCCCAGCATGATGAAATCGGGCACGAGCGTGACCTGCACAGGCAGCGTCATGAGGATCATTAAAAGGAAGAAAAGGAAGTTGCGGCCCGGGAACTTATACTTTGCAAACCCGAACCCGGCAAAAACGGAGATCAAAAGTTGCCCCGCGGCGATGCACACGGCCATGCCGATGCTTTTCCAAAAGCGGAAAAGATATTTTGGGGAAGCCAGAAAAACGTCGTAATAATACTGGAACGTAACGCCGCCAGGCGACAGAAAACTGCGCACGAACACGTACAAAAACGGCGCAGCAGATAACACCACGACCAAAGCGGCAAACAGCCCGGAGAAAAACCGTTTCACTCGCGGAACGCCTCCTTTCGGCTGACAAACGCATAGAATAAGCCAAAGAATACGATAATGACGATCAACAATAAGACCGAAGCCACGGAGAGCTTCTGGTAATTGAGGTTGCTGAAGCAGTTGTTGATGAAATGCTGGAGCATGTAAAGCTCATCCACGGGGTGCTCGCCGCCGATAAGAAAGATCTCGCGGAAGCACTTAAATGCGTTGATGACGGAGAAGATCAGGGCGAAAAACACGGAATACCACATTTGCGGCGTGGTGATGTAGCGGAACTTCTGAAATGCCGAAGCGCCGTCGAGATCGGCGGATTCGTACTGCTCCGCGGGGACGGTGACGAGCCCTGCGAGCAGCAGAATAACGCTGTACCCCGTGTTTTTCCAGAGGTACATGAGGATCATGACCCAGAAGGCGTATTTGCCGTTCAGCCACTCGACGATGGGCAGGTTTAACGCGGCAAACAAGCCGTTTACGGCGCCTTTTTCGCCGAAAAGCAGATCGATGAGCAAGACTGTACCGGCGACGGGCATGATATACGGAAACAAAAAGACAGATTTTAATAGCTTATGCTTGCCCGCCTGCTTTTGCATGAGGAGTGCCAAAAGATAGGAGAGCAGCATGATGAGCGGCAGCCCTATGGCTAAAAACTTCATCGTGTTGAAAAACGCCAGACGGAAAAGGTCGTTTTGGAACATCTTCGTATAATGCTCCATGCCGACGAACATGCCGGCGGCGCCGTAGCCCTGCGTAAACGAATAGCGCAGCACAATACCAAACGGGATGAGCGTGAACACAAGGCAGCCGATCATCACCGGGGCGATCAGGATATATCCGTGAAAAGCTTTTCTCATAAGGCACCGCCTTTTATTTTATTCCTGCACCCACTGCTCCATGGTTTTGTACCATTCGGCAATGATGGGCGCGAGGTCGGCATTGGGGTCTTGGTAGCGGGCATCGCTGCACGCATAGTAGCAATTTACAAGTGCTTCCTCCAAACCGCCCTGAAAGCGAACGCGGGTGATCTGGCTGCGCGCGGCGCTGAAGTTTTCGTAGTTTTCGGCGCTCATGTGCCAATCGGTCATGCCGTGCCACGTTACGGGGCTGGTATCCTGCATGGCATCGGCATAAACGGGGATGCCTACGGAATCATTGTATACGAGCCACTCGGAATAGAGCGCGGAGGACAGCTGGGTCTCTTTGCGCAGCAAAAGGTCGGCGAGGAAGAACGCTTCGTCCGCGTGCTTTGTGCTGCGGTTGATAGCGACATACGACGTGACCGCTGCGGTCATACCGCCGTCGTCCGAATAGAGCGGCACCATGGTGATGGGGCCTTGGTCGCGCACCTTGACATGCGGATCGGCAAAGTCGCTGCCCGTAAGGCCGCCGCATGCAAACCAGTGGTAATAAGGCGGGACATTTTCAAATTCGCCGTTCTTATTGCGCACATCCAACTCTATAACGTCGGTGATGCGCTGCAAAAGCTCGTCTTCCGTAAAGAGCAGCTTTTCACTGCTGTAATCGGCAAGGTCGCCCAGTATGTAGGGGAGCAGCGGGCCGCCGCACTGGTTTTCAAAATTTTCCTGCTCTTCCATCGTAGGAGTCCAGTTCGCGGCAGCAGTGAGCACGTCCGTTTTGTCGTTCAGCATGTCCTGCCATGTGGTTTCCGCTGTGGTGGTGAGCGTTACGTCCGATTCGCGGAACATGGTCAGCGGGAAGGTGTAGGTCATCGGCAGCAGCATTTGACCCTGTTCAGTGCGGCCGGCTGCCATGACGGTCTCGTTCAGCTTATTCCACTCCATGAACTGCGCGTTTTGGATGTAGTCATCGAGCGGCAGAAAAAGCCCGGCTTCCATCGCTTTTTCGGGCACACGGAACAGCGCTTCGACGTCTGCTGCCATGTAATCGATGCCGCCGTTGCAGGCGATGATGAACATATCCGGGCCGCCGCCGGACATGATCTCGGTGCGGACGCGGTCGAGCGCCGTTTCGCGCTCTGTGCCTTCGCGGGGGAGGTATTCAAACGATACGTTTTCCGGCCCGCCGAGGCTTTTTACGGTGTTCATCAGGTTATAAAACGCGTTTTCCGGGGTCTTGCCCTCCGTGTAGCCGGCGCGGTACTCTAAGTCCACGCAGACGCGCAGGGCGTCTTTATCCACCGTGCCGGACGAGGACAAGCCGGAGGTTTTGCCGCTCGACTCGGCGCTTTCCGAAATGCCGGCGGGCGGGGGCGGCGCACCGCAGGATGCGAGGGATAGCGTGCAGAGCAGCGCTGCCAAAAGTACAGATAGCTTACGTTTCATATCAGACACCTCTTTCACGTTATGGGGATATGAGATGCGGGGAATGAAGATTTTTCCTCATGTTTTGCCGTTTGATTGTAATTACATTTTACTATACTTTTCTAACTTTGTAAATGAATTTTGCATAAATTTTGTAAAACGCATTATTCAGAGAGTCTGGTTTGCAGCGCTTCTATCACGCTGTGCGCAGCGGCAGCGCAATCCGGGTTTTCTTCCCACGTCAGGGTCGTGGCGGTATCGTAAATGGTGTAGTCCATCACGGAGTAGAACCGCACAGCGTTGACGCGGCTTTGCACGCTTTCAAGCAGCTCGGGCTGCAGATAGGCGTTTTTGTGCGTCAAGAAACTGTTTAGGTTGCCGAGCATCAAAAGCGTACCGCGCGCATCGTTCACGGTTTCCGTGTCAATTTGCGCTTCGTCGCTGAACAGCAGCTCGAAGAAGCGGAACACCTCATCGGCCTTTGGGCTGTTGCGATTGATGGCTGCGTAGGAGGTAATAAACGCGGTCACGCCGCCTTCTGTGTTCGGAATGGCAAAGGCGTTCACGGTGTCTTTATTCTGTGCGTAATACGCCATGCCTTCATCGGTCTGCGCATAGGATCCGCTTTGGATCAGTGCGGTCTCCTCGTCAAAGCTTTCCGACGCAGGCATAGCAAGAAGATCTTCAAACTGCGCGGTGAGGTTTTCCTCGGTGAGAATTGTTTTTTCGGTGGCGTAATCTGCAATACGGGGAATTCCGGCGCCGCACCAAGTGTAGAGATTGTTGCGCACAACTTTCAGAACGGCCGTGTCCTCACAGTTTACAAGCGCGTCCCATGTTTTGGGGGTGAAATCGGGGTCGGCAAGCTGTGCTTTATCGAGGAGAAAAACGCTTGCGTAGTACGTGATAGGCAGCACGACCTGTCCTTCGTCGGTTTTTCCGGTATCGAAAACAGGGGCAAAGTGGTCTTCGGAGCGGAGGTATTCGCTTTCTTTTATATAATCGTCAAGCGGCAGAAAAGCGCCGGCCTGCATGGTGCGCTGCACATCCGGGAACAACGTGGCCGGGTGACCTTCACCATTGAAAGTCATGTTTGAGGTCGGGGAAGAAAGCAGATAGCCGTCCGGCCCGCCGCCGGCCATGATCTCCACGCGCAGGGAGGAGATCTGCGTTTCGCGCTCCTGCGTATCCTCGGAGAGGACGAAAAACTCAACATTCAAATCGCCGTAGATTTCTTTTGCGAGCCTCGTTATGCCGTTTTCGTGCGTAAATTCCTGCTCATCCGTCACGATCACCGCTTTTTCGCTCGATTTGCTTGCGATGCTGCCCGTTGAAGCCGAAGCGGAAGACGTAGCCGAAAGCGCCGCGCCGCCGCAGCCGCAGACCGCCTGCGTGAGCAGCATGGCAGACAAAAGAATGGCAAATTTGCGTTTCATAGATTTTCCTCCTTTAAATTGGTGAAATATAATTATATGCTATATATGAACTCACCTTTCAGCTACAAAGGCAAATTCATAGAGGGTTATACAGCGATCACTGTTCTTTTGCCAGACATGATTTCTAAACGTTTAGTTGACTTAATAATAATAGAATTTCAAATTAAGTCAAGCAAAATCACACTAAATGACAAAAGAGCATCATGAAGTAGCATTTATCAATCCGAACACTCTACAAATATCTATTGAATTTTCCTTTAACAGCCAGCTCTCGCTTTAAAAAATAAAAATGCACAAAAGAGATGGTGCGATGATCTTTATCATGATAGAATAAAGGAAAAGGAGTGTTCATTATGTTGAAAATAGCTTTATGTGACGACGACGCTGTGTTTCTCAAAGAACTCACAGGAAAAATACAAGAGCTGTTACGTTTTGAAGAGAAAAACGCAGCCATTGCATCTTTCGTAAATCCAACAGCACTCACCGCTTCCGTTGCCAGCGGAGATCGCTTTGATATTTTCATTTTAGATGTTGAAATGCCTCAGATAGATGGATTCAAAGTTGCGGCTGATCTTCGAAAGTATCAGCCCAATGTCGCATTAATCTTTTTAACCTCTCATTTACAATATGCGCCGGAAGGCTATAAGGTAGACGCACTTCGATTTATTTCAAAATTAAATGTAGACGAAACTCTGCCTGAGGCTTTACAGAAAGCTCTTCACACATTAGAGCAACAAGATCAGCATTCGCTACTTGTTCAGCACTATAAAAATTTCAGCAGAGTACTTTACCAGAATATTATCTATGTTCGAAAAACTGCCCGCAGTGTGCAAATCATTACGTCAAATCAAGGTGTGATCAAAGATAATCGAGGTATAAAAGAACTATTTGACATCCTCAATGACCCGCGATTCATTTTCGTAGATCGAAGTTATTTTGTAAATTTAGATTATGCTAAAGAATTGTGCGGTAACTCTATTATCATGTTAAACGGAGAGGCGCTGCCGGTCAGCCGGCCCATGATGCCGAAAGTAAAAGAAGCTATTTTATCTTTGTGGGGAGATGGACTAGTAAAATGACATATCAAATTGTAGATTGGCTTATGACATATATAGAATGTTTTGTAATGTTAGTTGTTGTCACCGAATCCGGTGGTCGGAAATTTGAAGAGAAAAAACAGGCTTATCTGCTTTTATCTTTCTCCCTGTTCAACGCAATTCTTGTGGCCGTATGCAATCAGATTTCTGCTTTTTCTTTTATTACGCCTGTGTTGTCTATTTTATATTTAACAGTAATTTCACGCATCCTTTCACGCGGAAATTTTCTGCTGCGTATCTCCATAAGCATTACGACCATGTTTGTTATTCTAACGACGGGGTATATTCTTATGGTTATATTCTGTTGGCTTTATGGTGGAGATCAATTCTCCATAGCGTTTAACGTATTTATGACGCCAGGACCTCTACGCTGTTTATATCTTATTCTGGATAAAATAACCGACATTGCTTTATACATGGCTGCGCGGAAATACCTTTCTAAATTATCAGAGCTAAAATCTCGCTGGCTTATCACTTTACTTTTCTCTGGTTCTCTCGTATATCTTATAACTCAAATTCTTTTTAGGGCAATTTTATCAGAAGACTATATCCAGCTTTACCGAGCGTCTATCTTATCCTTTTTAATTTTAATATTATTCTTTGCCACGCTTTTCCTATTACTGCTGAACACCTCCGCAAGAGAGCACGAAAATGTGCAAAAACAGCTTTTACTACGCACAAATCAGTTAATGGAGCAGAACTATCAAATGCTGCATGAGGATATGAAAGAAAACGCTAAAAGATTGCACGATTTTCATCATCATCTCAAAGCAATTCTCGGATTGGCTGAAGCTGCTCAGAACGGTGAAATACAGAAATATGTCGGAGATTTGTTATCGATTTCGTATAAAGAAGTTCATTTATGCCGCTGTGGAAACGATGTAATTGACGCAAATTGCAAGTTCAAGTTGGACACCCAGCGGTAGAAAATTGGGGCTTCCGCAGCCGCTTAGGCTGCGCAAACAATGTCAAGGAATGCTTCAAAGAGTTCTTCTGGAGTGCAGTACCCCAGATTCTTCCTCGGAAGGCTGTTAAGGGCATCTGCTGCCCAGAGGATATCCTCATCAGAGAAATTCTCAATGGAAATTCCCTTGGGGACATATCGCCGAAGCAACCCATTGTGACGCTCATTCTGTGCTCGTTCCCATGAAGTGTAGGGATGCGCAAAGTAGACCTTTGTTCCGTACTTCTCAATCTGAGCGAAATCCGCAAATTCAGCTCCGTTGTCTACCGTGATAGTCTTAAACACCTGGCTGAATTTCTCACCGAATTCCTCATGGAGTCTCTCCATAGCGGTGTTCACTGCCTCGCTGGTCTTTCCGGGAATACGAATCGCAATGTAGTTCTGCGTTTTCTTTTCCAGAAGAGTCAGAATCACAGACTCTTTGCCGTTGCGTTTGCCTACAACGGTATCACCTTCCCAATGGCCTTCCTCGGTTCGGGAATCTACAATTTCTGGCCGCTCATCAATGCTTGTTCCATACACTTTCTTTCGTTTTACGGGACTTTTATGATGCTTTTTCCGTTTTATTGCTTCGGGAAGTTCCAAGATGTTGAGGGACAAATTGCCGCCCCATACCTCATTGTAAAGGGTTTTGGTGCAGACCATCTTCTCTTCCGGGAAGAGCTTGTTCTTGCGGGCATAGCCGACACAGGCATCAATAGACCACTTTTCCGTACGCACTTGCGTGACGACCCACTGAACAAATGACGTACACTTGTCAATGCGGTGCGGCTTGTGGCTATTCTTTCTGTTTTCCTTGTACACAGCGTCCCCACGCTTTGCGCTATAACCGGGAGCACGGCCCCGACTGCCCGTTCTGGGCGGTGTACCGCGCTTTAGTTCATTGGAAATGGTGCTGGGTGCGCAATGCAGGTATCGAGCAATCGCCCGATTGGAGTGTCCCAGTTTCTTCATAGCCTGAATCGCTCCACGATCTTCCATGGTTAAATTACCTCTGGTGAATGGTGTTGGGGAACTTCATTCTACCACATTGGAAGTCACTATGGATTCCTTTTTTTCAGGTGTCCAACTTCATTTTACAATCGACCTCTATAATTACCTCTTATCTCCAGCTTTTTTCAGGCTCTTATTTGTTTTTTTGGCAATGTTTCATCAATATATCGATTTGCTCCTCAGCCAGTTGTGGTTTTATCCTGCAGAAATAGGAGTACGCCAGATTTCGATTGCCCTGTTTACACATGGAAATTGTCAGCGCAACCATGAGATCTGTGTCGTAAGGTTCTCTGGCGAGAGCTTCAACCGCAGTTTTCTGCGCGGCCGCATAATCATGATTATCAAACTTATTCGCTATGCAACATTTTACCAAACGAAGATACATGTTTTCGTAGTATGCACTTCGAGGCATCTGCCACTGCATATGATCAAATCGGGGAAGCAGATTTCCTTTATAAAGATCCATTGCGCCGTGGTAAAGGGCACTTATTACTTCATGATTGCCTTCCCTGGCGATTTTATTGCAGGCCTCTTCAAAACGTTCAAAATCTGTCTGGATTTCATAATGCGGATTTAGTATAAATGTTCCGCCTTGGGCGATAATCAAATCTTCTAATCCAATCAGTCCAAGCGTTCTCTTCAGTCGGTAGACTACATTCTTGACATCGTGATAAGGATTATCCACAGCCTCTTCCGGCCACAGGACATCTGCAAGCTCACGAATCGGCCGCGGATACTGCGAGTTCAATAAAAGGTATGAGAGAAGGCAGGCTCCTTGCTCTGTGGTAATATCATCGTCTGTCAGCGAGCCTCTGGCTCCAATGATCTCCAATCCTCCGAAGCAATTGATTCGGATATCCCTGTCCCGGTGCTGAGTGACGTGCTTTGTTATTACATCAATACTGTGCTCCAATTTGATCTCATTCAGCTCTGCAACAATCGCATAGGTGATAATCTGCAAATACCGCGGGTCATCCTGATATCTTTGGGGATTATCCACTCCAAGGTATCCGGTATTGATCCGTTTGGAAAATGGCATTGCAAGAAGAGAATGAATTCCCTGGCGGCTTAGCATTTGATGCTCATCTTCATATTGCTCTTTCAGAGCATCCACATCAGGAATAATCATCGGTTCATTGGTTCTGAACACGTTCATCCAATGTGGTACAATCTCAAGCGGAACCTGCTGAAGTGTTTCCATCTGCGGAAGAACACCTTCTGCGCAATATTCGTAGGTATTGCTTCCGGTTGCCAATTCCCAGTCGCATTCTAATACATACGCGCGATCAGCATGGTAAAAACAGCAAGCAGACTCCAGCAAGCCGTTAATGATTTTTACTGACTCCTCCGTGTTGCGAAGTCGGTGCCCAACCAACGTGAGCGCTTCCAGATAATCTTTTAAAAATTCTGCAGACATCTGACATGCTGTAACTTCGTTCGACATATGGGCTCCTCCTTCCCCCGTAAAAATGCAAAAGGCCGTTCGATCACTCAATGAATCGAACAGCCTACTGAAAGCCGCCATAGGGTTAACCAATATTATGCGTGAAGCTGCTCGATTATTTCGAGTAGATCCGACAACGCCTCACACGCTATGATTTTTGTCTTTGTTGGGAATCTGCGCAACCGTTCCTCCATCTCCCTAAGATACACCAGTTCCGGTATATCAACGGAGTCCAGCAAAAGCTGATCCGGAGTTACTTGCAGGGCGTTGGCGATCTTTACAACCATTTCGAGGCTTGGCTTAGAATTGGCATTCTCGACCATGCCGATGTGCGTACTGGAGCATTCTACCTTTTCCGCTAATTCTTCCTGCTTCATACCAAGATTGACGCGATATTTTCGAATATTCGCGCCGAGCAGTTCGTAGTCCATCACCATCGCCTCCTTCTCTATATTTATTTTACCCCACTGATTCTTAAAAATGAAGAAAGCACAAAATGAGTTTCTTAACTATAAGCGGTTTTTCCGAAAGAAACGGTAAAAACACATGATTAAACTACTGGTCATCTTTCAGGAAAGAAAACCAGTAGTTTCTCAGTCACTGGAACATATCCAGATTTCCCAGCATTGCCGAAATATCCTCTTCCAACGCATCCTGCTGCTCTTGCGATATCGCTCCACTTGGCGTTTCCAGAGCCAGGGCTGTCAGTCTTTCATCGAGCATAGATCTGATGAGATTTTCTACAGATTGACGGGTTATTGCCGCCTCGACCCGTACTTTTATATGCGCCTCAGAGGAATTGATCTCCGGGTGATTTGACAAGTATTCCTTTAGCGCAGCGACAATCACAGTACTTTTCCTGTTCCCAAGGCGCTCCAGGAACTCGCCCACACATATTTGGTCATTGGACTCAGCAGCAAACTGAAGTGAAAAGCGGTATTTTCCATTTTTCTTCATAGGCGTTCACCGCCTTATCGGGCGGAACGAAGCGCCGCCTGTGCCAGCATCTCGTATCCCAACGCATTAGCGTTGGGGGAAGAAATAAACTCAGCTTTTGCCACCAAAGAGGAACTCTCCAGAAACGGGCGGAGCAAGATGCTGCCACCGCCGATAAAGATTGCGGGATTTGAGCGCAGATCTACCTGAAGTTCCCGTAGCTCGTCAAGGATACGCTTGGCATGCTTCTGCGTCTCTGCTCGAATCGTCTCCTGCACATCGGCCGGGAGAATGGTTTCCTGCCCGCGGAGGACTGCGCTGATGTGTTCGTCTTCAATTCGCATATCATGAAGCGCATTCACTTTACGTACAATTTCATTGTGCATTGTGATAATACCGGTTTCCAGCGATCGGCAGTACTGCAAATCCGGTTTCCCGTTACGAAGCAGCAAAACATCAGTCGTGTATCCTCCAATGTCGATTACAAATACACGCAGTGTGTGAACAACCTTGCTGCTTTCCGGAACAACCGCCGCATAGGCCTGCGGGAATACACGGACACTGTTGATTAGAATGCTGTAGGGGCGCTCGTTGTAGACGAAACGGATGACCCCATTGCGCTTGAAATAGGCGGCAAACTTGTCTTTGAGCACGCCGTAGTGTTCCGGGGGTAACCCAACCGCCAGATCAATCTGCTGCACAGGGGTATATCCTCTCGTGGACTCAAGTTCCTTTGCGATGGCGAACAGGGAGAGAACAAAGAAACGATCATCCTGGGTTTTATCCCGCATATAGGAAAGGCGCTTGCCCGTGAGTGTCCAGTAACGGCCTTCATATTCCATCAGTTCATCAGACATGGGCGGGCGAACCGTATGCTCGGCCAGTCCGGACACAAAAGAGAAGCTTGGCGTCTTGATGGCGTAGTTTCCATGGTCAATAGCGATCAACATATTATATTACCTCCATTTTCGGTTTCTATTCTTATTACACGATTCTGTATACGCATTTGCAAACGAAATACGTTTTTGTTTAAGAAATACGCGAAAAGAAAGGCGAAGCATACGCTCCGCCCTTCCTGCGGTTATGGACGCCGCCTTTGCAGGCAGCACTCCCAGATGTAGTCATCCAGCCCTTTATAACGGGGATCCCACAAGTACGTTCCAAACTGGAATCCCATCTCATCCAATAAAGCTGTCAAGCTCTTGAAGCCGTTCTGGACATGCTGGTTAGATGAAAAGTCCATGTCAAAGGCTGTTTTTATTGTTGTCAGGCCAGCTACACGAAGCTCCTCCAATGTCAGCCTGAGCTGCGTTAGTGTATTTACTCCGGGAACAGCGAGAACGGTTAGCCCCGTCAATGTATGAATCACATCCGCTTTCATGGGTCCCTCCGTCAGGACTAGGCAGGGATTGACTTCTCCGGCAAGGTGCGTCCAACCTTCCGCACGGCAACCGTCTTTTTTATCTGCGCTGGATACCCAGCGAAATTTTCTTTTTTCCACATTGTCCCGACGAATCTGTAGACCCTGGATCAATCCACGCGGATTGCGCACCGGGATAAGAACGCCGCGCTGCTCGTGAATAAAAGCCCATACATCGGATTCAGTACGGTAAAACCCCGGGACACCTGCAAGATACATACCCTCAGACCGAAGCTGCTTTGCTATGGCGGAACTGCCGGCAACAGGAGTTGTTTTGTATCCGAGTCTATCAATGTCTGAATCATTCAATCCTCGGTTATGAAGATTCTCTCTGTGATCCGGTGCCAACGATAGCTTGGAGAGCAAAGCGCTGTAAGTTGCATGACGGGTCTCAATATCCGTAATTGGGCATTCTGTGATGACCGGCTGTGGTACTGGTTTCTGTTCCTGTCGCTCGATGAGTCTTGGATTGCCAATCCTACTGATAATGTCTTCGCGGACCTTATCTCTGGGCACACCCGTATACAAGGCGTACAGATCAAAAATGCCACCGGATATCCCACACCGCGGGCAACGGAACACATCACGTTTCAAATTGATGTTCATATGTTTCGCACGCGGTTTGTCATCACAGCATGGACAGGCGACATTATAGGATGTTCTTCCAACCGGTGGATACGAAATGCCAATCAGCGGGATAATATCCGTCATATGAAATACTTCCATGCAACCTCCTTTCCGGGGACGGCAAGTTTGCCGTCCCCGTGTTATCAGATTTTTCAGCTTGCCTGCTGAGCCGCGTATTCGCAGATGATCTGAGCTGCTGCCTTGACTTCCGTATCCCCTGTGAACTTGGTGGCACACCAGTGAATCGCATTGGGGTCCAGCCCCAGAACCTCTCCTAAAGATTTCCCCTTGAACTTGGAGATCGGGCAAGGAACAGCCAGCGCCTGCTCATACTTTTCCTCCATAGTGAGTTCACGCATCGGGACGGCCGGTTCTTCCACGGTGTATTCCTCTGTGGATGCAATTGTCTGCTGTGCTGGGGCGGCCTGAGATGTTACACCCAGTTCGTCAGCAGCAACGCTTTCGAATTCCTCGCCGGCCATAGAGAACTGAAGTCCATAACCAGCATTACGAAGGGCAATACCCACAGCTGCAGTTTGCGCCCATTCACGAGGAGATACCGTCGGCTTGTCCTCCTGAAAACTGCGGGAAGCCGTAGCTTCTGCAAGGTATTCTTCCGGGCTGTTTTTATAGCTCGTGTAGATACGAGCTGTCGCTACAAAGCAATCCTTTGCAGGTGTAACCGAGACTGCAATTTTTCCTTCCGGGTTCAACAAACGGAACCATGCAATCTGGATCATGACCGGAAGACGCTTTCGAGTCTCGTTGGTGTTGAGATCTGTATAGTCTACTGCAAAGGGCGTAGGGTCGAACCCGTCCACATGATTGATAGATGCGATTTTGGCAAGCATTGCCGCCTTATCATTCGAGTAGTTTTCACTCATTGATATTGCCTCCTTAGATGTTGATGTAAGTATTCCGGTAAGAAATCCAAACCGGGAGAATCGTATTAACCATAGCGCAAATATCCTTGCGGAACTGGCCCTGCGTCGCAGGCCGGTAGTTGGAAAAGCGCTTCCGCTGATCTGCGATAACGCGGTTCAGAGATTCTTCCGCCGTCTCGCGCTTCTTTTTGCCGTGTTCGTCCACCCTAAGTCCGAACTTGCGCTCCGACGCAAGAAACTGAATGTTGGCATCTACCAGCTGGTAATGGAATCCCATCACGCGGGGATCCATCGTCTGGGGTGCCGTCAGACAGTAGTCGCGAAAGATTTCCAGCACACAGATGCGGTAATTGACTTCCTGCATGACGAGCAGGGAGTCACCAGGCAGCGCATTTGCCGCAATTTGATCCCGGAGCTCAGCTTGCTTCTGGAGGTATTGATCAAGTAATTTTGCCATGATATAGGCTCCTTTCTTATGTTGCAGAATCCTGCAGCCGTTTGGCCAGACAGGTCCCGCGCTGGTCGGTATCGGTTCGTTTGATGGCAATGCACAGGGCCCTGCGTTCGCCAACAATGGTGACTTTTTCTTTGCCGCGGGTAATGGCCGTATAGATCAGGGGCCTGGTCAGCATGACCGCATGGGCGCACTGCAGGTTGATGATCACCGACTTATACTCGGACCCTTGAGATTTGTGAATGGTCAGCGCATATCCGAGATCCAGCATATCAAGATCCTGGGTATCGTAATCTGCCACCCGGCCATCTCCGAAATCCACGCGGACGGTGCAATCATCTCCGTTTCGATAGATCCCTGTGACATAGCCGATGTCACCATTGCTGATGTCTTCATGATTCCGGTTTTGCATGACCTTATCGCCGACACGAAACAGCCGGCTTCCTTTGGTCACTTCCTGCTTTCCCGCCGTGGGGGGATTCACTTTGTCCCGCAGCGCCTCATTCAGCGCATTGACACCCGTCTCTGTTTTCTGCCGGAAAGGGCTGAGAAGTACAACATTGTCCACGCCGTATCTGCTGATTTCCTGTAAGTACAGATTCGCAATGGTCTGTGCGGATTCTGCGATGGACGCGGAATCGAGAAATTCAAAGTCGCTGCCGTATTCCAGCCCAACACTGCCATGTCGGATCAGCCTTGCATTTGCGGCAATGCGACTGCCTGCACTTTGCCGGAATACACGATCCAATCTGGCTACGGGGATAGTGCCGCTGGCAATCAGCTCCGAGAGCACTGCGCCCGGACCGACAGAGGGAAGCTGGTCGGCATCACCGACAAGCACCACCTGACACCCGTATTTCAGAGCATCGAACAGATGCCCTGCCAGATAGATGTCCAGCATCGAGACCTCGTCCACCAGAACAAGATCCGCGTCCAGCATTTCCGGTGCGCCATACTCTCCATCATCACCAGCGAGGATTCCCAACGCTTTGTGGACCGTGGATGACGGATATCCTGTGGATTGCTCCATCCGTCTTGCAGCACGTCCTGTGGGTGCGCAGCAGCAGATTTCTTTTGCTGGATTGTTCTTCTGATAGATATCCAGAATTGCCTTCTGGATCAATGTTTTGCCTGTTCCCGGACCGCCGGTCACAATGGAGATGCCGGAAGACAGTGCCATTTTGACCGCTTCCCGCTGCTCCGGCGCAAGCCGAAGATGCAGCTTTGCTTCTTCCTGAGACAGTTCCTGGTCCAGGTCGGTGTAGGTATGTGTTTTCCCGTTCCGCAGCTGTCGCTTGACCTGGGAAGCCAGATGTGCTTCCGCCCGAGCGGTCTTTGCCCGGAACAGCATATCCCCGTAACAAACAAGCTGTTCGTCATGGACCAATCTGACTGCGCGGTTAGCGATCATGTCCTCTGTAAGTTTGGGCGTGTCCAATGTTTTGAGGCATGCCTTTACAAAGGCTCGCTTTTCCATGCAGAGATGACCCCGACTTTCCGCCTCCATCAGGGTAAACAGGATTCCTGCATCCACCCGCTCGGTAGAGAGAGCATCGAAGCCCATTCCGGCAGCGATCTTATCCGCAGTGCGAAAGCCAATCCCCGCCATTTCGCAGAGTCGGTAGGGGTGGTTTTTGACAATATCCATTGTCTCAGACCCATATTCCCGGAACAGCTTTACCGCTCGATTGGGCGTTACGCCGTGGGGCGCAAGAAAGGCCACCACGTCGCGGGCACCCCGGTTGGTAAGGTAAGAGTCACAAATTCTCTTCAGCTTGGTCTGACTGATCCCAGAGATGGAAAGGAGCCGGTCAGGCTCCTTGTCCAGTACCTCCAATGTCATATCGCCAAATGCATCATAGATGCGTTCAGCGATTTTCGGGCCGATTCCCTTGATCTGTCCGGACGAGAGATAGGCGATCACGCCTTCCCGCGTAGGAATAATGACCTCTTCATAGGAATCTACCTCAAACTGCAGGCCATGCTTGGCATTTTTTGACCAGTGTCCCTCCATGTTATAGCGCAGGTTCGATGCGGTCGGCAGACAATAGCCCACCGCCTTTACCTGCGAAACTGTTTTGCCGGAACTGTCCCGCAGCTTGTCACAGGGTCTGTAAATAGCGACCATATAACTTCCCGGATTGATCGCCCGGGCATTCTGTGGGTAGACCAGCCTTTCAAATTGACATAGCATCGTTGCGTCATCTCCTTCCTCAGGTGCTGGCGATCAGCACCTTTCTTGTTTGTGGCACGAAGTATTCCTCCTCCGCGACCGTGTAATGATTTGCCAGATCAATTCCGCGCTGAACCATGGCATCTGCCAGACTGTCCAACTCCTGAACGAGCTTGACGCGCTCTCGCAGCTGATCCATGCTCCAGTCTTCATAGTCCTCGCCGTCGTCTGTTCCCCGTCCGGGGAATGTGACAACCTGCATCGGTGTTCTGGCGTAGTCAATCCGTGCCGACCTGCGGCACCTGCCGCAGATATTGCCGGACTCTTTGATGCTTTTGTAATTCCGCTGGCCGCAGCTGGTACAGAAGGATTGATAGCCGGAAGGCCTCAGCTCGCCCTGGTAGAGCACCAGGTATCCACCGCTGCGTCCGTTCATTTCTGCCTGCCAACGATAGTTATGTGCGGCGTTGAAATCATCCCGCAGTTCCCGCATGGCATCAAAAAACTCCTGGGTCTCCATCATCTCATACAGCCTGTCTACAATCTCCGCGCTCAAGCCGAGTCGGTGGATTTTCAAATTGCAGGCATATGATGTGGATTGATTCCAGGAGTTCATGGTGTCATACCGGAAGTGGTTCTGCAGAAACAATGTCATTTCCGCCCTGCTTCTCAGATTAACGGCGTGATAGAATCGCTTCATTCCAGCGCCTCCGTTCAGAATACCGTGTGAGGCTGCGGATGTGCCATGACGGGGTGCTTTTGGTCCAGACGGGCATAAGCCCGGCGTCCCTGGTTACTCAAAACCAGCTTCATCACTTCATGGTGGAGGTTCTCGTCAAAAACGACGATCCTTTTCTTCAGTGCGATCGCCTGGACAATTTCTCCAACCATTCCGGTGGTCATCCGATTTCCGCAAACCATCACTTCATCGCAGGATTCCATCAGACTCAAACCAAACTGCAGGGCAAGCATCCGTTCGTCGGAATGATGATCGCAGAGCAGAATGGGAAGAAATGCGTGTGGTGCTCTGGCGCGATACTGCATACGCTCATATGCGTACAGCATATATGCCCGGGCTGCCAGCATGTTCTGCTTTGTCATCTCTGCCTGTTCAGCGCGTAACGGAGAGCAGATGTAGGCGCTCTTCTCCGGGATCTCTGACCAGTTCAGCAGTGCATTCAGCCGAGCCTCCCAGTTCTCTTTGAAAAATTGTTGTTCCATGTCAGTCTCCTTTCATGTCAGATTGGTGCAACGGATATTTTCAGCTTCCGGCTCTCCGAGGTTTTAATCACATCAGAGTAAACCGAAGGATAGTCCTTCTTGAGCTTCGCTGTATCCGTCCGTGTGGTTGATTTGGTGACGAAATCAATGAGAATCTTGTCAGTGGTCGTTTCCAAAACGCCATGTTCGTGATCCCTCATGATTTCTGCAATTTTCGCGCTGGGCGCTTCCATCCTTTCTGTCAGTCTTTTGATTTCGGCATTGTGTTCTGCAATCTGATCCTGCAGAGACAGGTACTGCCGAAGGTACCGTTCCTGTTTCCGGGAGAACTCGATCGTCGGCAATCCTGGCTTGCTCGCACCGTAGATACGGGCAAGGGAATCCAGTGCCAGTTTGGAGGGAATTCCGGACATCGTAGGCGGCTTATCATGCTCCAGACTCCAGATCCATTGGTCCAGGCGCTCGAAAATCATATCCTCCTTGGCCTTATCCCGGACGATATCCGGTGTGGCCAGATCGTTATCGGGGTTGTTTCCCCAGATAGTGCTAAATGCGCCGATATTGACGTCTGCGACAGCCAGGTAAAAACGCAGCTGAAGCTCGTAGTACAAAGGATAGGTGCCGTTGGCCCAGTCTCCGGCCTTCCGATAAGTGCAGCTTTTGCACTCCAGGATACCGGGTTCGCCGTCTGATACCCGGATAAAACGACGGTCGAAGTCTGCAAGTGCGTAGGAAAAGTCTGCGTGCTGATACATATAGGTGTCGTCAATGACCGTATTGCCGGTTTTCTGGGCATAGAAATGCGCCGCAATGGGCTCCAGCATATGTCCCATCTCCAACTGGCTGGCATTTGCCTTCACAGCAGGCTTCATCCGGCCCTTCTTGATCATCCACAGCTCCAGCGGTGTTGTCCAGGGTGAGACACCGAAGATGGTTGCTACATCAGAACCTCCGACTGTGTAGGGAATATCTCCTTTCGGTCCGTGCATCCGGCATTCCAGCCAGCGTTCATTGGTCATCCCTGCCGTATCGCACAGAATAATCGGAGCGGCCATCAGTAACTCACCGCTTTCGCCAGATCGTAGTCACTCCATTTGAGCGACAGTGCCCGGGACATGTTTTCCTGCAGCACGATCAGCTTGCTCTCCGGGGTGTTTTCGCTGCGGAGTATGAAGGGAATTTCCTGCATGGCCATGAACACATCATGGGCGGTTGCCGGACCTCCTCCATACGCCATCTCATACATGGCAATGGCCTCTACCGCCGCTTTTTTGGGCATACTCAATTTCTTGCACACCCGGGTCATGGCATTGACCGGATAATCCAGATGAATCTCCTGAAGCTTCATCAGCTTGGCAATGTTGTCACCAAACTGAGCAAAGAGCTGATCCAGTGCTGTGTCAAAGTCTTCAACTTTGGCCCGATGCCGGTGATCCACTGCGACGCAGCCCCCAATATAAATGGGATACTGCGCACCAACCAGCATGGCGGAGACTTTCGCCGAAGCCATGCCGGCGTCCGATGTCGTGAATCGGATACCAGGTACCAGTTTCTTCGCCAGTGTGGAGTACCCCTGTGCGTCCAGCAGTTTGGTGTAGGCCCCCAGAAGATCTTCCTTCTGATCGGGCATCGTCCACTCCGCGCAGGTAATGGCGTGGTCGCTGTATCCGCCCTCAAACTGATTGCCTGTAAACCGGGTATCCAGCTTATCCTGAAGTGTCTCCAGCAGCGTATCAATGGGGAGAACAGAATAATCCGACGGATCGCCGGAGTGAACGGCGGTGACTTTCTCGTCCCGAACCAATACCAGGGCCTCCGCTCCAAAGAGCTTCAGGCAGGCGTTCAGCACTTCTGCCAGAACTTCACGGCTCAGTTTCGGAAGAGCGGTCCCACCGATTTTGGCACGGTCCAGAAGGCTTTTGTAAGCCGTATCCCGCACCGGATAGAGTTGGCCGTTTACCCGAAGGGCAAGGCCAAGGTTTGCTGCCGTGTCTTCCACGGCCTCTTTGCTGGTTTCTGCGGCAAATGCGCCCGAGACCCCATAGAGCGGCGAAGTCTTGGAGAGCGGCTCCACTTCCAGATCTCTGACCGGAACGCGGGTCCACTGACTCTTAACTGCCTGCTCCTGATGGTAGTCCAGCATCGCTGCATAGGTACCAAAGGTTGTGTGGTAGCTGTCGTAACATGTTTCGTGCATAGAAATGCTCCTTTCTTTTTGTGACGGATTGACCGCCTGGATATATAACAAAAGCCAGCAACCCCGAAGGACTGCTGGCTTGTGCCCATATAAAAGCCGGAAACAAAAAAAGTGCCATCTGCATCTCTGCAAATGACACTGTGTATACTCTGCTAAACTGTATTTGGCCGAAGCCAAATCTGATACTTATGTAAGTATTATAGCAGAGGACAGCAAAATAGTCAATCCATCCAAAGAAAAGCGCCTGCTTTCACGCTTATTTACATTCGCGCTTTACATCTGATCTTCCTGAAGGGCGAATGTAAATTTGATCAGCAAAATCCCTCGTTGGCAACAGAAAAGGGATGCCACCGAAGTGACATCCCCGAATTCATATGGAACTTGAGGTTTTTACGCAATGCAGCGTCTCTTTTAACCGCCGTTTTCTACTTCCAGATGAATAACATCCGCAGCAGAGCCGCAGAAATTGTAAACAACGATTTGATTTACACCTAAAGCAGAAATGGCGTCAGGGAAATCTTTGCCGTCTATACTGTTAAATTATACCAAATGCAGTTTGCTTGCTTTATCAGTTTGACAAAAAGACCGTCACTTCACATTTGAGTCTGGCGGCCTTTAGCTTTTTAGAATTTAGTTATTTTTTTCTTCAGGGCTGTATTCCAAGATGTCTCCCGGCTGGCATTTTAGGACATCACAGATAGCCGCCAGTGTGGAAAAGCGGATGGCGCTGATATGGCCGTTCTTCATCTTGGATAAATTCACATTGGCAACGCCAACTCTTGCCGATAATTCATTCAGGCTCATTTTCCTGTCAGCCATGACACGGTCTAACCGCAAAATGATGTGTCCCATCTCTCCGCCTCCTTACAGGGTCTCATCCGATTCTTTCTGCAACTGAACACCATACTTGAAAACAGCCACCAAGGCCATAGTTACAACAAAAGCAATCAAAATGCCCCATTGAATACTGACATTTGTGCTTTTTCCGGCGGTCAAGAAGCTTTCCAGCATCGTTTCACCGATAGAGGCGAACACTGCAACAGGAAGAAGAGAAAAACCAAAGCTTCTCATTCTATTTACAACTTCACAGCAAAAGGGCGATTCACACTTCGTCAGCACCGCGAACAGCCTTCTCAGCATCCAAAGCGCAGCAGTTGCAGATGCCGTAAACAGCGTCAGAAAAATAAATACCGTTACCAAATCTTTTATGTTATATTCCTCAGGGGACGTATCCGCCTCCATGACTTTGGCGGTTTCGTCAGAGTGTATTTCCGCCGAGGCGTATGACTGGTTGAAAATCTTCAGTTCGGCTTGGAACTCCTGATTTTCGGGTGGGATGGCTTTCTTTTCGCTATCCTCAAGCATATACTCCGGGAACTCTTTTCCCGAATAGCTAAAGCCGCCGCCGAGGATGCTCCACAGCGTATCAAAGCTTGCTTTGTTAAAGCGGAATTCAGCGTGCTCGACCACACGAACCGTCAGAGCATCCTTCGGGAGCGTTGCTACAAAAGCAGTCGCAGTGCAGCAGCTAACTGTTATAAGCGCTGCGATTACGGATAAAACTGTCATAACGATTTTTCCCACCTTGCCGAACAGGTGGAATTTTGTAATGGTGTTGGAGTTCATATATGACCATTCCCTTCTGTGAAAGGCATTCACAAATAATTAGATGCAGTAGGGCTTTCACTATCGTGAGTTATTGGGAAGAATTGCTTACAAGGCAGTTATGCTAAAAATCAAATCAATGCAGTGGCGCTTCCCAAGCAGTTATCTCAGGCCATAGCGCCGTATCAAAGCAATCGCGGATGCAATCGCTGTAGTATTGCAGCTTTGCTATAAGACCCGGTGCATCCCGGAACAGTGTGCCGCTGTTCTCAACCGCGTATTCAAAGATCCGCGCGCGGTCCTCTGCTGCGTTGATCATGGAGTAGTCGTCGATGAAATAGGAATACCATTCCGGCTGAATGTTGGTGCCCAGTGAACCGTATTCCCCGGTATAGGTAAAACCATCAGGGTTAAGGGCAGACCATCCCTCCTCGGTAAACAGTGCCTCATCGCGGTACGTTGCGTCCCACGCAAGCCGCCTGTCAATGGCGTGAGAGAGCTCGTGCCAGACAGTATTCTTGCTGAGTGAATAAATATCAAGGACGATTTTGCATACGCTGCCGTTTGCGTCCGTGAAGGCGGCGTAACTCATGTCACCGCCGAAGCCATTTGTCGCGGCCAGCCCGCCGACGAGCTGGAACTGCACGCGGTCGATGTGTCCGTAGATGAGTTGCCGGAAGAAACCTTCCGGAAAAACAGACAGTGCATCCTCCAGAAGATCCAATCCTGCGGATACAGGCCCGTAGTAGGAGACCGGATAACAACTGAAGAATGTAAATTCCGTTTCGCACTGGTCGGCAATGCGGATCTCGATGCCAAAGCGGTCGGAAAGCGACTGCGCTCGTTCATAGAGCGAAGCATCTGCGCTCATGCCGTCAGGTGCGGCTTGGAGGTCGGCAAGGGACTGTGTTTGCAGGTTTTCACCGTTTGTGTTCGCACGGATATCCCAAAACAGCAGGCGATTACATCCCTCACCATCGGTTACCAGCAACAGGTAGCCGCCAAGTTCCTCCGTCCAGACGATGCTTTGCACATAACGGCCAGGCAATGCACAGGACGAGAGAAAAACACCCTTGTCATCGTATAGCGACAGAGTTCCGTCGAAATCGGTGAACAGGAGGTGACCCACCGGATCAAGCAGAGAAAATGTGCCGTTTTGCGCAGTGACCACGCAGGCATTGGCATCCGTTCCGAAAGCAAAGGTGTCCTCCTGCCCGTAAAAGCCCGCGAGCCACATTTTATCGCTGTGGCAGATTCGGAAGAAATCGCCGGAAAACGGAGGCTCGACCAGTTTCCCGCTTGCAAGATTGAGGCATGAAGCGGTATATCTCTGTGTCTCACGGTTGACACCGGTGAAGCAGACATTTGCATCCGTCACGCTGCATATGCTCAGTTCGGCCAGATCAAGGAAGAAACGCTCCTTTCCCGTCGAGAGGGAGACAGCACGTATTCCGCCCAGATAGCTGCACTTGTATAGCGTATCAAGATCATAACCAAGGAACCATTGCCCCGGATCTGCGGAAAGAGTGTAGCGTGCGGTCTCCCGAAGGAGCGCATCCAGCACGATGACCGTTCCAGACTGACTGTCGCATACGGCAATGTGGTCCCCTAGAATCTGTGGTTCGACAGATTCGGTAAGCCCCACCGTGCAGTTTTGCAGCGCTTCGCCGGTTGTAGCGCTCAAGAGCGTCAGCTTCATCTCGCTGTTGCCGTCGCTGATGTAGCTGGTTGTCGTCATTAAAAGATTACCTGCGAAGGTGCGAAGCATGGGATACTGCTGCGCCTCAATCTGCCCATTGGGAATGTACCAAAGAGCGCCGCTGTCGTCAAATGCCTCGCACGAATCAAGGAGCGCCGCTTCCTTAATCGGCTCAGTCGTGGTTTCGGCGGTCGTGGATAGCTCCTCCGATGTGTCGGAGCTTTGTGTGTCGGCTTCGCCCGGAACACCGCAGCCGGTCAAAAGCAGGCATAGCGCAAGAATAAGCAAAAGGGTTCGTTTCATATATGACTATTCCTTTCTGTGAAAGGAACCCGCAAAGGATTAGACAATGTGGGCGCTTTCACTATAAAGAGTTTTTTGATAGAATTGTTTGGAGAGTAGGGAGGTATGTGCAATGGGGTATGCTGCGATGATTATCATGCTTCCTCTCCTCATTGTCAGATTACTCGTTCATTGAGCACAGCCCAAATAATAACGCCTGCCGTCAGCAGTAGAGTCGTAGCCGCCGACAAAAATCTTGTCTTCCACTTCTGCTGCATCCCCATAAGAAGAACGGCAATGATCGCAGCACAGGAAACGACCGTCAGCAGATGCCGCGGGAAAGAATGACAGAGCTTTTGAAAATAGCTCACGCCCAGCAGAGCAACAACGGTATTGCCGATGCTGAGAACAACTGCGCCCAACGCGTTTTGCTTTTTCGCATAGAAGGCGATTGCACCACCGGGGAGCGTGAGCAGGGTGATCGGCAGCCATATTTTGGTGTAATAGTACAGAACTTTGTCCAATCCGATCGAAGGCAGTTCTACGAGAAAAATCACCGGCTGACTGATGAGAAAGAACACAAGGCATTTTAGCCCTGCCTCTTTGGCATTTTTGCAGTTTGACACGATCAAAAGCGCAAACAGCACCCACCACTCATATGTAACGGCAATATCCCGAAAAGAAGTATCATAAAGTATCGGAATTTGATTGATGACACCCACATAAATCCCGATGATTGCCGCAAAAGCGCAAACGACAGGCCATGTCATGGGGAGGGTTCCGAACGCAGCGGATAATTTCTTCATAGCTTACCCTCCGACGGCAGAAATCCCGCCATTCTCCTTAAAACTGACCGTTATCCGATAATCTTTGATTGAAATAGCCGCATCGCCGAGCATCAGCGAGAAGGTGAGCTTAATTTTCTCCGTGCTGGTGCCTTCGTGGGAAAACACAAATAGATAGGTGTCTCCGTTTTCCCGACTCTCTTTCAAAACAAATGATTCCGGATCGGAGTTTTCCAAGTCGTATTTTCCGCCGAATTCATAAGGAAGCAAAATGGTGAGTTCTTTTCCGTCTCCGCCAATCTGATACTGCACATCTTTATCGAGTTCATTTTCAGATGCGGGGAAAAACGGAATATCATATCCCATTTTTGCCTGATAGATTGTAACACCGAGGGATGCGGCAAAAGTAACAACCAGAACGGCGGTCAGAATTGCAGCCGCCTTTGCACCAATGCGCTTTTTTCCGTCTTCATCCCCAAAGGACCAGTCCTCCGCCCACAGTTCGTCGATCTCCGCCCGTTTTGCAGGCCGAATCAAATAAAAGGCAAGGGCAATAAACAGCAGCGAGCCGAAGACACAGAATATAATATCCATGCCGGTGGCATTGCTTTCAAATACAGCAAGGAAAGCGGAAACATCAGTGAGGGTGTGCATGAGAATCACGCCCCACAGGTTTCGTGAGCGAAGGTAGATAGCACCGTCCAACATGCCAATAGAGGCGGTATAGATAACTTGAACCAGCGCCGCAAAAACATCGCCTGTGGCGATTGCATTGAGTGCATGTAGAAGACCGAAAGAAACCCCGGAAACCAGCATACAGCGAAAGATCCTGTTCGGCTTATCCTTCCAAATACGCATTAGATTGGATACGGTGAAACCCCGGCAAAAGACCTCTTCAGACACGCCCGGCCCGATTCCGTGCATGATCGCGGCAGCCACGGCAGCAGCTCCGGCAACAAGAGGAGCCTCATAAACCTTGATCTGCAACAGATTCCATACAGGAACGATAAGCTCCGGCAGTGCAAGACAAATACCCAGTGCCAGCTTTCCACCCCTGAATCCAAAATTGCATTTTCTCCGGAAGAAGAGCGGCATGATAAGTATTAACAGGCCGGCGATGATCAGCCTTGCAATGTCTTCGTTAATCTGATACAGAAACGACTCTTTTCCGCCAATGGACTCAAACATGATTCCGGTTATTGCTGCAATGGTATCACGCAGAAGAAAAAAGCCCAGCGGAACAAACAGCGCAGTAAACAACACGCTGTTTAGAAATCTGTGCTTTACGAACTTTTCCATACAAACTACCTCCAAGTGCTGTTAGCGTTAATTATTTAATGAAAATCGTTAAAAATAGCATATCACCGTAGCTAAGACATGTAAAGAATAATTTTACGATATTCGTAAATTTTTTGATTTTTAATGTCATCTGTTGGTGTGACTTTTGCAAACCGCGTTTTGGGGTTACGACTGGCTCCGGCGTTGCAGATAGATAAGGCAAAAGTCGTACCCGTTTTTTACTCCCATTCTTGTCAAAATGCATACTCACGGCAACATCCATACTGAGCGAAGACGTTTTCTTCGATTACTCACAAACTTTTTAAGTTTTGCATAATTCCCAATCGAGTAGGAGGAATTTTTCTTACTTGAGAATTTCTCTCTCTCACACTACCGTGCATACCATTTGGTACACAGTGGTTCAATAAACTTAACAAGTAATACTCCTTTCGCCGTAGTAATATAACATTGAAAAAGTCCGTATTGCTTTAGCCTTTTCGGACCTATTGCTCTTTGTATATGTGTCATAGAGCAGACTCTTGTTATCTTTGCACCCTTGTATGAAATTGATGCGGATTTTAAAGAAAGCGATAACGGATACACCGCATATCTCTATAGATATGGAACAAACTCAACACAGTAAAACCTTTAATAAAAACCCGATAGGTAATGCTTCCGTAGGTAAATGCAGCACCATTTTTGTTACAAACCATATTGCAATCCTTTCTCAGAAACCAGGCGGACAACCGGATCCCAGTTGCCCGCCTTAATCTGTATGTACTTAATTAAACCCGGATATGTCGCTTGACCAGTCCGGTCAGCTTCACGGGCAACTGATTCAGATCAGTGATGTCCATAAAGGAATCACCGTAAATGCGCTCGATATTCTGTTTGTCATCTCCGATGGCCGCTGCGACCAGCAGGATTCCTTTACGCTGGTATTCCTGCTTGATGCCGCGCAAATCTTCCTCCGCGGCGGTCCCGTAATACCCGGTATCCGCAGGCTGGCCGTCCGAGACGATAACGAGGATCTTTACATCCTCCGGCCGCTTGGAAAGCTGTTCTGCCACAAAGCGTAAGGCAGCTCCGTCGCGGTTGCTGCCTCTGGCGGCGATATCCATCATCCTGTACTTGTCATCGTGGTCAATCGCTTCAAACTCCGCATAGGAATACAGTTCCACCGTATCTCCCGTACTGGAATACCCGGTACTGTGTCCATAGACCATAACGGGGATGTCGAGGCTCCGGCAAAAGTCATATAGAATGATTGCGGAAGCCCTCGCATAGGTACAGCGATCTGCAGAACACATGGAGCCGGATTCATCCAGCAGCAGAGCGACGGCCAGTTCCGGCGTTTCATTGGGGAGCGCATTCTTGGTGAACACTTTCCCATCCTGCCGGTGCAGCGCATGGGAATCCAACCGACGCCCCATCAAAAGGCCCGTCTGTTTTCCGCCCCGGCGCTGGTCTTGCAGTTGCTGGGCAATGCTCTTTTGGAGCTGTCGGGAAATCGTCAGAAGTGGGGCAGAGATTGCATCGAACTGCTCAATGAGATCTTCATCTACGGAAGCGATGCGATTGACCCGGATATTGACGCCGGCATGAATGTTTCCATAGGAAACACTCTGCGCGGCCTCATTCAGAGTCTGGAGCCGCTCGTTTTCAAGCTGTTTACAGGCGGCTTTCTCTGCCATGGTTTCCAGTACACGCTCAATATCGGCCGCGGCACGATCATAGGCTTCGCGCTTGTAGTCGTCATCCTGTTCCACCGTACCGCCAACCGGTTCGGAAACATTGCTGGTCTGCTGGAAGGGGATGCGCCCTTCTTCTTTTGCCGAGGTTTCCTGCTTTCCGCCTGATATACCGGCGGATGCTTCGCCTTCGGCTTCAGACTGATCTGAGCTTGCTGTATCTTCCCCAGACTCAGACGGATCCTGCGGCGGCGCCTCAGACTCGGATGAGCTATCCGAATTTTCCTCAGACTCACTTGATTTCGCTGCTGCCCGTGTTTGCGCGCGAGCCAAAGCAACGACCGACCCATTCGCAGATCCGGCATTTCCCACCGGTGTACTGGAGCCTTCTCCTATGCTGGATCCGCCGGACATGGACTGCAGGATCTCAGACAGGGTCTGTGCTGCCGTGGCAGTGCTTCCGGATGCTGCTGCATCCTGCTGCCGCTGCTTGCAGATCTCACAGAAATCCTGAACATATTCCCAGCAGCGCACCAGAACGAGATTCACCACACGGAGCCTGTCCTTTGCGGAATCAGACATGAGCGCCCGGTCTATATCATCAATCAGACCGAACACGATCTGTACTCGCGGATCAGACAATGGCTCGTCGCCGTACTTGATTTTCCCGAATTTTGCATAGGACAACATGACCTGAAGAATGCTTTCAAAGATGTGATTGCTGCCGTCCTCTTCTGCCTCATTCAGCTGGGTCACGGTAGGGAGCTGCTCATAGTGCAGTTCCCGCAGTGTGCGCAGACCCATACCAAGGGTGCCGGGGAAATTTGTCAGCACACGGTCTTCAATATAGCCGTCCTCCAGAACATTACTGATGTGATGCGCAATGTAAATGACCATCTCCGCATTTTCCGGGCTTTCCTTGACATAGTCCCACAGGGCAGATTCATTCCGGATATCTGCGGATTTCATCAGCTTCGGTGCATCTGGAAACCAATGATACCTGGCCATGCTGTTTCCATAGGACTGGCTTGCCAGAAAGTCGGTATACAGCACATGCCCCAGCTCATGGGCGAAAAGACCGCAGACCACCTGGTAGCGGTTTTCCCGTCCTTTCACCCTGGTAACCAGCTTATTCCCCGTGTTGATAGTGATACTCATGTTATTGGTTGACGCCACATTTGAATCTTTGGGACTCCAATACAGACTGACCCGGACGCGGCGGTTATAATGATACCGTTTGCTCTGCGCCGCGGCCATATCCTCAAAATGCCCCGCAAGTATACGGGAAGTGAAGAACTGGCGGTCTGTAATTTTGCCGCGGGTCTCCGCAATGAGTTGCTTAACTTTTTTGTGATTTACCCTTGCCATAGTAGGGTAAGACCTCCTTCCTTTTTTATGCTGTCGCACTGGAACTCCGTCGTTTGGGCGCAAAGATCGGCTCCAGAACTGAAGTGATTAACGCACTCCGATCTTCGTCATTGGCTGTCGCCTTACTAATGATGGTATACAGGGCCGACTGGTACACATCACCGGTAATCTGGGAACTGACGATCCAGTCCAACAGGCTGCGCATACCGACAGAGCCATCTGTAATACTGTTCTTTCGGCAATAGTCTGCCATGTCATTGACCACCTGTACCATCTGAGAAACCTGATATTCATCTGTGGCCCCGGTAACCTTCATGGCACGCTCGACCATCACCTCAGGTGTTGGCAGTTCTACATCCCGCACCAGACTCATTCTGTCGATGATGCTCTGATTCATACCTCGGCAGCCTTCATAGGTCACATTGGTCGTTACGATCACGACTGCATCCGGATGCCGCTGGATAATTTCTCCTGTCGGCAGAGTAATGGAACCTTCCTGCTCCAGAAGAGAGTTCAGGCCGACCAGAACGCCGGGCTGCATGATGGTGGTGGGCTCCTGTATTTCAACAAGATAGCCATTCTTCAATGCCTTGAGAAAGTCCGTTTCCACGTAGGTGAAGGACTGGCCCTGGCTTCCGGCTGTTTCTTCCCGCTTGGAGAGTGCCCGTACCTTTTCCGTGACTTTATCCAGTACAACGGAGATACAGTCCTGACAGGTTGCGGTAGCATTCTCAATACCCGTCAGAGTCTGGTAGACGCCTGCCGGGTCATAGTCCATGTCATCCAGATCAGGAAGTTTCATAAGCTTGGCCACATTGGCGTAATTGATACCGCCCATAGCCTGAAGCTGCTTCCGTTCCAAATCCAGCTGAGCAGTTCCGGTCGAAGTGAATTCACTGTCCGGGAAGATCTGACCGATAAAGTCGTAGATCTCTGTTCCTGCACTGCATGTATATTTCATATAGGGAAGGCCGAGACCTGCAGCAATGGCTTTTGCGCCCATGGTTTTGCCAGTGCCAGCGGGCCCACGAAGCAGGAAATTTCTCATCTGCGTGGGTTTCCCAGTGGTAGACTGGGCATGTTTGCAGATATCAACGACTTCTTGCGGGATGATGTACCATTCCGGTAATTTGGGCACCAAGGCTTGCTCCGTAGGAGTCAGTGTGCGCTTGTTAAGCTCGTACTTGCCCACGAAATCACTGTGTTCGACAAAGGTGCTGGCTCGCCGGATGGTGACTGGGCCGGTTTGAGCGAAAATCGTGAATTCACCCGCGACCACAGAAGTTGGCGTGAATGTTCCGGAATCCAGGTGTGCCTGCGATACGCGCATCAGGTTGCCGGATTTATCCACATTGACCTCAAGATGGGCAGTACAGCCCGGGTCTTTGATCCGCCGATATGCATTGTCACAGAGGTAAGCCATACACTCCTTGGTGTGGTTAAAGTCTGGAAAGCCGCTGATGAATTCGTCGTAGTACTCCGTAAACTTCTCTTCAAACTCTGCATCGGCCATTAGAGCAGGAAAAAGAGCCATCATTACGGCGGCACCGTCTCTGCCGGTGCTGTTCAGCACATAGCTCTCAAATGTTTCAATGTCCTTGTCATAAACGCTGGCGATCAGACTTCCGCTGCTGCTGTCGTATACGACAAGATGATAGGCATCCGGGCTGACAGAAGACTTATATTCTGCCACACTCCGATGGTCGATTACTCCAACGGCTCCTTCACCGGTGCCATTCATACACCGGCATACCGCGTGAATTGCCTTGATTACCGTTGCGGACAGTGTTGCTTCCGTGCCGTCCCCGTATTTTGAAGAAACGCTGACCTTTTTGCTTTTCAGCTTGTCAAACGGTTCAGGAAGGGGGCGGCTGTAGTTGAATAGGTTGTTCATATAGGCTGCCATTGTAATTTCCTTTCTGCAGTTCACTGCGTGAGATTGATAATAATGCCATCTGGACAGTAGCTGACATCCGTAAGATCTGCTCGCTTGAGTTCTTCGCAGATATCCGGCCAGCTTTCCTCTGCCGGAAGCTCGTCGGCCTCCAGACGAAGCCGGGTATCACCACGGCCAATGGCGTCGTTGCATCGTTCATTCAGTTCCATGATGTGAGCTTCCACCCACTCAAAGGCAATCAGCTCGTAGTTCTCAGCAGATTCCTCTTCGGATGCTTTGTCCTCAGGTGCTTCCGGCATCGGTGAATCCTGGTGATTTTGAGTCCGTGCTGTCACGAACTCTATTCCCTGAACCTGAAGATTTGCTGTGCGAACGATCGCACGCCGATAACCTCCTGCCCGGTTGAGTATGATGCTTACTTCCTCACCCTGCTCCATTAGTTTTCTGGCGTTCGGCGCTTCCCAGACCCATCGGGCATCCGGATATGCTTCCATCACCAGCTCGGTGACCCGTCTGAGTATGACAGCATAGGCCATATCCCGTACATCCTGATCCGTTGGGGCCTTGGGAGGCTCCGGCAGAGCAAGCTGCGGCTGAATCACCTCAACCTTTTTGGAGGAGAGGAACAACAATCGGAGCGTTGCAATAAGGATTTCAAGAATGATTAAAAGAAGAATCGGCCAAAGTCGGCAAATGAATGTGAGCAGGGCCAGTAGCCCCAGAATCACCAGTGCCTCATAGGCCATGTGGCGTTTCCAGTCTTTGTTTGTCATGATGTTGTTCCTTTCTCATTTTGTTGTTCCGGTATCAGAATGTAGATGCCGTTCTTTCCATTGATGTGATCAACCACTGCTGTGACCGGATCTCCCGTTTTGACAGCATAGCGGAGCATAGCCTTAAGGTTCTGTTGGAAAACCGGACGGCTGCCGATAAAGAACCGCGTCTGACACTGTGCAGGGTGCATGAGATCCGATAAAAAAGCTTCAAAGGTATGATGAACACGAATGAAATACTGGCGATCCAGTCTGACTGCACGACTGATGGCTGTCAACTCCGTATCCGTGAGTGCGTTGTCTGTCATGCACTGCAGCGCCGCTTGCAACTTTTCCTGCCGTTCTATTCCGGACAGTTGTGTGAATGATTGATTGACCATATAACCCTCCTTGAACGCACAAAAGGCGCACATGAAATCACTTGTAGTGTCTCATGTGCGCCTTAGTTGCGCCTGATTCATTTGTTACTCCTTCAGTTCATATCAAACAGGGATTCGCCGCCGAAGGGTTCATAGCCGGTAAAATTGGAGGATGCCTCCGGGGGTGCTGCAGGAGCAGGTGTAGAGGTGTAGCCAATCTGCTGTGCAGATTGCTGCTGCTCTGCTCCTTTGGATTTTCCGCCGCCTGAGGCAAACTCTACATCATCCAGAATGACGACCATCGCGCTTCTGGTTTCTCCAGTCTTCTGATCCGTCCAGCTATCTTCGTCCAGACGGCCAACCAGGTTGATGTAGGAGCCTTCTTTCAGATCCATCTTCCGAATGCGCTCACAGATGTGGGCAAACGCCTTCACGGAGAGATTGATCCAGCGCGTGTTGTTCTCTGCACGGGTGTCATACTGCTTGGCACCGATGCGGAAACGCACTGAATCTCCTTTTTCTGAGTAGCGGATGGCAGGGGCGTTGTCATATCCCTTAGACACAACAACATTGGTGAAGATTACTTTTAACATAGACTTACTCCTTTCTGCAGGGGCTGCCTGCAATAAAAAATGTATATTTCAACCTGCTTTTTCAGGTAGAAATCAGGGAACAAAAAAAGTGCCAATCGGCACATGATAGATGTGCAGATTGACACTTTGAAACTCGGATAACGGTAGATTCCTGACGAAATCTCTGATACTGATATATGTATTATAGCATGTTTGGCCCCAATAGTCAATGCGCCTGTTCATTATACGCACGAACGCTTTTTTGAATCTCCGCTCTTGCGAATTCCAGTGCGATACGTCCACGCAAGACATCAAAGCAAACCGTCCCATCCGGCTTTTGGTTTCTGTCAATAAGATCCCGGATTTCCTGAAGCAATGCAAGTAATTCATTTACCTCGGTCATCATCACCCCTCCTCCAATGAAAGCGCGTAATAGCTGTCGATGACATATGCTCCATTTTTTTCGTAAACAGGAGCCTTGTCCGATAAATAAAGCGTTACTCCACACCCCACAGAAAGTCCCGAAAGTCTTCGACGAACCGAAATCATCAATTGTTGGCCGTCATGCGTAACCGTAATGGATTTCACACGTCTTCGGATTCCGGTTCTTTCAATACTTGTGCAAGTCCCGTAGATGCGGACGTAGTTTCCATTGATTATATTATAGAGCATGATACTGGTGTTTACAATTAGAAAGACAACAAACACCAGACAGGGAAGCGCAAAGGAGAACTCTCCGGTTCCTACCCAGATCGCAATAAACAGAATCAGAAACAATAGTGCCATCGCGCCCCGCAGTGTCGCCTGCTGACGCAGTGCCAGCGGCAAGTGGTTAAATAAATCTTTCATATTCACCTCCTCAGAGAATCACAATCTTTTTCTTTTTGAGCAGTCGCAGAACAGCATGGACAACAGCATCCCTGCTGGCCGCAGTTTCCATCTGTGTTTCCAGCATACAATCTGCGATAGTATCCACCGTGTAGATGCGTTCCACAAGCGCCTGTCGGTTTGACGTATACAGCAGATCATCCGACGGAGGAACGTCATGGTCAATCAAATAGATGAGTTCGGCAAGAGTCAGATGCAGGCCAGCTTTTGTAAGCCAGATCATCACCCGTTTCTCCAAACCACGCAGCGGTAGGGAAACACCTTTAGACAGCGCGGGACATGGAATGCATCTTGTCAAAATCCGGTATTCGCAGGTCGTTGAGTTTTCTTCCTCGCATTCTACCAGCCCCATTCGCTGCAGATGCCCCACGGCCTGCTCATCCGCAACTGACGTCACGGTAAAAAATCCATAGCGACCGTTCAGCCAGAGTGCCGCCTCCTTGCCTTTCAATGTATACTCGCCGCCGCAGTGGGAGAGCTTCAGAAGCTGCTCAGTAGATCCGCTGCACACAACGCCTTTGGACAAATATGTCATTTCTTATCACCCCAATCATATTACACGATGAGATGGATTGAAATGCAAACGGATCAAAGCATATACATAATTGCAACACAGGCCGCGATGACCAGAAGAGCGCCAGCAGCCAGCACAATAACCCTCTTAATCAGCTGCTGGTCCAGTGGTTGATTGGCGCGATCCAGATCAACGGGAAGTACGTCATCATAGTAGCCATCGTAACCGTCATCTTTCTGTACTTCCGGTTGATTCTCTTCCTGATTTTTTACCCTCCTGGCCTTTTTTGAAGGCCTCTTATAGATCTTCTTATGCTCTGGGCGCTTTCGATCGGTTGTTTTCGCATTAGTTCGGATCGGCTTATCTGGCAACGGTTTACCACACTCCATACAAAACACTGCGGCATCATCCATCTGCTCTGTACCGCAATAGGGGCAAAATTTCATATTGCATCTACTCCTTAGCTTAAAATTTAGCCGCAAAAAAAAGCAGGCCCCTCAGGGCCTACCTTGCGACAATGAAAGTATAGCATATTTCCTTTTCCGTGTCAGCGGCACAGACTTGCCATTTTTCAGGCAATTTTTTGCCGAAGTTTTCTCGGTGCCTTTCTCAAACGAAAGCCCCAAAAGGGAATGGGCCACCAATTTCTTGATGGCCCATCTGTTCAACACTTTATTAAAAAAGGGACTGTGCAGGCAGTTCGGAATGGACATCCTGCATATTGGGTATTGTTTGCCGCTCTGTCTGCATATTTGCTCGCTGAATCGGGTGTGCGACGTACTGTGCCGACAGCCAGGCCTGATAGTGGATCTGGGTCATCAACATAAGCTCACTAAATGCTTCAAAAGTCATACTGACTGCCACATGGTTTTCCGGCGTATTACCGAACTTTGGGACAATTAAACCTTTGGCATTGGCTTCCCCGGGACCGCTATCTGCAACGAAAAGGAAGTCCGACTTGCTGCCAGGCAGGAGCTGAACTGTCCGGGAAAGACTCTTTTTGTCTGCCCGGCTCCGCCCCTGCCTGGCGAGCTTTTCGGCAGAGGTGCCGCCCAGATGCTGATACAGGCAGGTGCTTTCTCCAGTTTTTTTCTTGGACTGCAGCATATAGCGCAGCTCTCCGCTGTTCAGCTTCCGGCACAACTCCAGAAATTCCTCTACCGTAATATAGATGTGAATGTTGTTGGTCTGGCGGGAGCCGGCAGGGCGGCTGAGGTCATAGGTGGCAAAAGCGAAATGGACTCGTCCGATCCCAAACGCATCATTGAGGCTTTCGACGAAGCAGTTCCGTGCATCTTTGCGGATGATCTGATACTGGTTACGGTCGTCAGGCATGCTGCTTCTCTCCCTCCGGCTGCTCAAAAATACTGAGTAATTCCAGCGTATGCGAAGCATTCTGCTCAAACTGCGGCATGAACGGTTTGTCCGTTGTGTAGTTCAGGTACAGGAGCGCAAAAACCGTGTCCCAAACCATGCACATGGTTTTTTCTCCAACCATTTTCTCTGCTTTCTTCAGGATATTTCCGACCTGGGCAATCATCTGATGCCAACGGATGAAAGTCTCATCCTCAGACGAAATATCGAAGTCAGAGAGCCAGCTGCGGACGGTGTGTGTCTCACTGCTGTCTCCACACTCGATGGGTTGCAGAAGATACTGGGTCTGGCAGTTGGCCATACCCTCTTTGCTGTAATTATCTGCATCCACTTTAATGTATCGTCCTAAAGGAAACATGGCACATACGGCAGGCTTTGCCTTGTGAATGGAGCATTTCTGATTCTTCAGAAACGGACACCGCTGTACAGCTCCCTGAGGCATCAGCCGGACAATCGGAAGCCTGGAATTGCTCCCGATGTAAGGCTCGCAATAGCGCTTGCAGACCTCAATGGGATTCAGCTGCAGCTCCCCCGCGATCTTATACAGATCGTAGGGCGAAAGCAGGATATCTTCCCGGTGAATACAGCACTTGCCGCATTGGGAGCAACGGAACCGGAATGTATCATCCAAAGATACTGTCATCTGATCGATATGTTCTGCAATTTCCTGTAAACTCATAATATTATCCTCCTGTTCGGGTGAGGTGCCGTGTTTCAGGCGCCTCTTTGTTATGTTGTTTCGTGTTTTATTTTGCCAGCACTGCCAGAGCGGCCTGGAGTTGCTTCAGATTCCGGCTATACTGTGGCAGGAAAGGTTTATCAAGCTCAAATGCGGAATACTTGAAGTACAGAAAGCGCATCAGAGCGGCTGACAACTGCGATTCCGGAATCCGACGCAGTAACCCGGCAACTGGTTTGACCGAAGCGTAGTCCAGTCTGAGAAATGTCCGATCCTCTTCCGTCAGGTATTTGTTCATCCAGGTTTTCGCATGGACAGAAGCCCCTTTGAAGTGATGGCTTTTCTCCTGGCTGACCAGATACTCCCAGCCGCCCTTTTCATCCGGCCCTGCGGCAAAGGGATAGAGCCGGCAAGCTCTGGGCTTGGCCTGATGGACAGTGCAGCGGCTGTTTTTCAGAAAGACACAGGCGTCATCGGCGCCGGTAACTCTCAGCATATACATCATGTAGCCGCACTCATCGAGAAGCACGGGTTCTGCATATTGGGCAAGAAAGTCATCCGTGCTCTGGATATCCGTATCTGCATCCTGAAGATGCTTCGAGAGCCGGAACACATCCAGACTCTCCAGCGGCACACTTTGTCTCACATGGCGGCAGCACGCGCCGCAGCCAGTGCAGCGAAAGGGAATATGAGCTTTGGCAGAGATTCTGGCCATGTTCAGAACACTCTCGTTCATCTCTGCGCTTCCATCCGCACAAGGTTTTGACCACTCAGAAATCTGCGCCATGGGCATGCTCCTTCCTCGTCAGGAACTGGTAGAATGCAGACATGGCGTTCCGCAATTCGGTATCTGTCCGGTTCCAGTCGTGGATAAAGAACCCTATATCTTCTGCGGTACAGAGTCGAACGCCCTGAGACTCGAAGCATTCATGGTCTTCACAGTCGATGACATTGTAGGGAAGGCAAAGAATACCTTCTTTCACCAAAACGAAGTAAACCCCGTTGAAGTCGCCGTCTGAAATGGGAAAATGCCAATAGAGTTCGTTATGAAACTCATGAACATACCGGTCACAAAGGTCGGCCAACTGGGTAAAGGTACCACCTTCATCAAAGAGGTATTGTACGAATTCTTCCTTACCCCAGAGCTTACTGCAGTCAATGGACAGGTCTCCGAGGAAAAACAGGTCCTGGTCAGTATCAGGGAGAGAAAGCGCATCCATCTGGATACCGATCAGCCAGAGGGCTTTGTCCGTGATGCACTCCTCCTCCCATGTGGTGTGAAGCACCTGCTGGAGCAGCATCCTCGCAAGCTCCATGTCCAGAGAGCGGCTGTCCGGCGCATCGACAGGCAAAGATCCGCGCCCGATTTTTCCAGCTGCACGGACATAGCTGAGTAGCCGTTCGATTTCTGCATAGCTGAATCGGTCATTGGTGGCGGCAACACTCCAATAGCTGTTATCCTCTGCTTGACAGGTACATTGAATCGGGCGCCCTAAAAAGCCCGAAAGGATGTTTTCCAGATACCAGGCGACCTGCTCCCAGGTCAATTTCAGCGTGTTGTATACCTTGCTCTCGTTCATGTTGATTCCTTTCTGCCGTTATACGGCTCGTAATATGTGGTGTCATCCTGATCGGACTGATAGACTCCGATGCAGAGGTTGTATCCGGATTCACGCTCTGGGTTGAATTCCGCCAGAGCGATCTGTTCTTCATATTCTGCCTCCCGGGGCAACCAATACAGGTTAATCGCGGGGTAGTCACCCTCCGAAAACGCTGCAGCGGACAAACTGGAGCCATCTGGAAGTGTAATGGAAATATGAGGCTGATTCAGGTAAGCCGGTGTATGCTTTTCCTGGAGCGTAAAGCGTTTTCCTCTGGACAGCGTGTTGTTGTCAAACCGGGCCTTGGCGGCATCCAGCTCTGATTGAAGAGCGGCAAAGATTTGATCAACCTGTTCCTGCGTGTGCGTGTAGGTTTCGGAACGCGAGCAGTTACCCAGCAGCCGGATCATCTTGATGATCTTATTCACTCGGGCTTCTGCGACACGACGAAACCGGTCTTCCTTTGATTCCCTATGGGCCGGGTCATATGTTTTCTCGCTGCTCATGCCGGCACCTCCCGCGATAGGTGGAGGTGATAATTGGTATTCAGGGTTTCAAACTGCACCTCAGTCTGAGAGATCGCCCGCATATTCAGCACGCGGCTTGTCCGCAGCATTCCGTCGGCGACTTGAATAAATGCCGAAGCACCGATCTCAATGGGAACCAGGAAATACCCAGTAAGTTCTTTCGTCTTTTTCTCACAATTCATTGTGACTTCTCCTTCCGTTATAAGAATCTGATTTCCAGGGCGACAACCTCATCGTCTTGCTTTTTGGCAAATACGCCATAGCAGCCATCTCCATAGCCGGATACGCTGTAAAAGCTATCCTCCATCAGCCAGACATCGCCGTGTGCGACCCGGTCGCAGAATGCGCTCCAAGCCTCATCGTCATAGTCCGGTTTATTGTGGAAGAATCCGGCCAAGCCCGCATCCACGCCAATGCTTCCGATCTCCTTCATCTCTTTCTGGCAAGGAATGATCCCATCCAGATAGATGCCGAGGATCCCTACCACTTTGTAGGAATAGGGCTTTCCATCGTACTCGCCCTTATCGGTTTGGTACCAGGCGATACAGGTATAACTGCCATCATGGATCTTCACATCGTTCATGCGGCACCAAACATCCCGGTTATAGCAGGGATCGGTAATGTCCACACTGCCATGAAAGTCCATGGCCCCGATTTTCTTACGTCTCATAATTTTTGTCCTTTCAAGAAGAAAAAGGCGGAACAGGGATTATCCTGCTCCGCCACTGTTGTATCGCCGCTTATTCGGCAATCATGTCCTCGAATTCCTGCTCCGTCAGCGTGGGCACACCCAACTGCTGCGCTTTCGTCAGCTTACTGCCGGCCTTTTCGCCGACAATCAGGTAGTCGGTATTTTTGCTCACGGAAGAAGCAGGTTTAGCGCCCAAAGACAGCAGCTTCATCTGAATGCCGTCCCGAGTATAGTTCTGCAGTTTGCCGGTGGCTACGACAGTCTTGCCGGCAAAAGGATTGGTTGTATTGATGTTCATAGCAGTGTTCTCCTTTACGAATTCAATTTTTGTCAGAAGCGGACGCCAAAGTTTTGCCTCGTTTTTGTCCGCATACCAGGTATAGATATTGTTATGCATGGTCACGCCGAAGTCAGGAAGCCGGGTGAAGTCGAAGCTGCTGTTGATCGCCGATTCGAACTCCTCCCAGGATCCGTGAAAATACCGGTCCAGATCCCGGCCTGCATGCCGTCCCACCATAGGAATGCCAAGTCCGGCAATGAACTTTGCCAGCGTACAATGACGGCTCTTCTCGATGGATGCCTGCAGTCGCTCAAAGGATTTGACGCCGAAGCCTTCCGTGGTGATGATTTCCTCCCGGTGCTTCTCCAGATCATACAGATCGCCAAAATTGCGAATCCAGCCGTGGCCAATGAACTTCTGAAGTGTTGTCTCAGACAGACCCTCGATATTCATTCTGGTCTTTTCGCAGAAGTGTGTAAACTTCCGAACCAGCTTGGCTGCACAGGTAGGATTTTCACAATACAGCTGCTTTGTTCCCCCAGACGAAGTGTGAATCCACAGTTGGGATCCACAGCAGGGACACTTCTGGGGGACGCCGATCGAGCCGCTCTTCGTCAGATTTTCCGCAATCTGGGGAATGATCATGTTGGCCTGGTATACCATGAGCTTATCGCCGATACCCAGAGCCAGATTTTTGAAGATGTCGTAATTATGGACATAGGCGCGACTCACCATGGCACCGTCAATCTCCACAGGCTTGAATGTTGCTGTCAGACTGACCATCCCCGTGCGGGTCGTCGCAATGTCCAGACCGGTACACTCGGTTTCATGAAGCTCGTCTTCCCATTTCAGGGCTATCAAGCGATTTTCATGATGCCCGGTGGCTCCCAGACTGGTTCCGTATTCGATGTCGTCGTACTCCATGATTATGCCATCCACTGGATAGGCATATTTCTTTGGATCGAAGCTATCAATCGTTTCGCGGATGGCCTCGGCGTCGCCGTGAACATCCAGAAATACATAGGGCACCACGGCGAAGCCATTGCTCTCCAGAAACTGCTGTTGCGACAGCTTGCTGTGGCGCTCCAGGTTCCGGCTGACCAGGTCAAAGGCAAAGAACTCCAGATGCCGCTTGGCAGACTCACGCGGATCCAGCTTTCGGACGCTGCCGGCCGCCAGATTTCGTGGATGGGAATAGGGCTCCTCCAGACTGAGATTGATTTTCTCAAAATTAGCCCACGAGATGACTCCTTCGCCACGGACTTCGAACGGTTCCGTGGTCGGTACGGTCAGGGGCACATTCAGGAATGTTCTCACCGTATGGGTGACATCCTCACCGATGATTCCTTCCCGACCGCGGGTAATCGCCTGCTGCAGCTTGCCCTGGCCATACCGAAGTACCAGTGTCAGGCCGTCCATCTTCCAGGACACCATCACAGCATGTTCCCCGGCAAACCGGATGAGGTCATCCACGGACTTGGTTTTATCTGCAGACAGCATCGGCTTGGAATGCCGGACCGGCATCAGCTCCTCCAGAATCTCTCCGGACACAGTCTGGGTGGGAGAGCCGGACAGGATCAGCCCGGTGCTCGTTTCCAGTGCTTTTAGCTCATCCGTAAGCCGGTCATAATCCCGGTCTGTCATCGTTGGATTATCATCCCGGTAATAGGCCACATCCGCGGCACGAAGCTGTTCAATCAGCTCACGCATTCGGTTGATATGGTTTTGACTCGCACTCATGTGCTTTTCCTCCTGTTCATTTGTTTTTTCATGTACGACTATCTTCGGGTGGAACTGGGAATATCCATCCAAACTTGGATTCTCAGAGACGCGGGACGCATGAAGCTGAAGTGCCTTCAGTTCAATTGCAGATACAGTCCTGCACCAGGGATAGTGTGCTTTCACATAGGCAATGAGCTTTTGGTACAGCTCCATCTCGCCCGACTGTTCGATCAGACTCAGAACACGCTGCTGCCAGTCTGACAGCTCCAGATCACCGAGATCTCACATAACGCCATGGCGATAGCCCATCACCCGATTGCATCCCGTTCCGGAAACGACATAGGATTGGCCGGTCATGTAGTGCCACTGCAGTTCAGAAAACGTGTAGCTGCTCATGCAGAACTCGCCTCCTTCTGCTGACGTCCTTCCTTCAACAAGCAGGCAATGGCATTCGGCGTATACCACCGGGACCATTCTTCCAGGGTCAGCGTGTTGCCGTGGACCACGACTGCCGGAATCTCATAGAGAACCAGCTGAATATAGGCCATCCATACGCAGCGGATGTCGATATCCTGCGCATAGAACAGGCTCTTTTGCCGGTAGTCAGTTCCCGACTTCTTCATGGCCCAGACCGCTCCGATAACCATCGCACCAGACCCGCAGGCCGGCTCATTGATGGTCAACAGCTCCTGATTGGCTGAGTCCAATTTGTCCTCGCCCAATGTGAGCATGGCCATCATTCTGCACACGTCATCAGGGGTAAAATACTGACCGTTCCAGGCATTGTTCAAATTCAGCTCATGATAGACTGCTCCGAGAATATCCCTGGGCTCATCCCAGTTCTCCCGAACAGCCAGATACAGCAGCGCGCACATTCTGGCATAGGCGTTGACTGTCTCAGGTTCCATGCCTTCGATGAGTTCCTGATAACGCGCCTTACGATCTTTGGCCGTAGATGGATCTGTTTCTGCACTCAGGCAGGTTGCAGTGATCTCCAGAAAGGTGGTGAACACCGTATTGACGCCCAGCGTCTGCCCAAGCTGACGGATTTCCTCGATCAAAAGCGCTTTAGCAGGTTTTGTGGACGTTTTTGACATGTTTTTCGGTCTTTCTCCGCGTTGATGCCGAGAATTGGATTGGTTTTCTGTTGCGTTCATTTGACACCTCCATTTTTTGTTATAAAAACGGGGTGCCAACAGGCTCCCCGGAAAAAAGGTTAGGGGAGCCGCAAAGCTCCATCTATATATAAAAGGCACCCAAAGAATCGATATTCTCTGAGTGCCTTTATTGCCCGAGGGCCTGTATGAAATTGTGATATGAGGAGGCTTGCGCCCTCCTGATTACTCTGATCTGTGCATCTGTAAAAAGATGCAGAAGAAACAAAAAGTGCCTGAAAGTCGAAACTCTCAGACACTGTGAATACTCGGAAACTCTGATTGCTCGGAGGCAATAACGGATACTTATGTAAATATTATAGCAGATGCATCATGATTTTGCAAGATGCCCGCAGATTTATGCGGGTGCGCATAAAACAGTTTGGGATATGCTCTTCCAACCTAAACTCTACTCAAAATTATCCTATACACTCAGGCATGGGCTTTTTCAAGTACACTTCATAATAATTTCGGTTGGGCATTAGCTTTTCTGTTTCCTCGTCCAAACGCCCTATCGAAATACGGTCACAGGTCGGCTTGCCCCGCTCATTCCGATAGGCCACCGTCACATAATACACACAAGTCTATCCTGATACCTTTTTGTAAGCGATCCCATGCTTCGGAAGCTCCACCTGTACAGATTTGTCCAGTTCCATATCCATCACTTCCAGCAAAAAAGCAAGCCTTATTTTGCATCTCTCCCAAAATAAGGCTTGCTTCTTGAATATTTTGGAGAATAAAGGGTAATTTTTGCAGAATTTTGGTTCCAAAGCTGCTGATTGAATATGAACAGAACGCCCGAAGAATTCACAGATTCTTCGGGCGTTCTGCCTTTGCTTATAGAGGTTACTGCTTCTTGTACCCGCACTTCGGGCATACACCTTTTTCGTTCAAAGCGATACCGCACAGGGGGCAGCGGTCTTTGGAGCCTTCCGGATGGTATTCCTGGGATGCAGCATTCACGCCGCTGGTGAAAGTCAGCTTGGCGATATTCAGCTTGTCCTTCAGGAGTTCATAGACGATCTTAATCATGCCCTCAACGGTCATGGTCTCTTTCGTTACGACCAGACGGCACTCAGGGTAAGCGGTGGCAAGCTCGGTCTGGAACGCGGGGCCCTTCATCTTGTTGGTGGGGGCGCCATTCTTGATACCCTGCTCTTCGTAGACCTTCAGGATTGCAGGCAGCAGCGGATCATCTTCCCGCAGGACCAGGGCATGGTCGAAATTCTTCAGAACCTCCCATGCCGTCTTCTGAATTTCGTTGCAGGGGAAGACCATATTCACGCCCGGTTCAACAGTGTCCTCGACTTCGATGGTCAGAACGCCGGTATGTCCATGCAGATACTGGGCCTCTCCTTTGAAACCATAAAAACGGTGTGCGTACTGCAGGTCTAACTTTGTAATGCTTCTCATGATACTCCTCCTTGAAAATTGATTTATAAAAAACGCTCATTCCCGCGCCTTTTCCGAAATTGACTATTCCTCAGTGTGATCCTTTTTCTTTTTGCATTCCGGGCAGACACCATGAAAAATGATGTCATAACCGGTGAAGTCAAATCCATGGGTATCCCGGATCCCGCTTTCGAGGCCGCCGACAAAATCCATGTCCACATCGAAGACTCGCCCGCATACTTTACATTTTACATGACAGTGGTTGCGACTGATATGGTCGTAACGGTCGGCGCTCCCTGGAATTTGAAGCCGGCGGATTTCGCCCATTTCAGATAACAGATTCAGATTTCGATAGACGGTTGCCTTGCTGATCGTCGGATGCTCCTTGATGATTTCTTCATAAACCTCATCTGCTGTGGCGTGGCAATGCAATTTATTCACTGCCTCCAAGACTAAAGAACGCTGGATAGTATTCCGTTTTGCCATAGCTCTCACCTAATTTATACTAACTCCTTATTGATATAATATATCATTAAAGAGTAAAAGTCAAGAACTTTATCAAAATAGTTTTCCCTTCCATAGCTTCCGGTTAGCCCACCGCATCAAAGTCACTAAGGGCGCACTTCTATACTCTTATGACGTAAGTATCGTGCGTCCTTCGACACTTTGTTTCGTCAAGGGGGCTACACTCCCTTGCGACGCTTACGCGTCTATCCCTTGTGACTTGTCAGGCAAATACAAACAAATCCCCCATATGATCGCTGTGTGATCATATGGAGGATTTGTTGTTTGATGAGCACCCGTCATTTGGCAGGTGTTTTTCTTTGGATTATCCCCAGTTGGCGCTTCGTCACTTGGACTCACTGCCGCTCATATCAATATCAAGAATATCGTCAATCGGAATTTTCTTCCCATCCTGTAAAATAATCACTCGATCATACTCATCTATCTTTTTCACAATGCCGACAGCATCGACATAGGCACCGCCGGCTTTTCGGCTGTCTGGTTGGAAATAGGTGATCACAACCTCGAAGTCCTCACCGAGGTGCTCTGTGATAAGCTGGATTTTATCGTTGATCTCTTCCTTCTCATAATCATCCAGGTCAATCTTCTGGTCGGTCAGCCTCGCAGTTTCCTTAATTGCTGCATCATATCCGGTGAGAGCTGCGAAGGGAGAAAACTGAGCTGCGCGGTCCATCATGGACATCTGCGGTCTGGTGGCGGAGACATGGTGAGGTAAGTCTATAATATCATCATAGTTGTTTTGCATTCACATCCACCAATCTTTCTTCCTGAGGGGCAAAATAGTGCTGAACAGCATAATCGAACTGCTTTTCAAACTGTTCCACGGCTTGTCGGCTGACCTTCAAAAACGGTAAAAGCATATCAAAGGCGTGGAATAATCCCGGGTATATATCAACATTCGCTTCGACACCGGCTTTACGAAGGTTTTCAATGTAAGTGAGTGTTTCGGCATAAAACGGTTCTGCCGTGCAAACAAAAGTATACGCTGGCGGAAGCCCGGCATATTCTTTTCTTCTGGCTGGTGCGGCATAGCATGGGACTTCCTGACCGCTGATTCCGCGTAAGTAGCGATTCCATCCAACATGATTCCTTTTTGTGTTCCAAACGGGGGCATGATTGTCACGGGAGGTTTCGGTGTCCTCATTGTCAATCATGGGGTAGAGGGGCATCTGATAAGCGATATTCACACCGCTATGGTCTTTTTCGTACATACAAAGCGCAGCGGCTAACCCACCTCCGGCGCTTTCTCCACCGACCATGATCTGATCGTCCCTCACACCGAGTTCTTTTGCGTGTTCTTTCAGGTACAGGAGTGCAGAATGACAGTCCGTCAGAGCGGCAGGATAAGGTGCTTTTCCCGCAAGGCGGTATTCCGGAGAAACGACAACTGCGCCGTATTTTTTAACAAGGTTTTTCGCGCGGGACATATAGACCATTCCGGACATTCCAGTAATGTAGCCGCCCCCATGAATCCACAAAACACCGGGACGATTGCTACCCCGGGCTGGGTCAGAAGGGATTAGAATGAGCATCTTCATTTCTTCACCATCGGACGAAATACGTACTTTTTCTGTTTTATATTTCATGCCTTATGTCCTCCGATTTGCTCGTTCCGATCCTTTGCAGTTGCACCTTCCTCAAGGTTCATTCCTTTCAGAATTGCGTTTTTACCGTATTTCTTTCGGATGGTCAAAACCGCCCGCTGCATCTTGCGTTCGCGCTCAAGTTCGGCCTCTTCCTTCATCTGCTTGGCTTCACGGGCTGCGTAGTCGGTGAAAAGGTCAAGCTGCTCAAATCCGGCATCCGGCTTTGGAGCTGAGGCTTCGTCGATGACATGATTTGCAACAATGTTCAGCCTACGGATCAGAAGGTTCTGATTTGTGATCCGGTCAAACAGCTCTGATGCGGCATCCAGAACGCGCTTTGTTGAGGAAGTGTGTCTTCCAAGGTTTTGTGTGCCGTGGGAATGCTTCGGTATCTGCCGCCCGTAGTGATCCTTCACAACATCGCCGTGATATTTCTTTCGACGCTCAGGATCGGTGAGATTTTCAATGTCGTAGCCAATCGTGACAACGAGCTGGTCTGTAACAAGTCCTTTTTCCACCAAGTCCATCACAAGCGAATCTGCCATTTCCCGAAGCACGAGCTTGGCTTTCTCAGCAGTATATGGCTGATGCAGCACTTGGCCCGAGCCGAGGCTGTTTGTACTCGGCCTGTATGCCTTCACTGCTTCAACCGTACAAGGTTCCCAGCCCCACGCATGGTCAATCAGCAGCTCCGCATTCTTTCCGAAGAGCTGATACAGAAGGTCTTCATTTTGAACAGAGCATCGTGCCACATCGCCCATCGTGAACATCCCGTTCTGTTCCAGCTTCTTTGCGTAGCCACGCCCCACCCGCCAGAAATCAGTGAGGGGCTGATGTGACCAAAGCTCCCGCCGGAACCCCATTTCATCCAGCTCTGCGATGCGTACCCCGTTCTTATCCGCCGGGATGTGTTTTGCCACGATATCCATTGCAACTTTGCAGAGGAAAAGGTTCGTGCCGATCCCAGCGGTTGCGGTGATGCCGGTTGTCTCAAGAACATCCAGAATGATCTTCATGGCGAGGTCGTGGGGGGACAGCCTATAGGTGTTCAGGTAGTCTGTGACATCCATGAACACTTCGTCGATGGAATAGACGATGATGTCCTCCGGCGCAACATACTTCAAGTAGACATTGTAAATCCGGGTACTGTATTCCATGTAATAGGCCATTCGAGGCGGGGCGATAACGAAGTCAATCGCAAGGTTTGGGTTTATAAGAAGCTCAGAATGAAAATGAGAGGAACCCTCCAGTTTGTGTCCCGGTGCGTCATGCTTCCGTCCAGCATTGGCTTCCTTGACCCGCTGCTTGACCTCGAACAGCCGTCCGCGCCCGGAGATGCCATAGCTCTTGAGAGAAGGAGTAACGGCAAGGCAAATGGTCTTGTCTGTTCGACTCTCGTCTGCAACGACAAGGTTCGTGTCCAGCGGATCTAAGCCACGCTCCCGGCACTCAACCGAAGCATAAAAGCTCTTGAGGTCGATTGCGATGTATGTGCGCCCCTTCATGCTTCGGCCGCCTCCTTTCAATAGTTGCTTGTTTACTTATTTCTCAGATAATGTACCCAGTTTGAATGCTTCGCTTAGGGCAATCGGAAATAGCTTATCATGAATATCTCGTTTGTGCTGCTCAGAAAATCCGGCCATTTCATATTTTGAATAGTCTTCAACTTGAAGGGTGTCGCAAACCGGATGAAATCTTACTTCGCCATTCAAAAAACGCACGGGGGCAAAGTATTCCTTTATCCTTACATCGTAACCCTGATTATAGTATTCCTCGCTTGCGTTCATTGTGAGGATTACATCCACATCAATTTTTCCGGTGAAAACACTCTGGTAGGTGCTATATGACATAGCAGGAAATACCACTCGCTCTAAAAGTGCGCGAACAGCAGCGGTAGGCTCACCGTAGTATATCGGAGAGCCGATAATCATTCTGTCTGCATTCAGAACACTTTCAAGCACCGGTGTTAATTCATCTTTCCAATAACACTTACAAGGATTACCGATGCCTTTTCTTTTGCAGGCGAGACAACTCCTGCATCCGGTAAATGTAATGTCATATAAGTCAATATATTCAACTACTGCGCCCACGGATTCTGCACCTTTTTGAGCTTCTTTTAGTAATTGGGCTGTATTCCAATTATTTCTTGGACTTCCGTTTATAATAACTGTCTTCATTCCTTTTTCCTTTCCTGCCATTCATGCTCCGAGCAAGCTCTGGTCAAAGGTGAACAGAGCCTTGTTTATTTTAAAGACATTGGAGTTTTCATTCTCGATGAAATACTCAATGATGATGTCAAACTTGTTTGAGTGAGAGAGTGCAAATCCAGCCTTCATGAGCATATCCTTTGTCTCGTCCAGAGACAGCTCAAGAGCAATGGCAAAGGCGATTGCAGTAGGCTTGCTTATATTACACCATATTGTTTCAGCAGTTCTTGCTCATTTCCAGAAATCCACCCGAATATATGGAGCTTCCCATTCAGTTCCTGCATAAGATAATGCACATCAAAATCAATATCAACCTTCTGGTTATTCGCCACTTCATACGATGCCGTCTAAGCTACATTGGCTACGCAATGGAGATCATCTATCTGTGACATCTCTACACCTCGAACTCGCATCTTCTTCGTTCCCATCTTGCGGTACTGCTCATAGCCATCAGATAGGGCTTGACGAAAGCCAACATCATTTTTCCCTGCCAGCACTCCAAGCGGAGAAGCTGCAATGAATTCCGGTGCATATAGCGCTGACATCTCATCACCATCAATTTCTCCGCTAAGTGACTGCATAAAAAAGCGTTCGTACCGCTGAAAAAACTTTTCCAGTTCGTCTTTTGTCATACTGGCACCTCCATAATTCGATTTGTTTGCATCTAAACATGTAGTCCGCCCACCCATGCGGCTAACTCTTCATGTCGAGTGCTGTGTTTGAAGACCTTGCCCTCAAGCAGTTTTGCACCCTTGCAGCTTGAAGCCAGCCGTTCATTGGTGTTTCCCATGCCGCTTCCACCGGAGGTAGCAAAAGGAACTATGGTTTTGCCGGTCAGGTCATAGCTCTCAAGGAAGGTGTTGATGATTGTCGGTGCGACATACCACCAGATAGGAAAGCCAACGAACACAGTGTCATAGTCATCCATGTTATCGCGTTTTCCAGCGATTGCCGGACGAGAGGCTGGATCACTCATCTCGATACTGCTGCGAGAGTTCCTGTCCATCCAGTCAAGGTCGGACTTGCTGTATGGGATTGCCGGCTCGATTGCGTATATGTCCGCACCGATGGCTTCAGACAGCGTCTCAGCCACCTTGGCGGTCACTCCGGTTGCAGAGAAATATGCCACAAGCATTCTACTCATTTTATTTGCCTCATTTCTTATATTTATAGTTTGCTGACGTTTATTTCAGAAAATTGCTTCGGTGTTCGAGTGGCCTAAGGTCATAGCCAAGTTCATTCAAGTGCGCAATTTTTAGGGCAACAAGATTGATATCTGTTCCCATTGCCCGGGCTATCTGCTCGGCAGAATAACGATATTGGTAGATATATTCCAGCAACTCATCATTATCCAGCAAAATCTCCGAAGCCACAATATTTGCCTCATACTCGGGCTTTGATTTCATATCATAAAGCATGAATTCCCGCAAAGGATTGTCCTTTGCAAGATTACGATGGAGCTGATCGTGCCCCAACTCATGTGCGCAAACAATGCGCTGCATCTGCTCGGGCAGATCACGATTGATGAAAATAAAGCGATTGCGTTTGATGACCCGGTACATTCCCTTTAGGGGACCGAAATCGTCACAATGTAAAACCTCGACGCCAAGGCTCTTTGCGATCTCAAATGGATCTCGCGTCCTACAGCGTTTCACAAGTCCGATGCCTGCCTGAGCAAGTCGTTCTGCGCTCATCATCCCACCTCCTGTCAGGGGTCAATTTCATAAAAGGGAAGGCGAACTTAATCTTGGTCATCGGGCCTGTATTTCTTGGGGGTATATTTCCGGTTCTTTTCCTTGGCAATCCAATATGCGTCGTTCAGTGCCTTGATGGCGCCATCCATGGACTCCTCGCTCAGCTCACCACCAGCGAACAAACCCGTCACTTCGCTGACAAGCGCTTCAATATCCCGTGCCGCTTTTGCCCCGCCTTTTTCTTGGGCTTCGACCACATAGGTTCCGCTGCTTCCCAGGAGATAATCAGGGGTAGTCTGCAACACTTCTGCGATTTGCTGGATAACCTCCAGATTGCGTGGTTTACGGGTGCCCATTTCATAATTCTGAATTGTTCTTGCAGATACCCCGGCTTTTTGCGCAAGCTCGACCTGTGTCAGTCCAGACTCAATTCGTTTTTCCTTCAATCTGTCTTTAAATACCATAAGGCCACCTCTTTCACAATCCTCATGCGAACGCGAACATATTTTCGCATGTTCCCATTGACACGAAAGTTCGTTCGTGCTACAATACACGCATGAACACGAAAGTTCGTTCGTGATAACATTTTATCATACGAAACTTTGAGTGTCAACAAGTCGAATGATCAATCGTGTGTGGTTTTCATGTGAATGGAGGTTTCGATATGTCAGATGTACAATGCAGGAAAGCGTATGTCTCGGTCAATTTGGATGTTGACGAAGAAGGAACGATCTACCCTCGGTTCATCCGGTGGAAAAATGGGCGTATTTTTGGTATTGACCGACTCAAATACAAATGCCGCGCCACATCCTCAAAAGTGGGCGGCGGCGGCATTCGCTATACTGTCATGATCAACGGCCAGGAAGCCTATCTTTTCAACGAAGGTGATAAATGGTTCGTCGAGGAAAAGTCCAGCTAAGAGATGTCAATAGGTTAGATAAAAATGTTAATAATATTTTTCAAGCGGTTGGTGTAAAAAGGGTAACTTTAATAAACCCATTGCTATGGGATTTTTATGATTTGATTCAAATCTCCATCAGGCAGCGATGTTCACAGATCCTGGATGTTCTGCTTCATAACGTTCATAGTGTTCTTTCGGTGTAATGAGCTCAAAAGGCTTATTATCCCGGAGCATAGCGAAAATGATGTTGCAGATTTTATGCATAACGGCTCCAACAGCAACATTCTTTTCTTGTTTACACATTACGCATGTAATAATTGCAAATGACCGGTCTATAGGTGCTTTTGTTCCTTTATCAGGTTGTTAATGGCGATCATATGCAGGATACGTCTGGCAAGTCTGGAGCCCCGCTTGGAAATGTGGACGCTGTCTCCCTTGAACTTGCGGAATCATTTACACCGGGATCCATCCCTAAGAAAGCATAGACCTTCTTAGGGGAAGAGAACAGGTCAAAGGAGCCCATTTCCGCAATCAGGACAACGGCACTTAAAAAGCCGACTCCGTGTAGGGACTGGATAAAGGAGATGCGGTCATAGATCGGTGTTCCTTCCAGCTTATCCACAGCCTTATGCAGTTCTTTAAGTATGCTGTCCAGATGAGGCTGGTATGCTTGGTAGTTTTTAATATACATGCGGATGAGCAAGCTCAATCAAATTCTACTTCATAATGGGAAAAGATTTGTCAAGGGTGATTTATCCGATGTTTTTTCTATCGAACACAAAATAGCTGCTCATTGAATCTATTTTTACAAGCAGCTATTTTATATTTCATTTAAGAAATCACATATGGAAATTTCATACTAATTAGATTGATCTTGCAAAGAGATATATGCTATCATAAATAAGAAGAAACTTAATTGAATGGTGAATATCGATTCGCCCAGACAGTAAAGATGATTTCAACTTTACACCAATTTTATAGATCATCATATACACTCAATGTAGAAACGAGGTGGTTCGATGAAAATTTTGATTGTAGAAGATGAAGAAAAGCTGCGTAACTCCCTTGCAGAAGGGTTACGCTTGAAAGGATATGCTATTGATGTAGCGGGAGATGGAGAGAGTGCAGATGAAAAGGCCTTTTATGAAAGATATGATCTCATCATTCTGGATCTGAATCTACCCAAGCTAGATGGGTTTTCTGTGCTCGAAAATTTTCGCAAGGAAAATTTGGATGTTCCTGTGTTGATTCTGTCAGCCCGTGATGGGATTGAAGACAAGGTAAAAGGGCTGGATTTGGGAGCCAACGACTACCTGACTAAACCTTTTCATTTTGCGGAGTTAGAGGCTCGTGTGCGCTCACTGCTACGTAGGAAAACAGTGATCGAAAACACTGTTTTGTCCAGTGGGTCTCTTTGTTTTGACACCGCATCCAGAATCGTAACCGCAGCGGGGCATCCAGTTTCTCTGACTACGAAAGAAAATGCCCTATTGGAGTATCTGCTGCTGCATAAAGGACGAGTAATCAAGTTAGAAGAACTGATCGAACACGTATGGGACAGTAATGCTGACACCTTTTCTAATTCAGTTCGAGTTCATATGTCCTCCCTGCGTCGGAAGTTAAAAGCACAGTTGGGATATGATCCTATCTGTAACATTATCGGCGAAGGGTATGTAATTCGTGAGGGAGGAAGCATATGAAAAGAAGTATCCCGTTAAAGCTAAAACTAACTACTATTTCAGTATGTATTTTAACTGTTATGTGTGTGGCGTTTGCAATCTCTACTATTTACTCAACCAATGGGCTGGTTCAGGCCACCATTACTACGCCAGCGATCTCTGTTGATGAAAGTATGCCGGCAATAACATCGGAGCCCTCTGTTGCAGTCACGGAAGCTCTCTGGCAATTTAGGGGAACAACCGTGTTGGTTATGTTCTGTCTTATTGCGATAGGTTCTGCTTTAACCTATCTGTTTGCTTCCAGAACACTTAAGCCATTGGAAGACCTTACAGAGAGAGTTCAACATATTGACATTCACAATCTGGATGAGGGTGTCTCAATTCCACAAACAAAAGATGAAGTTGCAAAGTTGGCTCAGGCGTTTCAAAATATGACCGAGAAACTCAATCTGTCCTATCAGGTACAAAAAAATTTTTCTGCTAATGCTGCCCATGAATTACGTACCCCTCTCGCTGCGATTCAAACCCAGTTGGATGTATTTCAAATGAAGCCAGATCGAAATCCTGAGGAATACACAAATTTGCTCCAAAGTATTGGAGAAAGCACAGAGCGTCTTTCCAATCTGGTAAAAGATCTGCTCACATTTACCAACGAACAAGGGATAGGAAAAAAGGAACCAGTAGAGTTGAGACCTTTGCTTGAAGAAACGGTCTTTGAACTTGAAGAATATGCTGCTACTAAACAAATTGAAATTACGATTTCTGGCCAAGGAACAGTGTTAGGCGATGACAGTTTGTTGCAGCGAGCGTTTTATAATCTGATCTCCAATGCAATCCGCTACAATGTAGATTGCGGCTCCATTTTCATCGAAATAACAGATGCTCAGGTAACTATTGCAGATACCGGTATCGGTATTCCTGATGAGGCTAAGTCTCATATTTTTGACACATTTTTCTGTGTGGACAAGTCTCGCAGTCGAGAACTGGGTGGTAGCGGTCTTGGGCTGGCCATTGTAAAAAGTATTATAGAAAAGCATAATGGATACATTTATGTGAAAAACAATCAGCCTCAAGGCAGTATATTTATCGTAGGCTTTAATGGTAATATATAAAGAAAAGGGCAGAATTGCACTACGAAGGTAATATCTAATGAGAGAGGACGCCGGAAGAAATTCTTCAGGCGTCCTCTTTATATGGATTTTATATCAGCCGCGCTATACTCCTTATGTAATGTAACCACACTACAACAAAGAAAGGATTGTATTTAAGATGAAAAAAATGATTTCAGTATTTTTGCTGCTGGTGATGGCACTTAGTTTGGCTTCTTGTAGAAAGTCCGACACAAACGCCGACACAAACGGAGGAGCTTCAACCACCGTCGCTGAGGCGCAGCAGGGGTCCTCCACATCAGAACAGAACGAGTCTAAGCCTGTTTCTTTGGGCGATTTCTCCGCACAGGATTTTGATGGCAATGCTGTTTCCAAAGATATTTTTACAGATTACGATTTGACCATGGTTAATCTTTGGACAACTACTTGCAGCTATTGCATTGAGGAAATGCCCATCTTGAATGAGCTGAGAAAGGAATTTCAGGATGACGGTGTTCGCTTCAACATCATCAGTGTTTGTATGGATGTTGGAAATACCAATGAAATCAATGAGGACAGCCTGAAAAAAGCAAAGGAAATCATTAAAACCGCAGGAGTAGAGTATCCTACCCTGATCCCAGACAGCGTGCTTCTGGAAGGTCGTTTGAAGGGCATTCAGGCATTTCCGGAAAGTTTCTTTGTAGACAGCGAAGGGAATGTGGTCAGTGAGCCTTATGTTGGCGCAATGCACAAGAACCACTGGCGTGTCACAATGAAGAACGAGATTGAGAAGATTGCACAGAAAGGGAACGAGGAATAACCCATGTTTGAATTAAAAAATATCACCAAAACATTTGGGGACGAAGTAGCGCTGAAAAATGTGTCACTCTCCATTACCGGGGGGATGAACTACATCATCGGCACATCCGGTAGCGGAAAAACAACATTGCTCCGCATTCTTTCTTCCATGGATAGACAGTATGAAGGCGAAGCATTTTATTGTGGCAGAAATCTTAAAGAACTTTCTGATCAGGATCGCTCACAGTTCTATGCAACGGAACTTGGCTTTATTGCCCAGGGGTTCCACTTGATTGACGAACTAACTGTTCGGGAGAACATTTTGGTTCCGACCTATCTGAGTCGAAATGATAGCGAAAAGCGTCTGAGTATGCTCTTAAAAAAGTTGGGGATTGAAAAACTGGCTGATCAGAAGGTTCGCACACTGTCAGGCGGACAGAAGCAGCGCGTAGCCATTGCCAGAGAACTGATGAAAGATCCTCAGGTTCTGATTGCCGATGAGCCTACTGCTGCATTGGATGCCAAAACCGCCCATGAGATTGGGGCACTACTGACGTCAATTGCCAAAGAGCGGACGGTCATCGTTGTGACCCACGACATCTCTCTCATTCAAGGTAAATGCTCCGTTTTTGAGTTAGATAAAGGCGTACTGATTAGATCGGACAAAGGTGACAGCACCACGAAAGCACATAGCCGCTCCACGGAGAATCTCCGCCTGACCATGCGCTCTGCTCTGCGGATGGCCGGAGTGACCGGCAAGCGCCAGATGGGAAAACTTCTCTCTATCGTCCTTGCAATGGCGATTGCTGCTTCCTGTCTTGCTGTGAACTTCAGCGGTATGCTAAATGGAAGTAGCAGTGAAGCGTTTCAGGAGCTTTTAGAAAAGCAGGGAAACTCGGTTCTAAATCTTCTGCTTGTTCCTTCGTTTACAAGTGGTGGCGAGGTAGGCAAGGAAAATCCTGGTGTTCCACAAGGTGTTGAGCAAGACATCAGCGGACTGCTGGAGGAATACCAAAATGATGACCGTATTGAGGCTATCATCATGGATGCACCAATGGAAGATATGGTTGTTACTGTAGATGGCAAGGACTTCATTATTGAAGAAAGCGGACAGTCCCCAAACTTCAATCAGATAATCGCCGGTCGCATCGCCGATAATAGTAAAAACGAAATCGTTTTGCCTAAAATCTTAGTGAAAAAAATGGGCTATACCAATGAAGAGATTCTCGGAAAAGAACTTTCCTTTGTCGGTTCGGTCTATAACTGGGACAGTGGTAAGCCGGTGGCAATGCCTATTTCCTTTACCGCTAAGGTTTCTGGTATTGCAGATACCTCTTATGGCATTGAATTTGATGGAAAAGTTGAGCAGTTCGAGCATGAGGATTCCCTGTTTCCGTCATTGGCAATTATGAAAGATATTTATGCTCAGGCAGAGAAAGAAAATCCCAGTTTTAGTTTCACTATCCGCGCAGATTCTCCCGAGCATTTTTTGGAACTTTACGATGAATTGATGGCAAAGGGCATTGTGCCGCTGGGACAGGCTGAGTTGATTCGGGACATTATGGGACTAAAGGGAACTGCTCTGGTGCAGACTGGCCTTTCTTCCGCTTTGATTGTCATACTTTCCGTATTGGCTGCGCTTTCCGTATGCTTGGTTTGCGGATTTATGCGCAGGAAGGAGTATGCTGTCTATCGCCTCTGTGGCTATACAAAAAATAGTATCGTCTTGCTGACGCTGGTGGAATACACGGGAATGTTCTTGTTTACCGGACTTTTTAGCATGATTGTGGCGCTATTGCTGAGTGTCCCTCTCTGGCTGGGATGTGCGCTTAGTTTTGGCGTGTCTGCCTTCTGCTTTGCAGAGACTTGCCTTATTTCCACCTCGGTTAATCCCCTAACTGCCTTGAAAACAGGAGGACGCGGATGATTGAACTGAACAATATTTCAAAAAAATATGGGGATCAAATCGTGCTGGATGGATTTTCCTATACATTTGGAGAGGACGGTATTACCTGCCTGTTAGGTGCATCCGGATCGGGAAAAAGCACGCTACTTAACCTTCTCGCGGGATTTGATCGAGAATACAGCGGAAAAATTCTGGTGGATGGGCAAGCACTTTCGGAACTGTCGGATGAAGATCTTTGCGAGTACCGCAAGCATACCATTGGTTTTGTGTTTCAGGAATATCATCTGTTCACAGGCTATACAGTGCTAGAAAATATCCTGTTAGCTGCTGAACTGACCTGTCAGGATAACGCCCAAAATAGAGAATGGGCTCTCTCTCTGTTGCGTCGTCTTAATATTGAAGAAAAGGCAAACGAGAAAATAGAAAATCTCTCCGGTGGGCAAAAACAACGTGTGGCTATTGCGCGGGCGTTGGCTGGAAATCCCCAGGTGATTCTGGCCGACGAACCGACCGGAGCCCTTGATCGCAAAACTGCGGATGAGATTATGGCAATTCTTTCGGAGATTGCAAAACGAAGCCCGGTCTTGATTATTACTCACGACCGTAAAATCTGTGATTATGCAGATGCGGTTGTCACCATAGAAGATGGTAAATGCAAAGTATGGAAAGAGACAAAAAAACAGGCAGTTACAGTTTTAACGCAAAAGGAAGCACTTCCTGATGTGCCCGTTTCTATGTCTAAGAGAGCATTGCACAACTTCAAGACGCATTTCAAACGATTTTTGGGAATTTCTCTTGCAGTAACGATTGCAGTATGTGCGATACTTATGTCATTCTCTTCACAAAACATAATAGAAGAAAAAATCAATCACTTTGAGCAAAAAAATACCGCATTCTCCTGGGGACAGATTTTACTGAAGGAAAATGACACGGTAGAGGATGTACTTTCACTGCTTGAACGATCTCCGGATATCCAACAGTACTATGGCAACACCGCACAAAGAAAAAATATGATATAATAATACTATGGATAAGCAGATGAGTCTGTCGGGCCTGAGCGATGAATTGAGCCAGGTGCGGAC
>QWCK01001144.1_pt1 | contig 61310 bp, 53 predicted proteins | sample 1972571 | NCBI WGS metagenome assembly QWCK01 (sample SAMN09866710, study PRJNA288562) | Human gut metagenome isolate term2_stool, whole genome shotgun sequencing... | isolation source: gut | host: Homo sapiens | place: USA: California | reverse complement strand
ACTGCCCCTAAAAAGTTTACAGCCCAAAAGCAAAGCCAGGAGTTCATACCCCTGACTTTTTCAAAGCTTGAGTAAACCCCAAGTCTATTTAGTTATTCAGTAAAAACTGGACTGCGGTCCAGTTTTTAGATGAAATCTAATAAATTTAATCTATGATCTTCATATGTACGAAGATAGTTAAATATTTCTTCATGTTCATGCATGATACCATTTTCTTCACACACTTGATAAAATATACGCATCAAATGTTTGTTCTGTAGGCTAGAGAGAATATAGCTATTTCCATACTTATGGATATACTTTTCTTTCAGTCCTGGAAAGTGTTGATCTAGCTTAGAATAGAAAAATTCTCTATTGCCTTCTCTTAATGTAACTCCCATATCAAAACAGATAATTCCTTTGACATGAGCCTTGATGCAATAATCAAGTATCCCTCTTAAGTTTTCTTCATTATCATTGATAAAAGGAAGAATAGGTGTCAACCATACAATAGTAGGTATACCTTCTTTATAAAGCGTCAGCAATGTTTCAAAGCGTTCTTTTGTAGTTGAAACGTTGGGCTCTAGTATTTTACATAGATCTTCATCATAAGTAGTCAAAGTCATCTGTATCACACATTTTGAATGTGTCTGGATAGATTTCAATACATCTAAATCTCTTAATACACGTGATGATTTAGTAATCAAGGTAACTCCAAAACCATTTCTATCAATGATTTCTAATGCACCTCTTGTATACAACAATTGATCTTCTAAGGGAATATAAGGGTCCGTCATAGCCCCCATACCAATCATACAGGGTTTTCGTTTCTTTTTCAAAGAAGCATCTAAGAGTTCTAATGCATTCTCTTTAACTTCTATATCTTCAAACAAGTGATTCATATGATAACAATCACTTCTAGAATCACAATAGATACAGCCATGCAGACATCCTCTATAGAGGTTCATTCCATTGCTGGAAGATAATATACCTTTAACCTTTTTATAATGCACTTTCTTTTCCTTTCTATGCAAATGCATCTATTTGTATAATGAATTTCTTTTAAAAAAATCATATAATAATGCTGGAAAGAGATTTCCCACTCTTTTCTACCCTTCGAGGTCAGCAACCATTCCCTTCTTAGCTGACCTTTTTATTTATTCTTTACATGAAATTGGTTTATTCATTACCTTATATCAATATAATACAAGTGATGAAGGTATGTGATCCCCACCATATTCTACATATATCACTTCATCAACTAGCAGCTATGCTGGTTTTTTTATATAATCTTCTATCTTTTCTTTATTTAATGATTCACCAATGACAATAATGATTTCCTGCCCTTTCGCAATTGTTTCAGTAGTAATCTGATCTTTTGTCGCATTAAGTTCTATCCATTGATTATTTTCTGGTATAAAGCCTTTGATTCTAAATACTTTGCCACACTCAGAATCATTAAAAATAGATTGAGTTGCATGAATCAACTCTTCTTTAGTAATTGCTTGATTCATAAAAAACATAGTAGAGAAAGCTTCTTCTTTCTTAAAGAACATCTTAATAAAGCCTTCTAATTCATAACCAGAATGAAGAATAGAATCAAAGTCTTCATTATTGAGTGTTTCTAAATCTAAACAGTCTTCTTTATTAAATCTTCTTTTACATTTAATTAGAGACATTGTGTTATTTAAGTGTGTGATTGTGTTATTGATTTCTTCTTCTGTGGCTTCACTAGAGCGACTGAGAATGATTTTACCAGCATCTGCAACCTGACAACCTAGCAAGTAATCTGATTGCTTAGAAAGGCTATTTTCTAGCTTAGAATTCACTAAAGCAATCACATTACCAATCTCATACCACTTATCTAATGGTTCTTCGTGAAGAACATCAAAGAATTCATCTACATCATAAATACCTGATGGTTCTACTAATATTCTATCAAAACCTCTCATACCCATAGAAATGAGTTTTGTCTTAAAACGACGTCTATGACAGTCTAAATCTCCTCCACCAACAACCATTTCTAGTTCACATTGGTCACCTAATTCTTCTTCTAATACCATCATATCTACATTAATCGCACCAAAATCATTTTCCAATATTGCGATATGCAGTCCTTGATCAATTAAATATTTCGCATACTTCTTAATAAATGTTGTTTTACCTGATCCTAAAAAACCTGTAATTAAATCTACTTGTACCATAAGTTCACCTCTTGATTTTATTATATGTTGATATACTGTTTTGTCAAACAGTTCACATTAGTGACATATAAGAGACATAGAATATTCATTAGAAAGTATGTGTGAATTATGTCAAACTATGGACTTAACATGCCTACAAGTTTATGTTAGGATTCAGATGAAAGGGGGCAGTGATTATGTGTACTGCTGCATGTTTTAAAGATAAAGATTGTTATTTTGGAAGAAATCTAGATTATGAGTTTTCTTATGGTGAACAGATTGTTGTAACACCTAGAAATTTTGAGTATGGTTTTAGATATACAGATGAACCATCTTACAAATATGCTATCATAGGAATGGCTCATGTCAGCGATGGATATCCATTATATTATGATGCAATGAATGAAAAAGGATTAGGTATGGCTGGACTCAACTTTGTAGGAAATGCCTATTTTAATCCTGTAGTTAAGAATAAGACAAATGTTTGTTCTTTCGAGTTTATTCCTTGGATCTTATGTCAATGTGAAACTGTTGAGGAAGCGATTCATCTTATTAATGAAATGAATTTATGTGATACACCTTTTAGTGAATCATTCCCACCTGCTTCACTTCATTATATGATCAGTGACTCAAATAAGACTATTACTGTAGAAATCATGAAAGATGGAGTACATATCTATGATAATCCTGTAGGTGTATTAACTAATAATCCACCTTTTGATAAACAGATGTTTAATTTAAATAATTATATGTATCTCTCTACTAAACAGCCTGAGAATACATTCTCAAAAGATGTAAACTTATCTACTTATAGTAGAGGTATGGGTGCTTTAGGGTTACCTGGTGATTTATCATCAGCATCTCGTTTTGTACGTGTTGCATTCACTAATATGAATGTAACTAAAGGATTAAATGAGCAGGAAAATGTCAGTCAGTTCTTCCATATTCTTGGTTCAGTAGAACAACAAAAAGGACTATGTGAAGTAGCCGAAGGTAAATATGAATATACTATTTATACTTCTTGTTGTAATTTAAATAAAGGTATTTACTATTATTCTACTTATCATGGTCATACAATTAAAGCTGTGGATATGCATAAAACAGATCTGGATAATAAAGATTTGACATGTTACCCAATGATTGATGAAGAAGTATTCTTTGAACAGAATTAAAAACAGACACTAGGAAATGAATTCCTAGTGCCTTTTAATTAACTAATCTTTTACATGTTTGAATAATTTTCCTAATACAATAAGCAATAAACCAGCAGCACTCATCAGCATAATCCAATGATTGATTCTTGTAGAATCTCCTGTCTTTACATTAGTACTAGGTGTATCAACACTTGTATTAGTAATAATATATTCTGTACTTTGTTCATTACTGCTTGAAGAAACAATACCTTTATATCCTTTTACATTCTTTTCTTTAATACTATAATTGATTGCTTGATCAGTTTTCCATGAATAAGCATAATTATTTTTTGCATCTAATGTGATTGTTTCAACTAAAGCAGAACCATTATAGAGTTCTACCTCAATTTTTTCTGGATGTGTTAAACCCTTATCCACCCAACGCTTGACTATTTTATATTCATGAGAGGGATTTTTTGAATATTTAATAAAGTCAATAGATACATCATAATCAGTTCCCTGTGGTAAAGAAATAAGATAAGGTAAATAAGTGTAGGTTGTACCATTTAATTCTAAATTATCAGCAGTAATAAGATAAAGACCTGTTTTAAGATTAGTATAACTCAATGTAGAAGAATTGGCTTTTTTAATAACGCCTTTTTGACTTGCAGCATAACCTTTTAAAGTCATAGCTGCATTTTTTAATTCTTCACTTGTTTCTAGCTTATTTAAATCAATTGTAGTATTTTCTGCTTCCTTAAAATCCTCGGTGTATTGATAACTGCCAACCTCATCAATACTCGCAACTCGATACAAATGAACGTTCAATCCTGATAAACATTCATTAAGCGTCAACGAGCATGTCTTATTGACATCAACAGCAGCTACCTGGAATAAATTGAATACAGCAACTGATAATATAACTGTAAAACATAATATAATTTTCTTTAAGCTTTTATCCATAATAATTGCTGTCATCACCTTTCTTTATGTTTTTTTGATGTGAGATACCAGATAAATGCAATAATAAATGCAAGTAGTATCCAGAAAACATCTATTAAAACAAAATCTACTTTAACTAGATCTCTTCTTACTCTGAGATTTGTTTTATTGATACGATGACCCCTGACAAGTAATCTATGGGTATTGACACCATAAGGTGTACAAGTCATGAGCGTACAATAATCCTGTCCTTCTACAATCTTCAAATCATCTTTTTCTGTAGGAAGAACAGTTTTTATTTGATCGACCTCATAATAAAGAGTTTGATCTAATATCTGAAGCATAAATGTATCACCAGTTTTAAGCTGATCTATATCCGTAAAAAGCTGTGCACTTGGTAATCCTCTATGTCCAGATATAACACAATGAGTACTTTCTCCACCCACTGGTAAGGATGTACCTGGAATATGTCCTATCGCAATCTGTAAGATTTCAGCATCCGTCCCATGATAAATAGGAAGTGATACATTGATCTTAGGGATTTCTACATAACCCATCATCCCTGTTCCTGTGACATCTAGAGTCTCATTGTATATTTTCTTATCTTCATCATTTAAGGCATACATTGTATGTCTTAAATTTTTGTTGTATAAAGAAGCATCATTCCAGAGCTTTTCATACTGTTTTTCAGTCAGGTCTTCCACTTTTTCTTCATATCCAGCAATCGCCCTGGTCTGATGTCTTTGATTCCAATAATTACTGAAGCTTGGATAAATAACTAGGGAGAGTCCTATAACGAATAGTAGCGCTATAATTACGTTTATGATTTTCTTTTTCATTATAGAACACTCCTCTTATTCTATTTTATTTATCTTCAGCTTTTTTCTGCATTACTAAGAATGCACCTGCTGCAAGAATCATAACTGCACCTGCAACATATAGAATTGTAGTACCCATACCACCAGTACTTGGTAGTTCTGAACCAGGCAAGTTCTTAATATTTGTAGTTGCAGTACCTTTTTCTAGATTAGTTGTGAATACTTTATTCTCACCACTAATGATATTATTATTTTCATCTTTAATTTCTAATTTAGTTAAGCTTGGTGCTTTTAAAGGATCATCTTTATTTACAGCTTTATATTCTCCTGTAACTTCAAATACTAAATCATCAGCTTTATTGTAACCATCAGGAACTGTTGTTTCTACTAATTTATATTTACCTGCATCTGCCCCAGTAAATTTGAATGTAGTAGTCGTACCAGCTTCAATTTTCTTAACTATTTCATAATCATTATTAGCTTTATTAAACTTATATAATGTAAATCCAGCACGTGCTAAAGCCTTACCCTGACCATCAGTTTTATTTGCGATTAATTCATATGTAAATACTACTACTTCATCCCAAGGTGTTTCACCTGGTTTTTCAGGTTTTCCTTCACCTTCATAATAAGGATTGTTGTTGAATTCAAGTTTACCTTTGTTGAAGTTACCTTTAGAACCTAATCTAGCATTTTCTTTTAATGTTGCAGTATATTCAACTTTTACATTTCTAGGTTTTGTTGGTGAAACTTTCTTCAAATCATTGAATACTACTTCAAATGTACAACCATCTTTAGTTGTTGTATTTAAATTATATTTATCTTTTGCTACTACTGTACCATCAATCTTCACTACTACACTTTTAGGATTGAATTGTAAAGTATCGTCCATCTTATCATGGAATGCATAGTAATAAGTTTTATAACTGTCATATTTATCAGAAACTGTACCTGTTAATTTAAATGGTACTTCATCTCTTATGTCATAATCTGAAGCATCCTGCCAATCAGATACTTCTCCAGTAGAATCATTTTTTTCTTTAATCTTCTTCTCAAATGTTGGAACACCTGTTTTTGGTGTAACTGTAAGTTCAGTCTTACCAGCAGTACCTAACATAACCAATGAATACGCTTCATTAGTTCCAATCTGTGTCTGAGCAATTAAATAATAACCCTGATCAATATTTTCAAACTTACCATTAGTTGTAGTATAATCTACAACCTTATTTTTTACTTTTGCATAGACTTTGTCTGCAAATTCTCTAACAGTTGCAGCATTGTCTTTAACACTATCTAAATATTTAACAATTTCAGCACCTGATGTTTTATTTGTTACATCTTTTAATGCTTCTTCATATTTAGAATTTACAGTATAAGAGAAATGACCATTACCATCATCTGTTGCATCAAATAATTTATAAGCAACATATTCAGAACCAGCAGTAGCTCCATTAATAGTAATAGTTGATTTAGCATCAGCCGCCATAACTACTGATGGCATCGCAATAGCTAATATCATTGCGAACGCAAGTATAAATCCTGCGATTTTCTTAAATAGTTTCATATCGTTTTTCCTCCTTATTATATGATCCCCATTAATTCATAAAATACCTTCCTTTAATAAATTCTTGATTTGTACGTATATTACTTTCCATAGGCCTCCTTCTTTTTATTGATTGCTATAACAGCAAATAGAGTCGCTGTTATAAATAGGGCCCCAATTGCGTAATAACCAAAAGTACCGAATCCTCCAGTATCTGGAAGATCATAGTTATCTAACTCCTTGTTAGTAACTGTAATATCTCCTTCTTGAATACCATCATTGTTTGTATAAGATACCTGATATCCTGAAGGCACGTCTTCTTCAACTGTATATATACAGTCATTACCCCCTACCTGTTTAGGTAGATCGACATTTTTCCATGTATGACTCCAATCATTAGAATCATCTAATGTGACTGTGCCAAAAACATTCCTGGTTGTTGAATACTCTCTATCATAATCATACTCAACTGGTTTACCATCGTTAGCATTGAGCTTGATTTTCAAGCTCATATTCGGTGTGACATTATTGATGGTTAATATGACATGTCCATACCATTGACCATCATTAGAGAAGCTAAAATTTGTTGCTCCTGTAACTGATACGTTTTGTGCTTCATTACCAGGCTCACACTCAACAGGAAGAGTCATCTTAATAGAGCCACCTTCCCTTACGAGAAGTGTCTTGTTCTCTACTATATTTTCTTTACCTTCCCAATCTAATGTATATATCTTAGATTTTACATTTACCCCAGTTGGAATCTTAATATTCTGAATCAAGTTGACATTGATTGAATCAGGATGCTGAGTAATCTGTTTGTTTTCAGAATCTACCCATACCTTGTGTACATTCACATTACTTGTATGGTTTGGGATATACATATAAACTTCTTCATTGTTATTAAAGAAATGTGCTTGATTGATATCTGCATTCGCACGTTTGAAAACAGGCTGCATTCTTTCTCTAGTTGATGCTATTGTCTCATGTTGATTTTTTCTAACTAATACAAAGTAATAAGGATCGCTTGATAAATCATAATTAGCTGGTGCTTTTGTTTCGGTCAATCTATAAATAGTTCCTCCATATAATATCTGATGGCTTTCATCACCTTGGAAAATGATTTCACCATTTTCATTTGTCTTAATTGATTGACCATCAAATGCAACATCTTGAGTAATATCTATCCATTGATTTGTAGCTTCATCAAATTTTGCCAGGTCGAATTCTGCACCTGTTAAACGTTTAGTATAATCTTTATCATCTACTTTGTAGATTTTCAGCTTACCTTTTTCTGCAGTTGCAGAAGAACTTAGATTCATAACATTTGTATTAACTGAAGACTCAAATTGACCATTAAGTGTAGCACTATTGCTTATTTGATAATTACCTGCAATATTACCTTCATCCACTACATAAGTATATTCAAGAACACATGCAAACTTATCTGGCACAATAACACTAATCTCGTTGTTAATATCATCATACGCAATTCTATATAAACTAGAATCAACTACTTCACCATGATAATTATTATCTCTATTGCTTAAATCTAAGTAATAAAGCTTAGTCTCATCCAGACTTAAAGTTGCACTTGCTCCTGATGGTAAAGTAAGTCTATCCCTTAATTTCAATGTATCAGATTTATTATCTAAATCTTTACTAGCTGGATTAATGACCACATTGTATTTCACTTTTCCAGTTGGTGTTCCATCATCATTATAAATCTGAGCACCATTCTTCTTAACTTCACTTAATTCTCTTGTCATTTCCGTCTTCTGACTATCAGAGTTATTTCCCCATGTCACCTTATTTTTATAAGTCTTTTGCGTTTGGTTTGGATTATTCCATGAAGTATCACCACTTACCGTCATTTGATAAGTTAACTGAATTGTACGTCCAGAAACACTGCCACTGTTTAAGTTATAGTTATATCCTCTAGGAATAGTGATATTAATCTGTCCATTTGCATCAGTTACAGTTGGCCTCTTATTAGCAGTAAGATCATAAACATACTTATTATTATGACTATCCCAACCAGAAGGATCTGTATACTGCAAAGATTGATCATAACTTTCAATCTTAGAATAAGAATAATAATCATTATCATAGAATGCAGCTTGTAGACTTCCTTCTACATATTTAGCACCTTCTGGTATGATATCTGTTAAATGGATTGCTTCATTATCAGTTAAATTTGTATTAATAAGAACTCGATAATAAAGAATACCATTTGTTTTTTCTAAATCAGCTGAAACAGTACCATTCTGATATGTAATTCTATCATCATATTTTGACTTAACACCACCCTGCTTCACTACAGGTTTAGGCTTTGAATAAGAATGTGTTGAAACTTTTTCTAAATCATCTTTTTTACCTGTATTGCTGAACTTCCATGATTCTCCAGCTATCTGATGAGATGTATCTAGATTAGTAGAATAAGAATCAATAGATAAACGCTGTGCATTGGTAATTGTTTGACCATTTTTAGGTCTTACCTTTATTTCAAATGATTTAACATGCTTTGTATTATCAGTCGCTTCTATTACATTTCCATCTGCGTCCTTATAAATAAATTCAAAGTCTACAGAATGATCTAAATATCCATTATTAGAATTCAAATGAACATTCTTCTTTAATTCAGCATCTAATTCTGATGCAATCGCATAATGCGTATCTTTCTGCATGTTACCATTTTCATCTATTGCATCTTTGATTGTATCAACATAAGTGAATTCAGTTAAATTACCTTCAGGAATAACTACAGAAGCATACCAATTATATTTTCTTTGTCCTTCTGCTGATACTGTTTCATTTTTCCATGATTTATCAACAGCCCATGTACGATGTGTAACACCTACAACACCTGTACTTGTATACTCCTTATCACCTTTACCAATTGTAGAAGTATTATAAACATTACCATTTTTATTTGGCGCAGTTGTATAGTAAATCACTGTATAACTGTCATTTGAATTATCTGGGAATGTATAATCAATATTTTTACCATTTGGAGTGATTGTTTCAGTATGTCCTGAACTATCAGTTATCTCTATATTTCCTGAGAATTCAATACCTTCTGGAAGTGTATCTTTCAAATGATAACCACTAATATTCTGTTTTCCTGCATTAACATTAATCTGCCATTTGATTAATCCAGTAGACTGATCGTACCAGCCTCCCTTAGAAATCATTGTCTTAGAAATTTCGGTAGTTGTACCAGCCAATCTATCAACATATTTATTAGATGCACAAGCATTATTTTGGATTTTAGATGATCCATCTGTTTTAGTATTGCTTTCTTCTACATTCGCACTATATTCAACAATATACTGCTCACCTTTTTCTAGTTTATCTAGATTATCATATGTAAAAGTCTGCTGACCATTAGTTGTTTTTATACTTGGTTCTTTATCAGTTACTTCCGTCCTTGTACCATCTGCTGATACTTTATACAGTTTCATGCTACTTTGATCATATGTGCCCTTCGCATTTGTATTAGATACAAAGTTATCTGTGATTTTTAATGATTCACCTGTTCCATTCTTTGTAGAGGCTACAATTTGATTGATTTATCTTCACTAAGTTGTGCTTGTTTCTTTAAGTCTAAATCATAATTATCTTTCTTTTTAGTAACGATAATCTTTTCTGTATCATTTCCAAAGTTAATTTCATCCCTATCACCATCACCAGTTTTGGAAATAGTACCTTCAAATTGAATATCGCCAATAAAAGCTTCACCATCCGCAAAATCATCATTAAATTCAATAAGAATTTTTCCATCTGTATTGATGATATAATGTCCTACTACCTCACCACGCTGTATTACCTCACCTCTATGTTCTTCTGTAGGCCTAACACCATCTGGGAGCTGGTAATAAATAACCTTGTTGTTTTTATGTACAGTATTTGGTGGCAATTGATAACTTAAACTCACCTGTACCTGATCGCCATCAGTAAAGGTATTGTTTTCTACCTTCTGCCAATGACCATTCACATTTTTCATAACAGTAGCACAAGTTAAATAATTCCCAAAATCTACCGATTGATCTGTTGTTTCAATATTACCTGTTTGTATTTCTTCTTCATTTTGATAATTATCTGAAACAGCATAAGTCGCATAGTTACTTGTAGTAACAACCTCTTCCACTCCCTGTTCATTCATCTGATTAGTAACTGTTGTTTTAACAGGCTGTTCAATATACTTATTTAATTCAATTGTCTTTTTATTAAATGAGATTGTTGAAGTACCGTTTGTATCATATGTAATATGAGATGAATCTGTATCCAATACCAATGCTATCTTTAATTCATTTTCAGCATTCGTATTGATCTGTTCTTCATCAAAATTCATAGTCAATACATTATTCTTAATCTCATAGCTACCAATAGAATTAACTAAATCATCTTCTAGGTAAAGCTTATTTGCTTGAACATCTTCTACCTTTAGCTGTTCTGGTAAGCTATAAGTCAATGTTTCATTCTTTACAGTATCCTCTTCAGTCTCTTCTATTGAAGCAAGTGTCCCTTGAGGAATAGCTGCTTTAATAGTGATAGAAAGAGGTGTATTGTCTTTAAGATGTACATCAGCTGTGTAATCCTTCATAGCACCTTCTTCTTGATACTGTACAGTCGTATCTGTAATTAATGATGTAAAATCATCCATTCTCGCATTATTAAGATAAAAGAATGAAGTTGCTATTATTAAAACCATACCAAAAATAAACATGATTTTCTTTCTTTTTATTCCATTATATTTTCTCATTTTAATTTCCCCTTTCTTTATAAAACAGAAAAGCGAATCACCGGATAAACTCTTAAAACGACCTTGCCTACAATTTGATTTTGATCAATGGCACCTAAGTCGCGCATTCTTGAATCTATTGCATGAGTTCTATAATCTCCTAATACAAATATATGTCCTTGTGAGACTGTATAAGGAAATATTTCATCACGTAGTGGATTGTCTTTTCTGCTTTGTATATAGTTTTCTTCTAATTTTTTATCATTCACAAATATATAGCCATTCTGGTCAATGTTTACTTTATCTCCTTCTAACGCAATTACTCTTCTTACCAGAAGCTTATTATTGTAATTAAATGCAATGAGATCTCCCTGTTTGAAAGACTTTGTTTTTCTAACATACACAACATCATTATTGACAAGCGTTGGATTCATTGAATCCCCTTCGACCCTAAAAAAAGAACAGAAGCTTGTAATAATGAACATCACAATACAAACAACTATTAGGCTAATAAATATATAACGTTTTTTCATAAAGTTACCTTTTAAAATCGTAATATTTTTTTCTACTCAAATAGTATAACGCAATCAAAAAAATAATGAAATCGCATACACCGTATAGGTTACATATTTCGTATTAGGTTACAACGTTAGTTTTCTATTATCATAAATAAAAACATTTATTCTACGTTTTTTTCATAAATTTGTGGCTTTTCTATATTACTTATATTCGTACTTTTCATAAGCAAAAAAATAACCGCCTTTCACAAGACGGTTACATATATTTTATTATGATATTATTTTATCACTTCATCCGTTAATTTTTCTAGTGTATAAAGCATTGGCACTCCAGATTCAACCTGTCCAACCTTCATAATTCCATTAGAAGCATAAATAGTCAAATCACATAATTGACTGAACTTACCTACATGCGCCAATGAAATCATAATAATAGTATAATTTTTACTCTTATATCTATTAATTTGATCAAATATCACTTTCTGATAAAAATCATTGTAAATGATCAAAATAACGGAATGAGTTCCTTCTGGTACTTCTAATATGGGATAGTTGACATCATCGATGCCATAACAATAAACCCCTGCTCGACAAAATCGTCGAGCGGTATATTCCGCAATATCCCTACATACACCTAAACCAAGAATTTGAAATGAATCAGCACCTTTAATCAGATCAGCTGCTTTTTTAAGTCTATCTAAATAATCATTAGATTTTATATGCTCCACAAAACCTTCAATATCGTTTATTTCATAATTATCTTCTTGATCCTGCTGTTCATAAAATTCTTTAATCTTATACTTCAATTCTGAAAAGCCAGAATATCCCATCTTCTTACAAAAACGCATAACAGTAGCTGTTGAAACATGTACCTCATCCGCTAACTCACGAACACTTAGATTTAATATATGCTTTAGGTTTTTCACTACATAATTATACACACACATTTCTGCTTCATTCAAATTTTCAACTTGACATACGCGAATCTCATTATATTTACTCTCCTTCTTCTTATTTCTTTACCTTAGGTTATTTTAAACCATTTTCATTTACTTTTCATGAAAACTAGTGATTTTTTTAGAAAATAGAAAAGGAAAATTAAGTTATTATACAAACACCGATGTATTTGTTGCTTTTCTTTTGTCGCAAAAAATGATTATAGTTAATCGGCTTTGATTACGAGTTCACTCATAATTCCATTGAGTTCTATTTGATTGCCTGAGTCTTCATTTATGTCTCCTGCATAGATAATTTTTGTTTTTATACCTTTAGTAATTGTATTGAACAAGCATGATGATGTGATATTGAGTTGAGATGAGCAGCGTACTGAATTGAGATCTAGTTTTCCATGAACAGCATCAATAGTGATAACCATATCAATATTACAATTTATTTCTATATGTCCAGAAATATCCATTAACTTGAGTGATGATGTCTTTATATCTAATTCGATAGAATCAGAATGAATATGAGAAACAGACATACTCGTAGGCAATACATCACATTCTAACTTATGAATATAATGTATTGGTAATAAGATTGAGATGTTAACATTTCTTCTTTGATCTTTTGTGACATATTCTTTTGTCTCTAAGTCTATATCGAGTCTTGCTTTATTTTCATCTAATTTAATTTTAAAATCCTTTTGTAAATCCTTATAGATTGAAGAAGAAAGAGTAATAATAAGCTTTTCTCCTTCATAACCTTCTATCAAAACATCTCCTAAACTAGATAAATTTATATCAAAGTCCATTGGTTGTGCCAAATCATATTCTATCTTGCTCTTATATAATGATTGTACATGTTCATGAGAAAGAAGTGTATCAATAGAAATATGAAATACCTTTGCAAGTGTTTGAATATTATTAATATCCGGTATTCCTGCATCTGTTTCCCATTTCGTTACTGCCTGTCTTGATACACCTATTCTATCTCCTAGTTCAGTTTGTGATAAGTTTAATTGTGTACGATAATACTTAATTGTTTCTCCTAATGTCATATATTTGTCCTCCTAGTTCAAAGTATACTTATCTCATACTTATTTCACAAGAAAGTATCCGTATCATTCATACAAATATATGCTACGTAGCGTGTCATACCTATCTAATACTAAATACAATCAACATTGTCATCACCAAACTACTAATTACAAAACAAATCATAGCAACAACCTCAAATGCTATAGTATATAATTAAATAATATATGACTACAAATCTCGTATAAGATGCAAATAAAAAACAGGCCTAAACCTGTTTTACATCTTAATGATTCCAAAAGCATTCGCAACTGAGCTTAACAAGATAATAGCCGCAAAGATTGGACAAATATATTTAATCATGAAATTGAAAATCTTCTCACGTTTAAATGGATTGTTGTAAGATTTAACTTCTTTCGCAATCTGATCTACACCAATAACTTTAGATACTAATAAACATACACATGTTGCAGAAATTGGCATCATCACTGAATTAGTTAAGAAATCAAAGAAGTCTAAGAACTGCATTCCAATAATCTTAATAGATGCAAGTGGTCCATAACCAAGTGATGAAAGTGAACCTAATACAAGCATGATGAATCCAAGAATAATAACTGATTTATGTCTACTCCATCCAAGTTCATCCTGGAATGTAGAAACAGCGCATTCTGTTAGGGCAATTGAACTAGTAAGTGCTGCAAATAATACTAATACGAAGAATAGGATACCAATAAGTGTTCCTAGTCCCATGCTATCAAATACTTTAGGGATAGTAATAAACATTAAAGATGGTCCTGCATTAAGGTTTTCCATATTTCCGTTAGAAAAAGCAAATACAGCTGGAATAATCATCAATCCTGCCATAATCGCAATAGCTGTATCAAATACTTCTACATTTTCTGTAGAATTTTCAATAGAGACTTCTTTTTCTGTATATGAACCAAATGTGATTAAGATTCCCATTGCGATAGATAAAGAATAGAACATCTGTCCCATTGCAGTGACTACTGTCATCCATGAGAAGTTCTTAAAATTAGGTACAAGGAAGTACTTTACACCTTCAAATGCACCTGGACGAGTAACTGAATAAACAGTAATAACACATGATAATACAACTAGAATTGGCATCATGATTTTAGAGACACGTTCAATACCGTTTTTAACACCTGCAAATACAATAAATAAAGTTAATAATGCAAAGGCAATAAAACATAATTCTGTTGAAACACCATTAGAGATAAATTTAGAGAAATAGTCACTAGATGCTAAAGCATGACCATTACCCTTAACATATTCAACAAGGTATTTAATGACCCATCCACCAATAACAGAGTAGTAAGGTACGATTAATATAGGGATAATCGCATTGATCCATCCACCAAACTTATGCCCGATAGAGTTTCCAAATTTTCTAAAAGCGCCTACTGGACTCTTTCTAGTCATTCTTCCAATTGTGGTTTCTGCAATAATCATTGTATAACCAAATGTGAGTGCAAGAATAATATAGATTAATAAGAAGATTCCTCCTCCATATTTAGCTGCAAGATATGGGAAACGCCAAATATTTCCTAAGCCTACAGAGGCCCCTGCAGCAGAGAGGACTAATCCTAGTTTTCCTGAGAAAGTACTTCTCTTTTCATTGTTTTTCATAAAATCCCTCTTCCTTTTGTCTTTTTTTTAGAACAATCATCATTATATCATAATAGAAGAATAAGGGAATAAAAAATTAAAGAACTTAAAAACAAAATCTCATAATTGAGATTCTGTCTTATACTAACTCTTTTTCATTCTTCTTAAGAGATAAATTCCAGATAATAAGAATAACATTGCAAATACAGCTAACTGTGTATTATCTCCTGTTTTAGCAGGTGTTTTATCTTTTTCTTCTTTTTTTGCTACTTGTTTTTTATTTAGTACAACTTCTGTTTTCAGAAATAGATGAAATAGACAGTTTCTAGAGGCTGATAATTATCTTACTTTCAAAAATAAAAAGAGTACCGAAGTACTCTAATTATGATTCAATATGGATCTAATACACATAAATAGTGAAAATACAAAAATTACGATATATAGACCAAAATATGGCATACGTACACCATAATCTAGATAATCAGATAAGGCAATAAGACCCCAGATAATTCCCATTATCAAGTATTGTGCTGCAACGTAACGATAGTCATCTTTATGTTTAGTACGCTCTCTCATCACTACCGCAAAACCAATAACAGCAGCAAACATCAAAAATGTTAACATGTAAAATACACCTCTTTCTTACTCAATACCATAACACAAATCGAGTCACTATTCTAGTTAAAAACTTTTTACTTAATGATACACAAAACAGCCCAACTGCCTCTATATCGCAAAAGAAGTTAACTATAGAGGCATAGCCTGACTGGCATAAATGAATACACCTATGATTCCTAGCAAGAATCCTATGACTCCAACAATAATCAATACTTTCATGCTTGCCTGTTTGTATATGGTTTTACAGATTAATAAAGCGATAAAAGCACAGAGTAACGCAATACCAAGCAGTGTCCATAACCAGTTGAGTTCATGAATAATCATAATGGACTCCTTTCGTAAGAGAAAAGCATCAGAGGTTACATTCCCTTATGCTTTAATTTTAATTTTTAAGTTATTTAAATCATTTTTATCAGGATGAGTTAAAGCTTGATCAAAGTTTTCGATAAGCATATCAATATTAGGCATATGATTAGGCTGTGCCTTCATTTTTACATATCGATCACGTACAGATTGTGGCATCTTACCCTGACACATATACTCACCTACAATTGTATTACTTGCATCAATGTTTGTTTTCACATTATTTAGAATTCTCTGGAAATATTCTTCACTTACTCCAAATCCTGCTGTACCAAATAAGAAAATCTTCTTATTCTTTAAAGTTTCCAATAGTTTAAGGGTATTTGCATCTGCATTACCTTTATCTGTCCAGAAACCAATATAAAGCATATCTGAATCTACTTCTTTACATGGTCCAAAATAATCACAGTCTTCTTCAGCTAGCGTGTCATGAATAGCCTCTGCAAGCATCTTTGTATTACCTGTTGGAGAACTATATAGTATTGAATATCTTTCTTTTTCCATCATTTTTACCTCACTTAATGATTTGCTACATCCCTATTATACCACTATTCTACTTAAATAATAGCTGTAACCATTCTAGTCCTATAAAGGTTACCAGTATTACCACTCATTGCATATAGAATAATTATTCCAATACCAGTAACTGCAAATACGGCATTTCTGATCATAGATAGTTTGAAGTTACCTTCATCTCCACACCAGTCATTTTGTGGCAAGAAACATTCGACAATTCTAATGATTGCTGAAATGTAGATCATTGCTTCTACAATAAAAAGCCAGCAACCATTATATTGCTGACTTAATCTAGTTGTTTCTTGAAGTCATCTTATGACCTGAATATACTGACATAATCATACAAATGAGTGTAATCAAACCAAATCCTGCATGAATCATCTTGTTCATATGTCCTGTTAAGAAAGTACAAATCATGGTGATTAGTGCACCAATAGACCAATATTTATGTGCTTTCATCCAATTCTCCTTAGTTAGTTTATACTAATCATGCTAACATAGATGAATTATATAAGCAAATAATTTATTCTCTTGTGACTGCATAAGGTACTATAAGACTTTCTTATATTTTCCATCTTGTGTGTACATCACTTTTTCTGTACCTAAATGATATCGCTTTATTAAAATTATTAACATCTGATAATCTATTTAGAAAATATGAAATTCTATTTTGTTAGTGCAAAATTATCATCTTAGATTTTATGGATCTGAAACACAAAAAGACAGCCGATTTCTCGACTGCCCCTTGGTTAGATATATATCTTAGTTATACTATGATACTTTCTTTTTCTTTAGTAATGCGAGTAATGCAATACCACTTACTGCAAGTAATGCAATCACTGCAGATACGTTTGTAGAATCGCCTGTCTTAGGAGCAACTGTAGTAGTTTTATTGTTATCCTTGCTTGGAGCAGGAGCTTTTTCTTTCACTGTAACCTTAATAGTCTTTGTGCAAGATGCGCCTTTACTATCTGTTACTTTGTAAGTAACTTCATATACGCCAGGCTTAGATGGATCAACTGTATTCTTTAAGATTTCAATCTTATCAGTTAAATTACCATCTTCTTTATCCTTTGCAGTAACGCCATCTTTTGGATCAAACTTATCACCGACTGTGATTTCCTTATCAGTTACATCAATAGTTGGTGCTTCGTTAAGAGGTTCAATCTTAGGATTTACAGTAACTGTAATAGTCTTAGTGCGAGATGCGCCTTTACTATCTGTTACTTTATAAGTGACTTCATACTTACCAGCCTTAGTTGTATCTACTTCATTCTTCAATACTTCAATCTTATCAGTAAGATTTCCATCTTCCACGTCTTCTGCTGTGACATCAGCCTTAGGATCAAATGTATCACCAACTGTAAGAGTCTTATCTTCAGCCTTGATAGTAGGAATTGCATTCAATACTTCCATCTTTGGATTTACAGTAACTGTAATAGTCTTAGTATATGATGCACCCTTGCTGTCTGTCACCTTGTAAGTTACTTCGTACTTACCAGGTTTAGTTGTATCTACTTCATTATTTAAGATTTCAATCTTATCAGTTAAGTTTCCATCTTCAGCGTCTGTTGCAGTTACATCAGCCATAGGATCAAATGCATCACCAACTGTAAGAGTCTTATCTTCAGCTTCAATGATTGGTGCTGCATTTAGAGGTTCCATCTTTGGATTTACTGTAACCTTGATAGTCTTAACATGAGATGCGCCACCGCTATCTGTTACCTTGTAAGTTACTTCATACTTGCCAGGTTTAGTTGTATCTACTTCATTCTCTAAGATTTCAATCTTATCAGTGATATCTCCATCTTCTTCGTCTTCAGCAGTTACATCAGCTAATGGATCAAATTCATCGCCAACTGTAAGAGTCTTATCTGTTGCCTGAATCACTGGACATGCATTAAGATCTGCAGCCTTTGGATTAACAGTAACCTTAATTGTAGTTGTATAAGATGCGCCTTGAGTGTCTGTTACCTTGTATGTAACATCATAAATACCAGGTTCATTAATATTGACATCATTCTTTAAGATTTCAATCTTATTAGTGATATCTCCATCTTCTTCGTCTTCAGCAGTCACATCAGCTCTTGGATCAAATTCATCACCCACTTCAATTGTCTTATCAGTGGCTCTAATCACTGGTGCTGCATTCATTGGAACCCAGTTCCTAACCCAAGTTGCATTGTAAGTGATGCTCTTTGTAACCTTTTCTTCAACTGCAGGTGACCATCCAGTGAATGTATAACCTGCTCTTGTAGGTGTTCCATCAAATTCAGGTGTTGGTGTACCGACTACTAAATCAGGATGTACCTGATCATAAAATACGGCTTGCCATCAACGCCATCAGTATAAGTAACTGTATAGCGTGACTTAATTCCTTTTGCACCTGGAATTGGGAATTTAACTTTACTTCCATCAGGCATAGCAATATATGTTTCACCATTTAATGGATAAAGTTTTCCTTCTTCAAATTCAGAATGATCAGCATTTAATGTAACAAAGTATTCTAACTCATATGTATAATAAGTCTGAGTACCTTCTGTTGTAGTCGTTGCATTTGCAAGTTTCCACTTAAAGCCACTTGTATCCTGCTCCTGCTGTACAGATTGAGTAAATTGACTTACTGATACAAATGGAGCAGCTCCATCAAATACTTCTAGGTCTTTACCAGTAATACCAGTTGTAACACTTTCAGAAATAGCCTTAAATACTTCAGCTAAATCATCAGTATCACTTGAATCATATGCATTATCACGACTTGTTGCGATACTGCCTTTTAAGAATTCAGAAACTGTAGGACCATCTTCATATGCTTTATCTCTTGCTGCACCATAACATACTGTATAAACTGTAGACTGATCTTTTAGAAGCTTAGCATCTTTAGATGTTGCTTCAACAGTTTTTTCACTACCTTTTCCACCATCACCATCTACATCATATGTTATACCATCAATTATGACATGTGTATGAAAAAAAGTATCCCATCCACCTACACAATCTTTAAGATAATAAGTTGGTGTTCCATCAGTTAATACGACTGTATTTCTGTTGGCTTTTTGAATTTCTTTCACGTCATCTTTTAAGAATAAAGATGTAGCTTGTTTAATACCAGCATCTAGGTTTGTTCCACCACCAGCTCTTAGATTATCGATTGCTTCAAATGCTCTTGTTTTACCTCTAGTAGAAGAGACATCCGTCCAATTTAACGGTACTTCAACATGAGTTGCAAAATCAACAACTGCAAGGTAACGTCCAACATTTTCTCTATCACCAGCATATGACTCCACAAACTCTTTTGCTGCTGCCTGTAAGTTTCTAATACGCTTGCCATCCATACTTCCTGAAGTATCCACAACAAGAACTGTGGCTGACCTCCTAGTAAATGTTTCAACCTTCTGTTTAGTAACAACCTTTAATTTCATCTTATAAGTGTTGTTACCAAGTGCTTCAGCTGTTTTATCAACTGAATGAATACCTTCTGGCAGGGTCTGATCTAATTCACCTTGAACCCACTTTTCTTGACATTCATAGTTCTTTCCCCTTTCTTCAATTTTTTAATTATTCGTTTACAATTGTATAAAAACAATTGCATAAAGTGCACTTTTTAATATCTGACAATCTAGATAGTTTGTTATTAGCAAAAATAAGTTATTCTATAACATTCATATCATAAGTTTTATATTTATGTTTCGCATCTCACCAGTTAAAGTATTTATCATTTTAAATTAATATGTTTTAAAAACCTTAATCTCATTATATTAGTCATTCATATTAAATTTGAAATGTTCCTCTTTAACCTTTAGAGCTTTTTTGCCACTTTATCATATCAATAATTATAGAAATAAGAGATTATCTTAATATATGATTCAGCTGTGCACTTATGCAATTGATAACACAATCATTAGCAAACAATCACATACAATAGACGATTAAAAAAAATTTATTCCTCCTTCCTTTATATACCATTTCCAAAATAACACTTTTTTAATTGCCTATTACTCTCTACAAATATAGTAAACGATAGCGGTTACATTTTCAACGTCAATTACCCTATATACTGTACCATATTTAGGTATTTGTGACATGTAATAATTAAATATAATGTTTATTTGTAGGAATATTACAAATATGTTAGTGTATACGCTTACATATAATATTTACATAATACTGTATTTGTAAGTATTTAAGAATAAAATACTATATAACAGATAGAAATAGAGCTTCTTGAATGCAGAGATATGGTTTAACAAAAAAAGTGACAGTGCAATATACATTTTGTATTTCTTGCCTGCCACTTTTTTCTTAACTCCTACACTTTATCTTTAATTGTCTTCTCCACTTCAATAATACGTCTACCAATTCTCTTTGTTTCTATTTTTTTATAGGCTTCTAAACAAGGAATAAATTCCTTATTGCCTTCTTCCTCAATAATATCAAGTATACGTAAAATGACCTTTCTATTTACTTTGATCAGCTTATGAATGACACGAGGATTATTTTCTTTTACATCTAAACAGAACTGTTGATACAATTCCTGAGCAAATGTTTCCTTCTCTATCTCCCATCCTTCATCAGAAAATACTAATAAGGGAAGACGGCCATCATATTTTATTCTAAGATAATCTTCATCAATCATCCAATCAATATAATGCATAATATCAGCTAATTTCATATCATGATAATATCCATAAGCAGGACATTCATCTAATTTCAGTTCTAATACCTTTTTGTCTTTAGAGCCTTTTAATATCTTAGCAAGCATATTTCTTCCTGCTTTCATAATACACATATCAGCAGCTCTTAAGATCACCTTGATATCTTCTGGAGATAATTCTTTTACATTACCTGTATCAAGAACGACAGGTATTCTATTAACTCTTCTACTCATTGGTTATTTCCTCGCTTTCATATATAAATTTTAATACCACTCTGTTTATCATTCAACATTAAAAACCTCTGTAAAGAGGAACATGATACAGGGTCTATTCATTGTTATAAGGATGAGATTTTAAGTCGCATCTTTAAATAAAGAGTATCATTTCAATCTTAATTCATATACTTATTGACTAAGCTTATTTGCCAAGTCTGCTTCAAACACAAGAATCTCCTGCATACAAGCATCAAGCTTAGCAAAAATAACATCCTTATCTAATTCTTCATCAAGTTCAATGGTTGAAGTCTTAAACGGAAGTCTCCACTGCCAATCTTCCTTACCCATTTTAGCTGGATAGTATTTGTTTATATTATCGCAAATAGCTCTGAAATCATCAGAAATATTCTTTGAACTGATGGACAACTGAATATATGTTGTCTTACCATTTCTATTTATGATTTCATAGAAGTAGTGATTATCTGTATTCCATCCACTAGGTGCATCTGGTATATCTGGAAGAATCGCAGTCATTCCGTCTGTTGTAAAACGAGTATACGTTTTGTTGCATTTGACGGCATCAAGATGTGTATTTTCCTTTGTCTGTACCCATTCTTTGAGAATCGATGCGATTGCATTACGTCTCTTTTCTTCATCACTGAGTAAGTATTCAAGCATTACACCACAAATCTTATCACTCCACTCAGCGTGGAACTTAGCCATCCTTGGCCAGTCAGCTTCATTGGTGATACTCACACCATCAAGATGATAACTCATCACAGACGCTGTACTATTGTCTGATCTATCCCAATCAAGTGAAATTCCTAGCCTGCTTTCGATTTCATTCTTATGCTTATAAAGCATATCGAAAGTGTCTTTATTCTTCTTGATATCTCCATTACCCAAATAGAAATCAACTCTTGCATTATCGTAATTCGCAACGCAGCTGATGCAGAAACCACTGATACCAAAATATCCAGACTCAGTATTAGATGCTGTCGGATTACATCCACTGAAAGTTCCACGAAGGAAGTGTTGTTTTTGAATGATTGGAAGCGCATATTCCCAATAACGCCTTCTGATTTCGTATCTACCTACATCTGAAGATTTTTTAGTTTCTAAGTCTTTAAGATAGAAAACTAAGTCCATTGGGTCTGCATCATACAACGCAAAAATTCTACGAAGAATAGACATCTTAAGTGTTGTGCTTGTATTCTTCTCAATATATAAATTATCATCAATCTTCATTGCACTACGCAAATCAGATTCATGATTAGCAACATATACAGCAAGGTCTGTGTTTTCCTTATTGCTGTATGCAAGCGAGATAAGAACAGACTTATCCTTATGATGAAGGAACTTTACTACATGCTCAAACATATCAGTCCAGCTTGTTACAGGCTGTTCAATTGTTAAATAACTGTACTTAACAATATCTCTACCAGTTAGATCAAAGTTCTCATCATCTAAAGTGCATGAATCAAACTCCTTCTCTGATAGAACAAAGTCTGTTTCTGGGTAAGCCCATATTTTCATTGCTAATTCCATCATTTCTTTATTACGTTCTTCGAGTTCTGCTAATCCCCATGTGTCCTTCATCGAAATCTTCTGGTTCATCTTTAATCCGCTTGCTTTATATCCACCTTCTTTAGCATCACGCTTTTCAATGAAAGTATTATTGCTCAAACTAGGATTATATCCAGTTAAAGTAAGATTAGCTAAGCGATGAAGCCAAGTTGCATGAATTTCTGCAGCATTCGCACCTAAGATTTCATTCCAAGCTGGAGTTAAATGCTGAGGCATAATATGCTCAATAGTATAAACATTATTATCAAGATGTGTGTAAACATCCTTTGTTTCAATGGTTCCGTAGTTTTCGAAACGCTCAAAAAGATAGGCTTTATACTTACCACGCATCTGATAGACCTGCTTTTTTGAAAGAGCTAATCCAAATTCCTCATCATCTGGGAATCGACCACTTTCCTTCTTAGAAAGCAAAGCATAAATGAATTTAGAAACGTAATTATCTGCTGTATTATCGTAACGAATGATTTCTTTATTCAAATTCAAGAAAATCTTATTCAATGCATTAGTAGGCACTTCACAAATATTTCTTCTAAACAAATAATTCTCTGTAATCAAGAAAATTCTTAACATATCATTGTTAGTTAATTTACCATCTTGATACAGTCTCAATACTTCCATCAAGAACGGACGAGTCACAACAATCTCTAAACGCTTCAAACGATACAAACAGTCATCTAATTTTTGCTCTTTTAATCCACTCTTACATATAAGAAGCTTCTCAAAAAATCTTGCGTAACGAAGTAGATCAGCAAGTAGTGTATCAATTGGAAGTGATACAGATTCCGCATAGTTCTTGAATGCTCTGTAGATATTGCTGATAGTAGGTGTAACTTGCTGTTTAATGCTTAAGTAGTCTCTTACAAATCCACTCACATCATTAGCTGTGCACTTTTCAATCTTAGACCAATATGTATCATAGTACTTTGTCTGATCCTGAGTCGGAAGCCCCATCAATACATAATTTCTGATCTTATCACCTTCAGTAAGTGCTAAGCCAGTAGAGTTTAAGCTTTCAAAAATAAGCTGAGCATTATCTCCCTGATCCAATGTAATGCTAATGATTTCAAGCTTACCAATAGCTGCATATAAATCAGCAACCGGAACCTCTTCTTTCATCACCCTATCATAAAAGTACTGATAATTTATTGTAAGGTTAGAACTAGAATCATAATCCTCTTCATCACCAAATAATTTCACAAGTGCTTCCCTGTCGCTCTTAACAGGACGTATCTTAATCTTGTCATCTTCACTAGCCCAGGGCGAAATTAGGAAACGCTCTCTTATCTGCTCATCAAGTCTGCCTTCATCTGTCTTAACTTTTCCCTGAGCTATAAGATTACTAATTGCTAAAAGTAATAATGTGATAGTTGTTAATCTCTGCTGTCCATCGATAATATGATATTCTATTTTACTGCCATTAGGTACAACAGCAGAAACGATACTACCAAAAAAATGACTGTCTCTCCCATCAATTACTATTTTCTTTAAATCATCATATAACTGTTGGCAGTTTTCATATTTCCAATTATATTTTCTCTGATATACCGGAATCACGTAACGCTTGTCAGCACACCTTCCATGAATCCAAGCATTTTTGCTTCTGAGCCTTTCATAAGTCCTCCTTTTTAAGTTCTGTCTATTAATCGCCACCAAAATTGCTAAAGAGTTCATAACTACAAAACTCCAACATTTCATTTATTACATAAACGGTAATTTCAGTGCATGTACTCATCATACATTTTCAATTGACATTTTGTTATGTTGTCAGTGTAACATCGTAATCTAAATCTTATTTATATTATACACTTTTTTAAAACGACTTTTCGACAACTTTTCACTTTTCACTTCGTATATCCATATTGACGCATTTCTCCATTAATCGTATAATTAAATCAGAAATACAACAGTTCCGTTATATAATATCGCCAACCATTGTTGAGTTCTAAATAATTGGCTTATTTACAATTTTAAATTAATTTTTGTTCTCGAGATTATATTCTCATCTCACATTGCATAAACTATAAAAAGGCCAATTAAAAGGAGGTATTAGTATGGCTAGTTCAAGTATTACTCATAATTTTGTTATATCTAATCCCGATAGCGTAAAGCGTTTTGTAGAAGCAATTGACGAAGCAGATCGTGACCGTACACCAAAGCAGACACTTCCTGGACGTCAGTTAACAAACCCACAGGAAATCTTAGCTTTAATGGCAAAAAGGAAGAAAAAACATGTCTAGTAGATATTTAACCGTAAATATTCGAGCATATTTGGATAAAGATGAACTGACATATATCGGAGAGGAAAGTCTTTACGATTTGCTCTCCGATTTTTCTTGTCCAAATAATCCAGATGTAGAATACTTTTTGTCACATAATGCGATTGAATTCACCAAAAAAGATCAATCCGTTACTTATCTAGTGTTTGATGATAAAGATGCTTCATTAGTTGGATATTTTTCACTTACAGTAAAACCAATCTCAATCCGTGCTTCAAACATCAGCAAAACAATGGCAAAAAAGCTGTCACGTGTCAGTATTTTAAACAAAGAAACACAATCCTATACCACCGCGGCTTACTTGATTGCACAGTTAGGAAAGAACTATTCTCTTCCAATGAACAAACAAATCTCAGGAAATATTCTATTGGGATTTGCACTAGAAACTATATCTAGTATCAAATATTCTGTAGGTGGCGTTATTGAGTTTCTTGAATGTGAAGACAACGAATTTCTTCTGAGTTTTTATACAAAGAATCATTTTAAACCATTTGATACTCGTATTACTACTTCGAAAAACACTGAACCACACACTTTACATCAGCTTTTGAAGTTTATTTGATTATAAACACATAAAAAGCAACAGTCCGATTTGCTTTTAGCACTTCAGGAACTATTGCTTTTTTTCTTTATCCAGTAAAATCTTTATCGCTTTACTTATCAACTTAAGACAAAAATTCATTACAAGATCTAATTCTTCTTTTTTCTAAAGATTGACTTCCCTACATAAGAGGATTCATTACATTATTTCTTTTTATTAATATAACAACCACAAGGCATATCTCCCACTTCACCAATAGAAGGGTCTAATGCATAGACTTCTTCTAGAGATACAATTCTTGCATCATCCATAGAATGTTCTTTATCACATAGAAACTGCCACATACCATCTTCATCATGAGAGATATAAGTAATAGGTTCTTCTTTATTAAGTACATGACTGCATACTATACATGCAGTATGAGGATCATCATTAAATGGGAACATATTATTTACTTAACAACAAGATATTTTCGATATGGGGCGTATGCGGAAACATATCTACTGGCTGTACGTCTAGAGGCTTATATCCCTTTTCCACTAAATAATTTAAATCTCTTGCCTGAGTCGCTACATTACATGAAATATAGACAATACGTTCAGGAGAAAGTGTAGTCAATCTTTCTAGGAATTCAGTAGAACATCCTTTTCTAGGTGGATCCACCATAACACAATCCACCTTTTCATGTCTTTCTACAAATTCAGCCATGAAATGACCTGCATCATCACATACAAATTCCGCATTTGTAATATGATTTCTTTCAGCATTCTCTTTTGCATCTACAATCGCCTGTGGAACGACTTCTACACCGTAGACTTTCTTAACATGTTTCGCAAGAGTCAAAGAAATAGTACCAATACCACAATATGCATCAATGACTACATCAGTTGGTTTAAATTTCGCATATTCAATGGCCTTAGAATAAAGTACTTCTACCTGTCTTGGATTAATCTGATAGAAAGACTTCATAGAAATCTTATAAGTATTTCCTAGAAGTGTATCTTCAATATATCCTTCTCCATATAGTACCTTTTCTTCTTCTCCTAGAATCACATTATCATGACGGGAATTAATATTTTGAATAATTGTACGTATTTCTGGATATTCATGAGTTAAAGTATCAATGATTTCATGGATATGTGGGATTTTCTTCTTATATGAGATAAATACAACCATGGCTTCATTCTTATGATAGCTTGTCTTAGTTAATACATGTTTGATATTGCCTGTTTTAGTGAGTTTATCATAAGGCTGAATATGATATTTTTCAAATAATTCTTTAATACGTTTAATGACCTTATTAGAGAATTCATTCTGAATAAGACAGTAATCGTTATTAATGATATCGTTTGTACGTGCTTTATAGAATCCAGAGACAATTTGTCCATCCTGCATTCCAAAAGGAACCTGTACCTTATTACGATAATGATAAGGGTCTTGATCCATTAAACAATCATTGACTCTCAAGTCCTGATGGGCAATCTTTAAGAATGTTTCTTTCACTCTATTAGTCTTAAAAGACTGTTGTTCTTGATCTGACATATGCATTAATGAACAACCACCACATTGTTTAAAACAGTCACATTTAGGCTCAATACGTTCAATAGAAGGAGTCTGTAGTTCTACTACTCTACCTACACAATAACTCTTAAGCACCTTAATAATCTCTATTTTAGCTGTTTCATGAAGTAATAGATTCTTCACAAAAATAGTTGTATTATCATGCTTTACTACACCTAAACCATCATGTGTATAATCGATGCATTCACCTATAAATTGATCTCTCTTATTCATATATATCCTCCCCGTTAAAAAAAAGCGATTAGAAATCGCTTTTTTTTATTGTTCTGTTGCTTTCGCTTTATTTGTTGTTTCTTGATCTTTTACAGATGCAAGAGTAAAGGCGATATCATCCTTACCTGCCTGTTTTGTACCATACATTGGGAAATCAGTATCGTTACCACCAGTTAAATAAAGGTTTACTTCATACTGTTTTACACCATTATGCTTATTAAGTAATTCTGTATAGTCAGATCCTTCATAGGCAGATTGACCACCTTTAGAATCAAGAATTTTTACAACATCTTTTGAAATTTGTTCAGCAGTCTTTACTGATGTACCATTAGTAAATTCAATATCCACCTTGAACTGCTTACATGCTGTTTCAATATTCATAGATGCAATAGAACTATGTTTAGATTTAGCTTCGTTGACTGTATCATCTAAGACACTCTTTTGAACTGTTACAAGTCCTTCACAACGATCACCATATATAGCTCCTTCATCCTTTAAAGCACTATATAAATAGATTCCAAGTGCAAGTACAAGTACTGCAACGATTCCAAGAACAATATATCTTGTTTTAATTTTCTTTTTTGACTTATTAGAAGGTTTTATACCCATTTCTTTAGGAGTTGGCTTCTTTTCAGCCTTCTTCTTAGGTGTCTGGATAACTACATCTTCTTCATCATCAAAATGAAATCTTTCTTTGGACACATTAATCACCTACTTTACCCTTCTATTTTACCAAAGATATAAAGTAAAGTATAGTTATTTAATTCTTTCTTTAAGAAGTTCAACAAGTAACTTGTTAACCATACCTGGGTTAGCCTGTCCTCTAGACTTCTTCATAACCTGTCCTACTAAGAATCCTACAGCACGATCTTTACCATTCGCATAGTCTTCAATAGACTGTGGGTTGGCATCTAATACTTCATTCGCCATAGTTTTTAAAGCGTTAGGGTCAGAAATCTGCTTCATACCCTTTTCTTCAATGATCTTTTCAGGATCTTTATTTTCTGCCATCATTGGTTCAAAGACCTTTTTAGCCTGTTTAGAAGAAATAGTACCATCTTCAATGAAATTGATTAATTTAGCTAAATATTCTGGATTTAATTCAATATCATCATAAGACTGGTTGTTCTTATTTAAGAAAGCTAAAACATCACCTAATAACCAGTTAGAAGCATTCTTATAGTTCTTAGTATATTTGATTACTTCATTGAAGTAATCAGACATAGACTTAGTGGAAACTAAAATCTTCGCATCTACCTTAGGAATACCATATTCTTCTTCATAATGTTTTTCTCTTTCTCCAGCCATCATAGGTAATTCATCTTTGATTTGTTCTACCCATGCATGATCTAATCTAATAGGTAAGATATTTGGTTCAGTATAGTACTTATAGTCTACGGCATCCCCTTTAGAACGCATCACTGTAGTCACTTTTTCTACTTCATCATATCTTCTAGTTTCCTGAAGAACTTCTCCTCCAGATTCAATGACTTCCTGCTGACGTCCTGCTTCATAGTCAATAGCCTTCTGAACGTTGCTGATAGAGTTTAAGTTCTTGATTTCTGTACGTGTACCAAATGCTTCCTGACCAAATGGACGGATAGATACGTTAACGTCACAACGCATAGAACCTTCTTCTAGCTTTGCATCAGATACTTCTGTATATAAGAATACCTGTCTTAATGCTTCAAGATAAGCACTTGCTTCTTTACCTGAACGGATACAAGGCTTAGTAACGATTTCAATTAGTGGGATACCAGCACGGTTGTAATCAATTAATGAATAATCAGTTAAATGAAGCTGTTTAGCTGTATCTTCTTCCATATGTAATCTTTCGATATCGATACGCTTTTCTTCTCCATCTACTTCAATCATTAAATAACCGTTACGTCCAATAGGTCTTTTATCCTGAGTAATCTGGAAACCTTTTGGAAGGTCAGAATAATAGTAGTTCTTACGGTCAAAGCATAGTAATTCATCAATTTCCATATGTAATGCATGACATACACGAATCGCAAATTCTACACCTCTTTTATTTAAACATGGTAATGTACCTGTCATACCCATGTCTACTTCATTGATCATTGTATTTGGATCTTCACCAAATGTAACTGGTGAAGCAGAGAACATCTTTGAATTAGTCTTTAATTCGCAATGTACTTCTAGCCCGATGACTCTTTCGTAATCCATCTTTAGTCCTCCCTCTTATACTGGTTCTTGAATCCTAATGCTTCTTCTAATGCATAAGCGCAATTCAAGACAGTCTGTTCTTCAAAAATACGTCCTGAAATATTGACAGCGACTGGCATATTATCTACAAATCCAGAAGGGATAGAGATAGATGGTGTACCTGCAAAGTTGGCAAGACATAACCAGTTTTCAAGAATAATATATTCATCACTTAAATAATCTTCAGCTGCTTCATCAATTAAAGGTGCAACACCTCCGCCATTAGGCGCAATGATGATATCATAGTTTTCATAGATCTTATTTAATTCATCTACTACAAGTCTTCTTACTCTCTGTGCTTTTCTGAACATCTTTTCCTGATTTTCAGTGGCAAGAGCTAAGTTACCAAGAATGAATCTTCTCTTAATATGATCACCAAAACCATCTGTACGAGAATTGATCATCACATCATCAGGTGTATCACCCTGCTGTCTATCTCCATACTTGACTCCGTCTAAGCATGAATGGTTACTTGTTGCTTCTGAGTTAGCAATAATAGTATATGTAGGAAGTAATGTCTTCATGAGTTTCTTATCCATTTCAACATCTTCTACTGTTGCACCAAGAGACTTTAATGTTTCAACAACATTTTCAAAAGTTTTCTTTACTTCTTCATTTCTTACTTCATTAGATACAGTTGTTAATACACCAATCTTTAAGTTAGAAATATCAGTCGTTAAGTTATCTAAGTAATGTGGTACTTCTCTATTTGATGAAGTCATATCACGATTATCTCTACCAGCTAATGCTTCAGTGACAATCGCCATATCACGTACATTTCTAGTAAATGCTCCAACATGGTCTAAAGAAGATGCATAAGGAATAACACCATAACGAGAGATTCTACCCCATGTTGGTTTAAAACCTACAATTCCACAAAAACCTGCTGGTTTTCTAATTGAGTCACCTGTATCACTACCAAGTGCAAATGGAATAAGACCACTTGCAACAAGCGCTGCAGATCCTCCTGATGAACCACCAGAAATACGTCTTGTATCCCAAGGGTTGTGTACTGGACCAGTTAAAGCTGATTTATTAGTACCACCCATAGCAAGTTCATCCATAGAAGCCTTACCTACTAAACTAACACCATGCTTATTTAATAAATCAACAACATGGGCATTAAATACTGGTACATAATCAGCTAACATCTTACTAGATGCAGTTGTCTTAATACCCTTAGTGTTGTAGTTATCTTTTAAAACATATGGAATATGTGATAAAAGATCATCAGTCATAGGAGCTTCAATAGCCTTATATGCTTCATCTTCAGTAATAGTTACAAAGGCATTCAGTCTTTCCTGCTGTTTCTTTGCTTCTTCAAATAATTCTTTATAATATTCTTTTACATCTAACTCTCCACTTTTGAAAAGTTCATGTAATTCTTCAATAGTATGTGTCACCATTATCCTACCACCTTTGGAACTCTGATCTGATTACGCTGTACAGTTTTGCAGTTCTTTAATGCATCTTCTGTACTGATTACATGATTAGGTTCGTCCTCTCTTAAGAATGTTGTTTCAACCACATAAGGGAATGCGAGAGGTTCTACACCTTCAGTATCAATTTCATCAAGTGCCTGTACATGGCTCATGAATACTTCATACTGTTCTCTTAATGCTGGCATTTCTTCGTCAGTGATGTTGAACATGGTTTTTCTTCCTAGTTTTTTCAACATTAAATCTGTATCGTCCATAATTGACCTCCTACTGTTCTAATATAGATGTCTTTGCATCTTCACCTTTTTGTTTAATAATCACAGCCATCAATTCATCCTGTGAATACACAAGAACCTTAATATTAAAGTCCTGTGTGAATTTACTATTAATGTTATCAGCAATCACTGAAGTCAGATATAGTAATTCTGTATATGTCTTGATATTCAAGTGTGCTGTGATTTTCATTGTCTGGATCGTATCATCGATATAGTTGGCCTGCCCAACTAAACCGGCAGCTTCGGTAGAAGCTTTCTTCAAGTTAGACTTGATAGTTGCAAATTCTGATGCAGTGGCTGGGTCTAGCTTAGTTGCACGAGTACTTGTAAAGTATACATTTTCATGATTCACATTCTTTAAAGTACCTACACTGCCACCTTCACAGAAGGATTCATAAATATAATTACCATTTGTTTCAGATATTTCATTATTATTCGCACGATAAATACCAATCATAACTGGAACATCTGCAAGTTTTTTCTTCTTTGAACGGATATATTTGTATGCTTTCTTAACACACTGCTGGGCATAGCTTCTTAACTTTTCATCACTTAAAGTAATTGCAGGAGAAGAAAGCTTTCCATCAATCTGTTCCTTAGGATCAAGAATAATAGCAACACTTATACCCTTCAAGGCATAACTAGAACCACTCTTCTTATAATAATCCTGTTCAGTGATATTAGACACAAGTACAGGGCTTTGTAAGCCTTCATATGTCTTACCACTTTCTATCTGTAATGTATCAGGATATTTCTTATCTTCTTCTTTAGTTCCTGCAGAGTCTCTTTTTAATAGATTATTGTAATCAGTTGGTGTTAATTGTAATCCTTCTGATAAATAATAATCATTTGTTGAGAAATGCTTTGTTGAAAGAATCTGCAATCCTGAACCAATAGTAACTAAATCCTTTGTATTACTGAAGTTTAAATAGAACTTCTCACTATTCTTAGAACGACCATTGTTGATCATGTTGTAGTAATTACCATCAAATGTCTTTGCAGATGATTCTTTTGTACTATTTGATGTTTTTACAGTTTTGCTGGAGCATCCTGTCGCAAGAACGAGCATGATACTAACAAGAGCTTTTAAAAATTTTTTCATAGTCCGCTAGCCTCCTTAAATGTTGATTCGTTCATGATTGAAATGCCAAGATCAACTGCTTTTGTATATTTAGATCCTGGATTTTCCCCAACAATCACTAAATCTGTTTTCTTTGATACACTTCCTGTGACATTCGCACCCTGGCTTGTTAAATAGTCTTTAATCTGCTTTCTAGTCATAAGTGTAAGTGTCCCAGTAATTACGACTGTCTTATCTCTAAATGGATTATCGCCTGTATCACGTACCTTTAAATAATCCATATTTAAACCTAACTCTTTCAAATGAGCAATCATTTCTAGATTACGTTCATTACGCTTAAATGCTGCAAGAGAAGACGCAATTGTATCCCCTACATCCTTGATGCTTGTTAATTGCACATAATTCGCATTAAGTAAAGCATCCATAGAACCAAAATGATACGCAAGTGTATCAGCCATCTTAGCTCCTATGCCCTTAATACCAAGCCCAAATAAGAGTTTTTCTAAAGAATTCGCTTTACTATTCTCGATTGCCTCTAATAGCTTATCCATGGATTTCTTTCCAAAACCTTCAATATCCATGATTTCTTTTTCATGTACATCCACATGATATATATCTTCAATACATGTCACAAAGCCTAAGTTATAGAACTGTTCGATGATCTTATCACCGAGTCCATCAATATTCATTGCTTCACGGCTGGCAAAATGAATCAGCTTTTCAATCTTCTTTGAATCACATTCTTCATTCATACAATAATAAGCTGCTTCATTAGGTCTTCTTACAAGTGGTGAACCACATTTAGGACATACTGTAATCATCTTAAAAGGTATTTCATGACCTGTACGTCTTTCTTTAATAGAAGAAACAACTTCTGGAATAACATCCCCTGCTTTTCTTACAATAACATCATCACCAATACGAATATCCTTACGGATACAATTGTCTTCATTATGAAGTGTCGCACGCTGTACAAGTGAACCTGCCACACGTACTGGTTCTAGCACTGCATTAGGTGTAATTTGTCCTGTACGCCCAATTGTAAAGACAATATCTTTAAGTTTAGTAATAACCTCTTCTGCTGGGAACTTATAGGCAATCGCCCATTTAGGTACTTTAGCTGTATAACCAAGTCTTCTTTGTGAATTTAGATCATTAACCTTAATAACAACACCATCAATATCATATGGAAGTGTTGGTCTAAGTTTTGCAACTTCTTCAATATAGTTCCATACTTCTTTAATGTTCTGGCATTTACGTGTATAAGGATTTGTCTTAAATCCAAGAGCCTTGATCTTTTCTAAGCACTCATAATGTGTTGTTGCATTAAGTTGTGATGCTTCTGGTACATGATACAAGAAGGCATCCAGTCCTCTTTTTGCCGCTATACGACTATCTAATTGTCTAATACTACCTGCTGCTGCATTACGACAATTCGCAAAGAGAGGAAGACCTGCTTCAGTACGCTCTTCATTTAATCTTTCTAATGCCTTTTTAGGCATGATGATTTCACCACGCACTTCTAGTGGTCCTTTAAAATCAATATGTAAAGGGATAGAACGAATAGTCTTAACGTTATGGGTGATATCTTCACCAATCGTTCCATTTCCTCTTGTTGCACCATATTGTAATACACCATCCTGATATACAAGTGATACAGATAAACCATCAAGTTTCAGTTCACATATATATTCAGGATTAGGAATCACATCTGTAACTCGATCATTGAAGGTATAGACTTCATCTTCATTAAAGATATCTCCAAGAGACATCATCATACGCTGATGTGTTACCTTCTTGAAACCTTCTAAGACCTCTCCTCCTACTCTCTGGCTTGGAGAATCTGTTGTAATCCAAGCAGGATTGGCCTGTTCAATTCGGATGAGTTCTTCCATTAAACGGTCATATTCCTGGTCAGTGACAGTAGGAGTATCCTGTACATAATATTCATAGTTATATTTATTTAATAAGGCTTTTAATTCATTAAGTCTTTCAAATGACATCTTACTCATTCCTTTTCTTTTCGTATTATAACAAAATTCTCTTCATAATAAAACTTAAAAATCAGTTTGATAAGCGCTTTAAAGCATGATGATTTCCCATTAAGGTCTTGATTCCATGAGGAACTTCAAAGGCAACATCGACAAGTGGTCCATTGACTTTGACAACAACACCCTTACCAAATATATCATGGTTGACTAAATCTCCCACCTTCCAGTCATTGACACCATTATCTCCAATTAAATCTGTGTAAGATTCATGAACATAATTACGTGTCTTAAACTTTGAAGGTCTTCCGACATGTTCGACATGGTCACGACCTATTTCATCTACAAATCGAGATGTGACCTTAGGAGATTGGGACACAAAGCTAAATCCTTGGCTATCAGTCAAATAAAGACGCTTTTTAGCACGTGTAAAGGCAACGTAGGCAAGTCTTCTTTCTTCCTCTAATCCTTTATCTCCTCCTTCACTCATTGTTCTTTCAGAAGGGAAAATGCCTTCAGAAAGACCTGATACAAAGACATAGTCAAACTCTAGTCCTTTAGCCATATGAATACTCATAAGTGAGACATAGTCACCTGTCTTTTCTTCATCCTGAGATGTGTAGAGGGCAATATCCTGTAAATATGATTCAAAATCAGGTGTTTCTGGATGAGTATTGACATAAGTATCAATAGAATTCTTTAACTCCATTAAGTTTTCAATACGGTTATCTTCCTGTCCATCCTTCATTAGTTTCAAATAACCTGTATCCTTTAATAAATCTTCATAAATATCAGCTAAGCTCTTATCAGAAACTCTTGCCTTTTCAATAACTTCTACAAGTTCTTTGAGTCCTTTTTTAGCTTTACCACCTACACCTGTTTCATCTAAGAAGAAGCAGACTGCTTCATAATTAGAGATCCCATGTCTTGAGGCTGTAAGGGTGATCTTTTCTAAAGTCTTCGCACCAATTCCTCGAGATGGTGTATTGACGACTCTTTCAAATGATAAATCATCACCCATAACAACTAATCTAATATAACTTAAAGCATCTTTGACTTCTTTACGATTAAAGAATTTTAATCCACCAAAGATCTTATAAGGAATCTGTCTGCGAATCATTTCCTGTTCAATAGAACGAGATAAATAATTCGCACGATAGAGCACCGCAATATGGGATTCAGATACACCGGATTGTGTGATCTTCTGAATTGTATCACAGATATATTTTGATTCTGCATCTTCACTTACTGCTGCATAATGAATAACTTTATCTCCTTCTTCTAATTCAGAGAATAAGTCTTTTTCTAATCTGTTCTTGTTTTTCTTAATAAGATTATTAGAGATATCAAGGATTGTTTTAGTAGAACGATAGTTCTGGTCTAGTATAACAGTTTTAACGTTTTGATAGTCTTTATCAAAGTTCATGATATAGTTCACATCACTGCCTCTAAATGAATAGATTGTCTGGTCTGGGTCTCCTACAACACAGACAATAGAATCCTGGGCAAAGTAATGAATAAGGTTGTATTCAATAGAACCAACATCCTGGAATTCATCTACATGGACAAATTGATAACGTCTAGACCATCTTGATACAATATCAGGATTATCCTGGAAGATCTTTAATGTATTGACTAAAAGGTCATCAAAGTCCATCATATTATGATCTTCTTTATATTTTTCATACATGGCATAGATTTCTGCTTTATGTTTTTCTCCTGGCATATTACCAGCAAGCTGCAGGGCTTTAGCAGGAGAAACAAAGTTAACCTTATATGAAGAGATATAGTTGATCATAGATTTGATACTGATTGATTTCTGATCTATTTCTTTTTCTTTATATAACTTTTTAATGAGTGATTTCTGATCTTCTTCATCCATAATAATGAAGTTATGAGGATAGCCAATGGCAGTAGAGTGTTGTCTAAGTACTCTGACACATAAAGAGTGGATCGTACAGATTGTTGTACCTAAAGATGTACCTAGAATGTTTTCTACTCTTGTTTTCATTTCATTGGCTGCTTTATTAGTAAATGTGATAGCGAGAATGTTATGAGGATTGACTCCTACTTCTTCAATTAAATATGCTATACGATATGTGACAACACGTGTCTTACCTGAACCAGCACCCGCAATGATTCTTAGGTGTCCATCTAGATAAGTGGCTGCTTCTAATTGTTTAGGGTTTAATAATTGACTAAGTTCCATATTTGTAATCCTCCATTCGCATCCTCTAATATAACATAAAAAAGAGTGCTTAGCACTCTTTATTTATATTGATGGGATTTTCCGATAATATCAGTGATATTTTCAATACCCATTGCATCTAGTTCATCATTCATTTCCTGAATAATACGAGGACATGCATATGGATCTACTAAGTTAGCACAACCAACCTGTACAGCACTTGCACCTGCAATCATCATTTCTATTGCATCTTTACCAGTAGAAATACCACCCATACCAATAACTGGGATATTAACTGCCTGAGATACCTGATAAACCATTCTTAAAGCAACTGGGAAGATTGCTGGTCCTGAATAACCACCTGTCTTATTCGCAATAATAGGCTTACCTGAATGGATATCAAAACGCATGCCAACAAGAGTATTGATCATTGAGATACCATCAGCACCTGCTTCTTCTACTGCTTTCGCAATGGCGACTATGTCAGTGACGTTTGGAGATAGTTTGACATATAATGGCTTATTGATCACTGCCTTAACTGAACGAGTGACTTCTGCAGCCATGGCAGGATCAGTACCCATTGCCATACCACCTGCATGAACATTAGGACAGCTGATATTAAGTTCTAATGCGCCAATACAGTCTTCTTCAGTTAGTTTTGCAGCAGTTTGTACATAATCATCTACACAGCTGCCACCAATATTTGCAATAGCTTTTCCTGAATAGACTTCTCTTAGTTTAACTAATTCAGTCTTGATGACTTCATCAACACCTGGGTTCTGTAAACCAATCGCATTAAGTAAACCAGAAGGTCCTTCCGCAATACGTGGAAGTGGGTTACCATAGCGTGGTTCAAGAGTTGTCCCCTTTAAGCTCATAGAGCCTAATACATTAATATCATAGAACTTAGAAAATTCATAACCGAATCCAAAAGTACCACTCGCTGGAATAACAGGATTCTTCATATCAAGTCCTGGTAGTTTTACATGTAAATTAGCCATTGATAATCACCTCATCTGAAGAAAGGACAGGTCCTTCTACACAAATTCTCTTATATGGTTTAGTTTTTACTTTACATGAACATCCCATGCAGGCACCAAAGCCGCATCCCATTCTTGCTTCAAAAGAAAGAGAACCATTGTCTGGGAAGTTCTTTACTAATGCATCCAACATTGGTTCTGGACCACATGCATAGTAATGATCAAAAGTTAAGTTATTTTCTTTAATGGCATCAATGACAGTACCCTTAGTACCATAAGAGCCATCCATTGTAGAAATATAAGTAGGACAAAGTTTCTTGAATTCTTCTTCATAGAACACATCATAAGAACCATTGAATCCAAGTACTGCAGTCACCTTTACACCTTTTTCAATAAGTCTTTTTGCTAGACCATACATAGGTGGTGTACCACTTCCCCCACCTACGACAATCACTTCATTATAATCAGTATCAATAAAACCATTACCTAACCCGATTAATACATCTAGTTTTTCTCCTGGTTTCTTTTCTGAAAGAATCTTAGTTCCTTCACCTCTAATACGATAAATAAGTTTAATATGTGTATCATCATAATCCAAGATACTCATTGGTCTTCTTAAGTATGGCTGAAGTGAGTCGTTGATCTTAATATTGATGAACTGCCCAGGTGCTGTAATAAAACGAGCCCCTTCTCCTTCAAGTTCCATTTCAAATAGACCAGGAATTAATTCTTTATTGTAGTTGATTGTAAGAAAATCCTGATAGTTCTTCATGTTATTCCTCCACTAATAATTGTCCATCGACAATATTCATAATTAATGCACCTTTTACTTTCCATCCTAAGAACGGTGTATTGCATGCTTTAGACTTTAAGTCTTCTTCTTTGATCGTATATTCTTTATTTAAGTCAAATGCACATAAATCTGCCTTCATACCTTCTTCAATAGAAGCATCTAAATTTAATGTTTGAGCAGGTCCAGTAGTAAGACAATCAAGAACTGTCTCTAATTTAATTAAGCCTTCTTCTACAATATATGTATAAATAAGTGGGAAAGCATGTTGTAAGCCAATGATTCCAAATGGTGCTTTATCAATTGGTTTACTCTTTTCATCTCTTGCATGAGGGGCATGGTCTGTCGCAATAACAGTAATGACTCCATCATTGACTGCCTTGATGATTGCATCACGGTCTTCTTTTGTACGAAGAGGTGGATTCATCTTATAGTTAGGATGACAATCCTGAATGTTATCTTCTGTCAAAATTAAATGATGAGGTGATGTTTCACCACTGACTCTTTCACCACGTGCACGACTTGCACCAAGTAATGCCACTGTTTCTTTTGTAGAAATATGACAGATATGATATCTATTGTGAATTTCATCTACAAGATGTAAATCACGATCTACCTGTTTATATTCACTTGCACTATTGATGCCAATTAAGCCATGTTCTTTCGCATAATGACCTTCATGAATACATCCACCATGTAATTCTGATTCATCTTCACAATGAGCAACAATGATAGAATCAAGAGCTTTTGCATGGGTCATAGCTTCCTTCATCTTTTCATCCTTCTGGACACCTTTACCATCATCAGAGAAACCAAGCACAATAGGCTGTTTAATGTTTTCTTCCATATCAACAACCTTCTGGCCTTTGAGTTCTTCTGTAATCGCACTATAGGTATATGTTTTTACCTGTGCATCCTTTTCACAACGTTTAGTGAAGTCTTCAATAGTTTCCTTATCATCCATACAAGGTAATGTATTGGCCATTGCAACAATAGTGCCATATCCACCATAAAGTGCAGATGCACTACCTGTAGAAATAGTTTCTTTATGTTCAAAGCCAGGTTCACGAAGATGTGTATGGATATCAATAAAGTTATGAGATAAAAGTGCTCCATGAAGATCAATGACTTGATCTGCTTCTTCATTACATGCACCAATCTTCTTGATGATGCCATCTTCAATCAATACATCTGTATCACTAAATGCTTGATGACGATACAAATGTGCATTCTTTAATAATAAACGCATAATCTACCCCCTGTATTTTTCTATTAGTTTTTCTTCAACACATGCCGGTACAAGTCCTTCTACACTATGTTTATGAGAAACAATTTCTTTCACAAATGAAGAAGAGACAAATGTATAAGCAAGACGTGTCATTAGAAAGACAGTTTCAATGCCGTCATCTAAATACTGGTTTGTAAAGCACATGAGAGACTCATAGTTATAGTCTTCTGTTGCACGTAAACCACGCACTAATACCTGTGCCCCTACTTCCCTTGCATACTCTACAGCAAGACTACTGCTTTCGTCAATGACAACATTAGTAAACTGCTTCGTTGCTTCTCTTAACATCTCCATACGTTCTTCTACAGTAAATAAGCATGTCTTATGTGGATTAATAAAAATAGTCACATAAAGTACATCATACATCTTAGATGCACGTTCAATAATATCAAGATGGCCATTGGTCACAGGATCAAATGTCCCTGTATATACTGCTTTTATCACATTGCAGCCTCCTCGTATTTCACAATCTGTAAACAAGTAATACCATAATTATTTTCTTTAATGAGCCTAAATGGTGCTTCATATTCAAGCTTCTCTTCAGTTAAGTCTTCTACCACAATAATACAGCCATCCATCAAATTTCCATTATCCTTTAATGTATGAATAATATCCATATTAACTTTCATACCATAAGGTGGATCTAATAATACAAGACTAAACTTGATTCCTTCTTCCTTAAAAGTACCTAAAGCTTTACGATAATCAGCCTTTATTACATGCGCATTTGTAATCTTTAAACTATTAATATTTTCTCTAATAACCTGAAATGCCTTATATTGTTTATCCACAGCATAAAGTTCATCCATTCCTCTACTTAATGCCTCTATACCTAGACCCCCACTACCTGCAAATAAATCAAGACAAATTCCTCCATCAAAATAAGGACCAATCATGTTATAAAGATTCTCTTTATTTTTATCTGTCGTAGGACGAGTTAATTTTGTAGGGACAGCCTTTAACTGTCTACTTTTATATTTACCTGCTATAACGCGCATAACTTCTTCCAATCCTTCCCTTTGCGAGTTCATCACTGATATCATCAAAGACAATATCTGTAATTTCATCTAACATCTTATTGAGTTCACTATAAGACTCTAAATAAGCATTCATCTCTGGCATGCGATAAAGTTCTCTTCTTATATCTGTCATACGTTCTTGTATATGTGACGAGTCACAATAGCTGCCAAAACGTGCCAAATCATCCTTTTCTTCCTTAAGTCTATTCATTTCATTCATCAATGATTTAACATCTGGATGATCAAATACACTTAAAGAAGAGTGATAGTTTTTAAAACATTCTTCTTCTTTAATTGCATCAATAAGTTCTTTTATTGAGTCATAGATCATAATGATTTCTCAATTGCCTCCTGCTTCTTTTCACGATTATATTTCGCAATAATAGCCTGAGCTATACCAATTCCTATTAAAGCAACTAAGGTAGAAGTTCCACCTGCACTAATTAATAGAAGAGGCACACCAGTCATCGGAATAAGTCCTGATACACCACCAACATTAACCATTAAATGAACAAAGAAATAACTCGCAATTCCAATAAGTGTTAATTTTTCTCTTGAATCCTTAATCGCAAAAGCATATCTAAAGAGTCTATAAATAATAATAGAATAAGGAATAAAGAAGGCTGCAAAACCTACAAGCCCTAATTCTTCTACAATAATAGATGAAATAAAGTCACTCTGTGCTTCTGGGATATAACCAAATTTCATAATAGAGTTCCCAAAGCCACGACCAATCAAGCCACCATTTGTATATCCTACAAAACCATTGATGATCTGATAGTTAGTACCATAGATATCTTTCAATGGATTCAGCCATGATGAAATACGTGCCATCTGATGACTCTTTAAGAAAAAATTATGAAACAGAATAAAGATAAGCAATAGAAACAATACTCCAACTAAGCCAATAATCTTAAAGGGACGATAGTATTGAGATGGTGTCGCAAAGAATAGGCATGTTGCCATAATGAATAATATCAAACCACTTCCCATATCCTTCTGTACCTTCCAACAGATTAAAAATGCGAAAATGACAAGAAAGGCTGGAAAAAACACACAGACAACTGCTTTACGCCAGATAAGTTTATTTCTTTTCTCTTTTGATAAGCGTGGAGAAATACGTATCTGATCTGGTAAGACACCAAATATATAACTCAATAATATGATTAAGGTCAGCTTCATAAATTCTACAGGCTGAATAGTAAATGGACCAATCTTGATCCAGGCATGAGAATTATTGATTGTCCACATTAAACAGGCAATCATCAAAATAATACAAATACCATAAGTGACAAGCATTAATGTTTCTGATATACGACGTGTTTTATAGGCACGCGCAAATAAGAACATAAAACCTAAGCCTACTATAACGAATAAACATTGTTTCAATAGGTTTTTAGTCGCAAAATTAGAGCCTTCACTTGCCGACATACCTACAGAAGCATCTCCAATCATCACAATCCCAAATAATGCGAGAAAAATCGTACAGGCATAGATGGTTTTATCTGTACCAGTACGTTTAAACATCATTTGTATCTTCTTGATGAAGTTCATAGTTTAACCCACTCTTCTTCCTGAGAACGTTTAAATACTTTATAAATAGAGTAGCCAGATGCTTCTTCAAAAGCTTTATCTAATTGTTTTTGTAATGCTTTTGAATCTGCAATAGACGTAAATGCACGGTAATGTTCCATGAATTCTTTAGAACTTATACCTTCTTCATAAGCCTGTTCTACTGCATTATATAACCCAACAACCTCGATAATTTCTTCTGTTGACCAATCTGGTTCTAATGGATAATCATACATGTTAAAATACCTCCTATGTTAAAAATATTATACATGAAATAGGCTTAAAAGAAAATAGGGTATACATAATTGGAAAAAGCGAAGGAGTCTGTTATAATGGCAAAGAGGTGAAACGAAGAATGTTAAGCATGAAAAATGTAATCGATGATAAAAATCCTTTAATTCGTGAGAAATCTAAAGAAGTATCTTTACCATTAAGTGATGAAGATCGTCATATTTTAATGGAAATGTATCAATATCTTGTAGATTCTCAGGATGAAGAAAAAGCTGAAAAGTATGATTTAAGACCAGGTGTGGGTATTGCTGCTATTCAGATTGGTATTCCAAAAAGAATGTGTGCAATTTATATTCCTTCTGTAGATGAAGAAGGTCATATTGTAAAGTGTGATCAGTGGGCACTTGTTAATCCACGTATTGTAGCAAATGCAGTGAAAGTGGCTTATTTAAAGAATGGTGAAGGATGTTTATCTGTTCCTGAAGATCAGCCAGGTATTGTACCTAGAAGTGCTAAAGTGACTGTTAAGGGATATGATGCCTTAACTGATCAAGAAGTGACTATTGTTGCAAGAGGCTTTACAGCTATCTGTTTACAGCATGAATTAGATCATTTTGAAGGTATTCTTTACTATGATCATTTTAATAAAGAAGATCCAAAAGCACCTATTCCAAATGCGATGGTGATTGAATAATACTCCTTCGGGAGTATTTTTTTTATGCATTAAAAAAGACAGCTTCACGCTGTCAATAATAATTTCTACATATATTAATCATATCATCTACATAGATGACACCGCCATTGATCGCATTATCTGATAAATGGGCATGAAGTTCTATTGGAAGTTTACAGCAGTATTGTTCTCGCATAAGTGGAAGATCCTGCTTCATACATAAATCAGACATATCATCTAATGCCTTTGATGAGAATATGAATGTAGAAAATAAAGCAATATTCTTCACATAGTGACGATCAAGCTGCATAATGAATTGTTCCACTTCCTTTGGTTTACCAAAGCATGGACAATCGAATCCTAATACAAGAAGATCAACATGGGCATGGAAATCAAAGTCTTGAAAGGAAATTGCCTGTGTTCTTGCAGTTTTTGCCATCTGTGATGCAAGAATATGTGCATATTTACTTGTATGACTGTAGACAATCGCAATATTCATAGACTCACCTCTTGTATAAAGTATATCAACGCTTTATGAACTATAGAAGAACTTCTGTCTTTTTCTTTTAGTAATATAAAGAATAATGTAAGCTGAAACAAATCCTCCAATCATACCACTTACATGACCGGATAATGATATTGTCGGAACAACAAAAGAAAGAAATAACATCAATAAGACATTCATTCCTAAGTTTCTTGCAATATCGCGAAGCTGTGTAGGATAGAACAAATAAAGTGCACCGATAGCACCAATGATTCCAAAGATTACACCACTAATACCGCCACTTACTGTATGGGCTCCAATGCCCAATAATAAATATGCAATATAAGGAAGACCAGTGGTAGAAAGCATGGATACAAGTATGACGATCAAATACTTTTTAGAACCCATCAAATATTCTACAAAACAACTGAGATTATACATAGAATAACAATTCACTACTATATGCATTAATCCAAAATGAATAAAATTTGCAGTAATCAAACGATAATATTGATGAGTAACTTGAACATAGTATGGATTAAATCCTCCGCAAGCTAAGCCCTGCATCGCATTCATATCAATACTAAATAAGAAGGTTGTGCCTATATAAGTAAGTATACATAATGCAAGTAGTGTATAAGTAACAGGATATTTTTTTATATTATTCATGTTTATCCTCTATGAATTCAAATATTGTCATTTGATCAATACTTGGATCATCTTTCTTAATAACTGTTTCATGATTATCTAATATTTCAGCTAAAGTAACTTCTGATTTTAAATCTTCATCAGTAAAATGGGCCTCTCCCATTTCAATAAGTCTAATATTACCACTATAATCCAATGTTTCATAAACAAGCTGTCTTGTCCAATGAGAATGGATATTCTGAATAGAAGTAAACCAGACAGGACCACTACCAATATGCGTACCTGTTACTATCTGGGCAAAGACCATACCACATATATAAAGATTCTTATCTAATGCATGAGTAACATCAAATAAAGCATATGGATCATTGGCAGTCATAATAACTAATTTATTCTGTTTAATATATTTAGAATACAGTCTAATCTTATCAAACATATGATCTGCGACAAATAATACCGCATTCCCGTTATTAGTCAGCTGTGTTCTTAGGGCAAGTTCTTCTACACCCTTAGAACCACCAACGACAACTGTATAGCCTTCCTTTGAAATTTTTTTCATAATTTCTTTAGTGACATGACGCATTGTCTTGTTCATCATCTGTGGACCAGCAACTGATATATTAACACCATAACTTAAAGATAAATCACCTATATAGCTAATGACTAAAGGCATCTTAGTCCCTAATACTCTTAGACTTGCAGGATAATCTTCTTCATAGATAGTTGTGACACCAATATCCTGGTTTTCTAAATTCTGCAGTGCATAAAAAAGATCTGGTAAGAGCTTTTGTCTCTTTTCTATCTTATGAGCTGTAAATTCATCTAAACCTATGATCTGGGTTAATGTATCAATACTCATCCCTGTAATCATACTTGGTTCTTTATGGGCTGATTTTAATTTTTTCTCTATTTCCTGCCACTCTTGTGTACTTATAGGCTGCGTGGAACTTGGAATCAAATCACCACAGCATAATATTAAGGCAAGACTGTTTAATGTTAGTTGTAATTTCATGTTCTTATATTCCTTCTTAATTGTCATTATATCATATAATTTTGACATAAAAAAGTGGCCGTTCATAAGAACGGCCTAGTGAAAGGATAAGTAGTTATTACAAAATACCCATTTTTTCTTTTACAGCAGCCTGAGCAGCAGCAAGTCTTGCGATTGGTACACGGTAAGGTGAGCAAGATACATAAGTTAATCCAATCTTATGGCAGAATTCTACTGTCTTTGGATCACCACCATGTTCACCACAGATACCAAGTCTGATATTAGGACGAGTTGATCTTCCCTTTTCAGATGCAATCTTCATTAATTCACCAACGCCTTCCTGGTCAACAGTAGCGAATGGATCATGTTCATAGATATTCTTAGAATAGTAATCGCCTAAGAACTTAGCAGCATCATCTCTTGAGAAACCGAATGTCATCTGAGTTAAGTCATTAGTACCAAATGAGAAGAATTCAGCTTCAGTTGCAATCTTATCAGCTGTGATTGCAGCTCTTGGAATTTCAATCATAGTACCAACTTCATATTTCATATCTAATCCGCTTTCAGCAATTAACTTATCAGCAGTCTTAACAACTACATTCTTAACATACTTTAATTCTTTAACATCACCAACTAATGGGATCATGATTTCTGGAGTGACTGGATGTCCTGTTTCCTTAGTTACGTTGATTGCAGCTTCGATGACAGCTCTTGTCTGCATTTCAGCAATTTCTGGATAAGTAACAGCAAGACGGCATCCTCTGTGACCCATCATTGGGTTAAATTCTTTTAATGATTCTACTCTTTCCTTTAATGCTTCGAAAGTCATACCTAAGCTTTCAGCTAATGGTTTGATTTCTTCATCAGTATGAGGTAAGAATTCATGTAGAGGTGGATCTAAGAAACGGATATTAACACTATATCCATCCATAGCTTTGAATAATTCTTCAAAGTCTCCTCTCTGGTATGGAAGAATCTTTTCTAATGCTTCCTTACGAGTTTCTACATCTTCTGCAGTGATCATTCTTCTGAAGTTGAAAATTCTTTCTTCTTCGAAGAACATATGTTCAGTACGGCATAATCCGATACCTTCAGCACCAAATGTAGCAGCCTGTTTAGCATCTCTTGGAGTATCCGCATTAGTTCTTACTAATAATTTTCTTTCTTTATCAGCCCAAGCCATGAATGTTTCAAAATCACCACTAATTGCAGCAGGAACAGTCTTGATCTTCTGAGCAAATACTTCACCAGTAGAACCATTTAATGATACATAATCACCTTCAGTTAATACTGTACCATCTGGTAATGTTAAAGTCTTCTTATCTTCTGAAACTCTTAATACACCACAACCAGCAACACAGCAAGTACCCATACCACGAGCAACTACTGCAGCATGAGATGTCATACCACCACGTACAGTTAAGATACCTTTAGCTAAGTTCATACCTTCGATATCTTCTGGAGAAGTTTCATTACGTACAAGGATCATATCCTGCACACCATTTGCATGTGCTTCCTGAACATCTTCAGCTGTGAAGTAGATATGTCCAGTAGCAGCACCTGGAGAAGCAGCTAAACCTGTAGCAACAGCCTTTGCAGCCTTGTAGTCTTCTTTATCGAAGTTTGGATGTAATAACTGGTCTAACTGTTTTGGTTCAACCTTTAATAATGCTTCTTGTTCATTAATCATGCCTTCATCAACCATGTCAACAGCAATCTTTAAAGCAGCCTGAGCTGTTCTCTTACCGTTACGAGTCTGTAACATGAATAATTTACCATCTTCAATTGTGAATTCCATATCCTGCATATCTTTATAATGGTCTTCAAGAATATGACAGATCTTCTGGAACTGTTCATAACATTCTGGCATAACTTCATTTAATGTCGCAATTGGCTGAGGTGTTCTGATACCAGCAACAACGTCTTCACCCTGAGCGTTCATTAAATATTCACCGAATAATTTATTTTCACCAGTTGCTGGGTTACGAGTGAAGGCAACACCAGTACCTGACTTATCACTTCTGTTACCATATACCATCTGCTGAACGTTTACGGCTGTACCCCAAGAACCAGGGATATCATTTAAACGACGATAAGTGATGGCACGGTCATTATTCCAAGAACCAAATACTGCTTCAACTGCAGCTAATAACTGTTTAATTGGGTCCTGTGGGAAATCAACACCTGCATGTGCTTTATAAGCTTCTTTATAAACTGCAACAACTTCTTTTAAGTCTTCTGCTGTTAATTCAGTATCAAATTCAACACCTTTTTCTTCTTTGATTGCATCAAATTTATGTTCGAAATCTGATTTTGGGAATCCCATTACAACGTCAGCGAACATCTGGATGAAACGACGATATGAATCATATACGAAACGTTCATTTCCAGTTGTTGCAGCAAATTCCTTAGCTACTTCATCATTTAAACCTAAGTTTAATACTGTATCCATCATACCTGGCATTGAGATTCTTGCACCAGAACGTACAGATACTAATAATGGGTTCTTTGGATCACCTAAAGTTCTTCCAGTGATTTCTTCAAGCTTTTTAACGTGTTCAACAATCTGTCCTTTAATATCATCTGAGATCATTTTTCCGTCTTCATAATATTGTGTACAAGCTTCTGTAGTCACTGTGAATCCCTGAGGTACAGGTAAACCGATACCTGTCATTTCAGCAAGGTTGGCACCTTTACCACCAAGGAGATTACGCATATCCTTGTTACCTTCGCTAAATAAGTAAACATATTTTTTCATAACTACTAAATCCTCCTTATGTCTTTTCACTTATTTCATTATACACTTGTAAGAGCTTACTTGCAAACGCTTTCTTTTCTGTAATTGATTACACATTTAAAAAAAGCCCTATATAAGGGAATTATTATTGTTAAAAAAATAACAACATTTTTCTCCTATAGGGCTAAATGATGGATAATCGTAATTAATTGATCAGTTTGTAATGTTTGAAGCATGTCTGGATTTTTAGTTATTGTTTCATAAAGAAGATGATGTTTTGTCTCATAATCCTCTTTTGAAATAGTAATAACGACTCCTTCAAGCTGTTTCTTAGTGAACTTTGTATCATAGATATAAGAATGCTTCACACCTAAAACACGGGATAAATGAGACATGTATTGGTCCATATGAGTAGTTCCGAGATGAATCACTGTGTCACAATGCAAAGATAAATAGCGTGAAGCCATATCAGATACGATCAAAAGGCCACCCTTTTTATTAAACTCATGCATGATGCGATACTGAGATGCATGATTCATAAATTGATGAATCACAAAATTAACATTCAGTTTTTCAGCATAATAAAGAATATCTTCATAGCTTTCTACAAATATAACCTGTTTCTTTTCTGTATTAAAATAATCATCATGACATAAGAAATGTGTACATTCTACCTTAGAAGAATCAACATGCAATGTAGTATGAATATTTTTCTTTAAGAAATCATGATGATGTAGTCCATAAAGAATACTTGAACAGTCTAAAGGAAGATGTTTCTTGATTTCCTTTATTTCTCTTATTTCTTCACTAGAAAAGCTATGAGAATCCTGATAAATGAGATATGAGACGAAGTTAGTATCTATCACTTGTCTTCTCATATATTCTAATAGTTTAGAAGGCGTAGTAAAGAGTATGTCAATACCCTTATAAATTGTCTGGCATTCTTCAAATGTATTGGTGCCAGGATAAGATGTAATAAAACGATATTGTGTGTATTTATTATATTCTTTCATATCAAAAGAAGATGATAACAACTCTTCTTTATGCCCAAGCAAGATAATCTGTGTTTTCTCTTCATGAATCATAGATGCAAGTAAAGGTGGAATAATGGATAACAGACGATCTTTGGAAGAATCAACATTTAAGATAAAAGATTGACTCTTCTCAATAAGTCTATACGATTTCTTCTGGATTATTCCAGGCGCAATCATTCCCATATCACCTAATGCATGAATAACCTCATCAGGCCATTGATATTTAATAAATTTCTTCATTATTTAGATAAGATGTATTGTCTCACTTTAGAAATAAAATAGAGAGAACCTGTAATAAATACAACACCTTTATGACTATAAGCCTCATCTACTGCATGTTTCCAGTCTTCATCAATCTTCACTGGAAAGTCTTCTGCAAGAGCTTTGGCAGTTGCACGACGAGGATGATCAAACTGAGTAACAGTAATATCCTTTGATAAAGATAATAATGTTTCTAACATATGATGGGTATCTTTATCTCCTAGTGCGGAAAAGATGATTTTAATATCACTAAAATCACGGGCACTTTCAAAGAAGGCATCCATTCCTTCTCTATTATGTGCACCATCCAGGATAATTAAAGGATTTTGATGAATTGTTTCAAAACGTCCTTCCCATACTGCATCATGCATACCTTTTTCTAGATCTGCATCTTTGAATGGGAATTCTTTTCTAATATATTCTAATATATTAATCGCAAGTGCACTGTTAGTAACCTGATAATGTGCTGAAGTAGATAAAGATATATGATAACCATGATAATCATAAGAAATAGAAGCACCATAATAGACACGTTTAGGTTTTCTTATTTCTATTACATAAGAATGATGCTTATGAGTTTCTTCATAGAAGACTTCTAGACATTCCGGTCTTCTTTCAGCTGTCATATAAGGAATACCACGTTTAATGATTCCTGCTTTACTTCTTGCAATACTCGCATATGTATTTCCTAAGAAGTTTATATGATCTAAACCAATATTTGTATTGACTGTAAGTATTGGTGAAATGATATTAGTGGCATCTAGTGTTCCACCAAGCCCTACTTCAAATAAGGCAATATCTACACCCTGTTCAATAAAATACATGACTGCGATAAATACTTCTATTTCAAACTTAGAAAGCTCATAAGCCATCCAATCATCCATATAACGATTCGCATATCTTACAACAGTCGCTTCATCAATTGGTTCATCATTCACACGAATAATATCTAAACGATTTACTAAAGCAGGAGAAGTAAATGTACCTACCTTATAGCCTGCACATTTTAATACTTCTTTTGTATAGTTAGTTGTAGAACCTTTCCCGTTTGTACCGCCAATATGAACACATGTTAATTTAGTTTGAGGATCATAGAAATCATACATAAAGTTCTTAAAGTTTGTGAGAGAATAAACTCGATCCTTTTGTGCTTCAATAAACGCTAAAACCTGATCATAATCACTAAAACGAGGAAGAACAGGGATTGTCTTCTTCAATAAATAACGACCATTAGATTCTACATCTACACTATAGTCATGCTGCTTAAAGAAAGATACATGTTCTTCATCTGTATAAGCAGTTAGTTCTTTTGTAACAAATCTTTCAGCAAGTTCAAGCAGCTCTTCTTGTACAAGAGTATCCTGATAATCTTCTGATACATAAACAAAAGATATATTAGAAAGATCTAAGAGTTCTAGTATACCTATAATCACTTCTCCACTGTAGGCTAAAAAGATCATCTTGCAGGGATCTTTTAAAGCTCTTGATGTTTCATAATAATCTTTCGCAAGAAACTGGACAATTGCGTCTATATCTTCTTTTGTTGCAATCTTATATTCAAAATTTTCATTCATTTATATCACCTGTTGATATCTTAAAGTAAAAAGGATGGTTTGACCATCCTTTTTTTCTCAATTATTAGATTTTCTCAAAACGATCAACGTCAACTACAAATACTGTTGCCCCACCAACAAGTACATCTACCATGATTGGTGTAAAGAATTCACCCATTTCAGTAGGTGGTACTGTAGGTTCCTTTTCTACACGTTTCTTTGCATTGGCTTTAATGATTTCAATAGCGCTATCTACCTTATCATCATTTGTTCCTATAAAGAATGTTGTATTACCTTTCTTTAAGAAACCTCCTGAAGTAGCAAGTTTTGTGACAAAGAATCCACCTTCAGTTAAAGCGCTCTGGACAGTTGAACTGTCATCATTATTCACAATCGCAATTATCAGTTTCATACTATTGACCTCCTAATACGAATTAGTTTGTACATATATTCTAACATATTCAAAGACAAAAATACACACATATTATATAATGGCTCATGGTGATTTATATGAGTATACAAGAAAAGTTAATAAAGTGGTATGAAGTCAATAAACGTGATCTTCCTTTTAGAGATATTAAAGACCCTTATAAAATCTGGGTAAGTGAAATTATGCTGCAACAGACGACTGTCACTGCAGTGATTCCCTATTATAAACGTTTTATTGAAAGATTTCCGGATATAGAAACACTTGCGAATGCAAAAATAGAAGAAGTCTATAAGTATTGGGAAGGGTTAGGGTATTATCGTCGTGCTTTACATCTTCATAAGAGTGCTAATTTAATGAAAGATACATTCCCTAAGGAGTATAAAGACATTCTCGCGCTTATTGGTGTAGGCCCCTATACTGCAAGTGCTATTATGAGTTTTGCGTATCATAAGCCTTATATTGCGGTAGATGGGAATGCCTTAAGAGTATTGAGTAGATTATATGCGATAGAAGAGAATATTGCGTCAAATAAGACTGTGAAGACAATTACAGATATAGGTAATCAGCTAGTTATTGGTTATGATTCAGCAAAGATCAATCAAGGGATTATGGATTTTGCGAATGCGGTATGTTTACCTGTTCACCCTCATTGTAATGAATGTCCACTCAAAAAGGAATGCATTGCCTATTTGACAAATAAGCAGGACGTACTACCTATTAATATAAAAAAAGTAAATAAAAAAAGCTTATCTTATATTACAGGTATTGTAGTATATGATGATGAAGTGATGCTTATTAAAAATAAAAATGGGCTACTAGAAAATATGTATTTACTTCCTCAATATGAAGTAGAGAGTCCTTATTCCTTTATAGAAGCATTCAAAGAAGACTATGGGATCAACTTAGAGGTATTATCGCATTTAAAGGATTTTAAGCATGTATTTACTCATCGTACATGGTATATGCATGTATATGTATTTAAAGCTGATATTCGTTCTATTGACTTCTATACAAAAAATAAGCAGGAGGAATTAACTATTCCTACTGCTCATAAAAAGATATTGAAATATTATGAAGGCTGATTAGAAATAATCAGTCTTATTTGTTCATGTCATATTTTTCAATGATTCTAGCAACAACTGGATGACGCACTACATCAAGTGCTGTTAAGTAAACAAAGGAAATACCTTTGACACCATCTAAAATCTTCATAGCATGTTTGAGACCATTTGTTGTCTGTTTAGGTAAGTCAATCTGAGTAATATCCCCTGTAATACACATCTTAGAGTTAAAACCTAAACGTGTAAGGAACATCTTCATCTGATTGTCTGTTGTATTTTGCGCTTCATCTAAAATAACATAAGCATCTTCTAGTGTACGCCCACGCATATAAGCAAGTGGCGCTATTTCAATAATACCCTTTTCAATTAATTTCTCTGTATTTTCTGCACCTAACATGTCATAAAGTGCATCATAAAGAGGTCTTAAGTAAGGGTCAATCTTTTCTTTAAGGTCTCCAGGAAGAAACCCTAAGTTTTCTCCTGCTTCTACAGCTGGTCTAGTGAGAATGATTTTTTGTACTTCATGATTCTTTAATGCCTGTACAGCAAACACTACAGATAAGTATGTTTTACCTGTACCCGCTGGACCAATTGCAAATACAACATCATGATCTTTTAAAGAATGATAGTATTCTAACTGCCCCATTGTCTTAGGATATATAATCTTGCCATGACTTGTACGGGCAATATGAATATCAAATAGAGAATCCATTTCATCAAGCTTACCATTACGTCCTAACTTGATTGCATACACCACATCTCTTTTAGAAATACGTACATCCTTTTTAGTAAGTTTAGCAAGTACCTGAATCACCTTTTCTAATACAGGATCACTATGATCTAAATAAATATCTGTACCACGGACATTGATTGCATTCTCAAATTCATCTTCCAATAAAGCGATATTTTCATCACTTGGGCCACACAACAATTGAATGGCATCTAAGCTATAATCACTTAACTGAATCACTTTTTCCATAAAATCATCCTTTCATTGAAAAAAAGAAGAGTCAGATGACTCTTCTAAAAATAAATCTTATCTACGACGTTTCTTCTGGTTCTTTCTAGCTGCTTCTGATTTCATTTTTCTCTTTAAACCAGGTTTAACATAGAATTCTCTTTTACGAGCTTCAGCAAGGGTTCCTGTTCTAGAAACTTGTCTCTTAAAACGACGTAAAGCATCATCTAAAGATTCATTTTCTCTTACTACTGTCTTTGCCATTGAACTTTCCCCCCTTTACCGCTAAATTCGAATATGATTATACACAATGATTTTTAATAATGCAAGACTTTTTTAACTTTTATTTTTAAGTTTTACATATCATCTTCTAATTGTTCATTATAGAGTTTTTTCGCATATTCCTGAGCAATGAATTTATCTCCAGGATAAGGTGTATTACCCACTAGTGATGTCATGAACTGTTCATGACCTTTTCCTAAAATCAAAATAACATCACCTGGACAAGCTGCATCTATTGCCTGCTGGATAGCATAACGACGATCAGTAATAATCACTGAAATAGGATCAACAATCTGTTCTTGAATCTGTGAACAGATGCCTTCGATATCATCATCTCTTTCATCCTGTTCTGTCAATATAACATAATCACAGTATTTGTTAGCTAAAGCACCGATCTTACTTCTTTTATGGATATCTTTACGTCCTGGTGCACCAAATACCGCAATTAAATGACCATTCCCTTTAACACTATGGACAAACTTGAATACTTCTTCAAAGTTATGTGCATGCTGACAATAGTCGACAATAATATGGAAAGGCTGTTTAACAGGGACAACTTCCATTCTACCTTCTACTGGCTGAATATATTTAATCGCATTCACGATTTCATCCGGTGTCATTTCTAAGGCATAAAGGGTTGTCAATATTGCAAGAGTGTTAGATATATTAAATGGTGCAATAATCGGAACTTCTACATGATAGTAATGATTTTTAATATAGATATTAAACGCTGAATGATCTATATAATATTCAATCTCACGGGCCATAATATCTGCTTTATGATGAATACCATAGGTTAATATTTTAGCATGATCCGCCATATCCTTATAGTTAGTCGTTAAATAATGATTAAAACGTACTTCATCTGCATTAAGAATGGCATAACCACCTTCTTTAAGCAATCTAAAGAGTTTAACATATGATGTCATCAGGTTATCTACAGTTCCATGGAAGTCCATATGTTCTTCATAAGCATTTGTAAATACCGCAATACTGAAATTAACTGAATCAACACGCTTTAAAGCTAAGCCATGAGAAGAGACTTCTAGAGTAAAGCCCTTCACATTCTCTTTAACCATGTTATAGAAGTTACGATGTAAACAGATAGGATCTGGTGTCGTACCAGTCATCTGCATCATTGTAGGTCCATATTCTATTCCGTTGTTACCTACATAGCCCATCTTTAAATAACGTCCTAGTAATCTTGCGACAACACGGGCTACGACTGTTTTACCACTTGTTCCTGTAACACCTATTCCTGTCATCTTATAGGAAGGATGATCATAGAAGAGATCTGCCACACGATTGAGTTCATCTAAGACATCTGATACCTGAATATAAACAATGCCCTGATAATAACGACGTAACGGCTTAGAATGAACAATACATTTAGCACCTTGGAAAATGGCATCATCGACATATTTATGACCATCTGTCACAAGACCTTCAATACAAAAGAAGATAGAATCCTTTCTGACATAACGAGAATCGCTATGAATAGATTCAATCTTTATATCACTTTCAACTTTAAAAAGCTCATTAAGCTTCTTCACTAGAAACCACCCCGATTAAATCATAACCTCGATGATCTGTTACCTTTACTTTATAAATATGTCCTTCTTTTAAAGAATGATCTGCAACAAAAACCTTTAAGTAATTAGAGGCATGTCCTACCATGTAGCCATCCTTTTCTTCTTCAATAAGCACTTCGAGTTCCTTATTCATTTCAGATAATGCGAATTCAGTTTTTAATTCATCAGAAAGCTGTAATAGTCTTCTAACACGGTCTTTCTTGACATCTCCTGGTACCTGATTTGGCATTCTATCTGCTGGTGTTCCCTTTCTTCTTGAATAAGGGAAAACATGCAATTGATTGAAATGAAGTCTCTTAATCCAGTTATATGTATCAACGAAGTCTTCTTCTGTTTCTCCAGGGAATCCTACAATGACATCTGTAGTAATAGAGATACCTGGTAACGCTTCTTTAAGTTCAAAATATTTCTTTTCAAATTCAGCTGTATTATAATGTCTTGCCATTCTTCTTAGAATAGAATCTGTACCAGACTGAATAGGAATATGTAAATGATCTACGATAATAGGACTTCTTCCAATAAGTTCAATAATTTCATCACTCACCTGACTCATTTCAATAGAAGAAATACGTAATCTCTTTAATCCCTTGATTTTAGTTGTTAGGTCTACTAATAGATCATAGAAAGAATAATTGTCTAAATCCACACCATAACCTGCTGTATGAATACCAGTTAAGACGATTTCTACAAATCCTCTATCTACAAGTTCCTGAGCCTGTCTTAAAACATCTTCTTTAGGACGAGAACGAACGCCACCACGTGCATAAGGGATAATACAATATGTACAGAAGTTATTACATCCATCCTGAATTTTTAGGAAGGCTCTTGTTTTATTTTCAAATGCATGAATACTTAAGTCTTCAAAACGAGAGACCTTCATAACATTTTCTATTTTCACAATCTGTTTATGTGTCATCTTATATTCTTCTACAAAGTCTACAATAGAAGCACGATGTTGTGTTCCAAGTACTATAGAAACACCTTCTATTTCTGTGATTTCTTCACTTGCTACCTGTGAATAGCATCCCACTACACAGATGACTGCATCAGGATTAGTACGATGTGCCTTACGGATCATCTGTCTTGATTTAGAGTCCCCTGTATTTGTGACAGTACATGTATTAATAACATATACATCTGCAGGAGATTCAAAGTCGATATTGTCATACCCTCTTTTCTTGAATATTTCTAACATCGCTTCTGATTCGTAGCTGTTTACTTTACAGCCTAATGTATGAAAAGCAACTGTTGCCATTGTCTCACTTCACTTTCTTTATTAATTTCTTATATGTACGATCACTAATTAATTGATGATCATACATGTATTGTATGAACTGTGTATATTCACCATGTTCATAATAAACCACTAATTCTTTTGCATCTTCAATAGATGCCCTGTTAGAATGACGATTATCATCACCAATCACAATACGACAAATCAGTGAATAGTCTTCTTTCACAAATAAATAGATAGCGCCTAATTCTTCATAATAATAGGCAATATGGGATTCATTTTCATATACTTTTTCTAAGCTGGAAAAAGGTGTATCAAATACAACTGGTCCATAATATCTAAAAGCAGTATCTAGTGTAATTGGCTGATTCTTCACATATTCTGCATGCTGCTTTAATAAGAGAATCTGATAATCATTGATATACCAATTATTGATATCAGGAGAATAGATAGGAATATAAATATCTCGTGAACTTTCTTCATCATAAAAATGAGGGAGTGTTTCTAATACATTCTTTAAATCATTATTAAACATCTTTCTTTTTTCTTCATAGGTAATATATTCAAACATATCATAATGACCTGACGCAAAAAGATTATAGAACCCTTCAATCGCATCTTTTACATCTAGTGCACGCAAAAGGATTTCCATATTGAATAATTCAATTTCTGATTTAACCTTAAAACGAATATTCAAGTCTTCTAATTCTTTTTTATGTTCTTCACAATAATGATATAAGTTTGTTTTATTGTATTTTATATCCCTGCTGTATTTATTAATGACTGCAATAAAGTTCATATTAATCCCCCAATTCTCTTCTATACCCTATAACACTAAGCATATATAAAGGTGCTGTCTCACTTCTTAAAATACGATTACCAATAGAGCATGGCACAACACCCATTGACTGCATCTTTTCTACTTCCTGAAGATCAAAACCACCCTCTGGTCCTACTATAATAGTAATAGATGTATGAAGGTCATTGAGTGCTTTTGTGAAAGCATGATGTTCTCCATTCTTGCTTTCTTCCTCATATGCCACAACATTCACTTCAGATAAATAATCCTTTAATTGTGATAATTGAATAGGAGGTGTAATCTCAGGAACAATCTGTCTATGACATTGTTCACTTGCTTCCTGGGCGATGCGAACAAAACGTTCCTTCTTCTTGTTAAAACGTCCTTCATCCATTTTCACTATACTTCTAGAAGCACGCAAAGGAACTATACGTGTAACACCTAGTTCTGTTGCTTTTTGAATTACAAATTCAGACTTATCGCTCTTTGGTAAACCATAAACAAGTGTTACTTCAACATCTAATTCATTATCTTCCTGAAGTTCTTCTTTAATTTGTAGTAAACCCTGCTTTGTATCGATGATTTCACATAAGTAAACATGTTTGTCTTCATCAATACAAATGACATGTTCACCCTTTTCCATACGCATTACTTTAGTAATATGCTTATACATAGAATCATCAGTGATAATGATGTCATTTTGTCTATAATTATTTTTAATAAAATATCTCTGCATAATCATCTCTCTCCTCTAGCATTCTACCATTTTTATGAAACAATGAAAAGAAAAAGAAGATAGAGGGGGTTCTATCTTCTTTCAAACAACTTATGCTTCTCTAGCTATAAATCCATTATCATAGTCAATGACTACATGACTGTTAGCATGGATTGTACCTTTGATTATTTCTCTTGCAAGCATTGTTTCAATATGTGACTGAATATAACGCTTGATTGGACGTGCACCAAATGTGGCATCAAATGCATCTTGTGCAATTCTGTTTTCAGCTGCATCAGTGACTTCTAGAGTAATCTTCTTTTCTTCGAGACGACCTTCAAGTTCATGAATAAACTTATCAATAATCTTATAAACAACACTTGAATCAAGTGAGTTGAACATAACGATTTCATCAATACGGTTTAAGAATTCAGGTTTGAAGTGCATCTTCAATTCATTATCTACTTCTTTACGTGTTTCTTCATTGTTACCCTGTAACAGGTACTGAGAACCAATATTAGAAGTCATAATGATAATTGTATTCTTGAAGCTGACTACATTACCCTTAGAATCTGTTAAACGACCATCATCTAGAATCTGTAATAAGATATTGAAGACATCTGGATGGGCTTTTTCAATTTCATCTAATAAGACAATACTATATGGAGCACGTCTGACAGCTTCAGTTAACTGTCCACCTTCTTCATAACCTACATATCCTGGAGGAGCACCTAACAAACGAGAGACACTATATTTCTCCATATATTCACTCATATCGATACGTACAATATTCTTTTCACTATCAAAGAGCTGTTCAGCAAGTGTCTTAGCCACCTCTGTCTTACCTACACCAGTAGGACCTAGGAACAAGAATGAACCAATAGGTCTATTCTCATCATTGATACCAGCACGGCTTCTAAGTATTGCATCAGTGACTTTAGTGATGGCTTCATCCTGACCAATAACTCTTTTCTTCATAGTATCTTCAAGATGTAATAATTTTTCTTTTTCTGATTCCATTAGCTTAGAAACTGGAATATTAGTCCATCTAGAGATGACTTCAGAAATAGTATCTACAGTGACCTTTTCCTGTAATAAAGCATCATCATTTTCTTTAGCCTGATATTCTTCTATTTCTTTATTAATAGCTGGAATAGTCTGGTATTTAATTTTAGAGGCTTCTTCTAGGTTACCCTGAGATTCAAACTGTGCCATCTGTGTTTCTAAACGCACTTTTTGGTTCTTTAAATCCTTGATATGATCCACCTGAGACTTTTCTGATTTCCATTGTTCAGTTAATCCAGCAATCTTTTCATTTAATGAAGCAATCTTCTCTTTGATTTCTTCTAGTCTCTTTTCATTGTCTTCAGTTGAATCTTCTTTTTCAATAGAGATTCTTTCCATTTCTAGACGATTCTTATCACGAGTAATTGTGTCTAGTTCTTCAGGCATAGAGTCAATTTCCATACGTACTGAAGCACATGCTTCATCAATAAGGTCAATGGCCTTATCTGGTAAGAAACGATCTGTAATATAACGATCACTCATATGTGCTGCTGCGATAATTGCACTATCTTGGATCTGAACACCATGATGAGATTCAAATGGTTCCTTTAAACCTCTTAGAATCGCAATTGTATCATCAATATCAGGTTCTTGTACCAATACCTTCTGGAAACGTCTTTCTAAGGCTGCATCCTTTTCAATATACTGACGATATTCATCCAATGTTGTTGCACCAATACAATGTAATTCACCACGTGCTAACATTGGTTTTAATAAGTTAGCGGCATCCATCGCACCATCTGTCTTACCTGCACCTACTAACTGATGGATTTCATCAATAAACATAATGATTTGTCCTTCAGACTTCTTGATTTCATTTAAGACAGCTTTTAATCTTTCTTCAAATTCACCACGGTATTTAGCACCTGCCACAAGTGAACCTAAATCAAGTTCAAATAAAGTTTTATCTTTTAATGTTTCAGGTACATCGTTCTTAACTATACGCCAAGCAAGTCCTTCTACAATCGCAGTTTTACCTACACCTGGTTCACCAATCAAAATTGGGTTATTCTTTGTTTTACGTGATAAGATCTGAATAACACGTCTAATTTCTTCATCACGACCAATAACTGGATCAATCTTGCCATCTTTTACATCTTTAACAAGATCACGTCCATATTTTTCTAGTACTTCATAATTATTTTCTGGGTTTGGAGTATCCACTTTATGTCCTCCTCTCATTTCCTTAATTACTTTTTCAACTTCTTTTTTATTTAAATTATAACGAGATACAAAGTTTTTAATAAAGGTGCTTTGCGTATTAAATAATGCAAGAATAAGATGTTCTACACTCATATAGTCATCTTTATATTCTGTCTTAATTCTTTCAGCATTCGCAATCCAGCTATTGAGATCATAGCTTAAACGAAGCTGATCCTGAGTCACCTGCCCAACGCTAGGCTTCTTATTGATCTCCGCATTTAATAAATCCTGTACTTCTGGGATAGAGATATTAAGTTTTGTCAGTACTCTATAGAAAATACCAGAACTATCTTCTAATAATGCATACATGAGATGTTCAACATCAACAATCTGTTGATTCAGAGCTAACGCATTCTGAGCTGCACGTCCAAATGCTTCCTGCATTGCTTCTGTCCATTTTTCACCATTCATCGCAATCACTCCTTTAGCACTCTTCTTCCTCCTGTGCTAATGCTAGTATATCACTTTTTTTAGCACTGTCAA
>QWCK01000596.1_pt1 | contig 61438 bp, 57 predicted proteins | sample 1972571 | NCBI WGS metagenome assembly QWCK01 (sample SAMN09866710, study PRJNA288562) | Human gut metagenome isolate term2_stool, whole genome shotgun sequencing... | isolation source: gut | host: Homo sapiens | place: USA: California | reverse complement strand
CGCCAGGCGATAAGACAGCGAAGGTGAAAGTGACCTACCCAGATGGATCTAAAGATGAAGTAACTGTGACAATTCACGTAGAGAAAAAAGCTACGGACGGCAATCATTCTAATGGTGACGATGTTACAGGAAATCAAATAAATTCAGCTACGAAAACATTACCTAATACAGGTTCGACTGTTAATCCATTCTTTACAGCTGCGGCTATGGCTGCAATTGTAGGCGCGGGGACATTGTATGGAGTAGCACGTAAGAAGCATGAAGATGATGCGAATGACTAAGTTTGATAGCGAATACTTAAGGAAAGTAGATTGCTAAAGGAATAAGCTAAAAAGGGCCAGCATTGTAGCTGGCTCTTTGTTTCGGAGAGAAAGATGAATAAAAAAAGATACGTGATAGCAGGAAGCGTAGCAATTGTGCTCGCTTTAGGATTTCAAGCTCAAGCCGGAGAGGCTCAAGAAGTTGATAAAATAAAATTGACAACTGAAACTGCTCAAGCAATTGCAGAAGGAAAAATCCGATTGGAAGACAATCGCGTTGATTCCTTGTTGTATGGTGAAGAAGTCTTGAAACCAGATGGTGACGATGATGGGGATGGATTGTATAATTCAGAAGAATTGTATACTTATACTAAAAACGGTCGAGTTTATTACGGCTATAATAGTCATCCGCGCCTCAAGGATACGGATGGGGATGGCATTTCGGATAGGGAGGATAAAAATCCCCTTCAATGGGATATCAGCTCAAGGGATATGGCGATGTTTATGGAGTTATGTTATCGTGATGATGACTATATTTCTGAGGTGTTGGATTCTCAAAATCCGTTAGAAGAGCTTTATAAAGGACGCCAAGAATACGCGATGATGCACACGGAGTTGTCTCGCTTTTGGATGGTTCGTGAAACCTATCATTTGAGTAATGGTTTTGATGCAGTGCTGTTCGAGAATAGAAGCGATGTACCTTATTTAGCTGATAAAACAGTCCAAGTATTGGCGGTAAGAGGAACGAAAGGTAGCGCTGATACGGATGATGATACGGCTATCTTTTTGGGTTTGAACCCTAAGCAAGCTATATCTATAGAAAATTTATTGAAAAAATATGAAGCGGAGCATACAGTTACCAATCTCTATGCGACTGGACATTCCTTAGGGGGATATTTAGCTCATCGTGCTTTGATTAACTCAAAAGAGGAGAACTATACTTGGTTCAAGCAATCTTATACTTTTAATGCACCTAAAATCAAAGGTGGAATATTTACTCAATGGCTCAATAGGCTGGCTAAAGTAGGGGAACAACTCACTCTGGAAGGACGTTCAATTCATTATATGGTGAATAATGACAAACTGATTCCTGCGGTGGGGAATTTTGCTCATGCAATCAATATAGGAAATACGACTAATTGTCATGGTTCACGAAGTTACTTTGAATCGTTATTGAATGGTCAACCGGGGTTTTCTGTCGGAGACAAGTGGTCGATGGATGGTAGAGGATATGCTGAAGAAAATCTGTCTCGCCTACATTTTAATCAGCAGCTTCATGATGCAGATGTTTATGATGTCGAAGTAAATGATGAGATTTTGAATGAAAATGGAAGTATTGATTTACGAGATAATATCAAGAACAAAGGACAATTACCTCAGAATATAGTGCTTCAGGATGTAACGGACTATTCAAAGATAAATCTTCAAGTAGCAGGAAATTATCAGGGCAAGCTGTTGGTCGTATTTAGTGATGGTAGTAGAAAAGAGGTTCTGATTTCTATAGTGATTCAAAAGAAATCCAATCATCTGACCTCGAGTTCGACAATACCAGAAAAAGAGAAACGGACAACTGAAGGGGATGCGATTTCGTCAGCTACTGCGGAATAAGCTACTGTGACAGCAGCACGAAGTGCAAGAAATAGGTAGTATAGAAAGTTGCTGAACGATATTGTTAGGATAAGAAGACGAGGGCTCTATTCGAATGTGAGTAGTGCCCTTGTTTTTTATTTAGGGTGGTAAAATAGCTTCTTCAAATTAATTGTAAATTTCTCGTAAGAGATGATTAGTAAAATGAATTTTCTTTTTAAATAACATAAATATACGTGGATACTCTAAATGCTTTTGTCTACTTTTTCTTATGAGCACCACAAAAATAGACAAAATCATTTGTTGTGTTTAAAAACAAATGATTAATGAGAAAACATTCATGGAAAACGATTGCATAATCAGTTATCATATGATAAAATAATGATATCCCTAGAAAGCGCATTCAAGAGATGAAATAATAAATAGGAGTTTTTGTATGATTCAAAACAATCAAGAAAAAGGATTTCGGTATTCTATTCGGAAGCATAGAGTTGGTGTGTGTAGCGTAGTTATTGTAGCATTTTTGTTAAGTGCAGGAGCTGTTATTGAAGCTAACACAGTAAAGGCGACAGAAACGACAGTTTCAAGTAGTAATCTAAAAACAGATGCAGAGAATACTGAAAAAGAAACGGTCCCAAGTTCAGCTACTAATAATAACAGTGTAGATGTCATGGATAGCCTCATGAAAGCTACAAATCAAGAAGGTAAGGACCTGAATAAATATCTCTTTGGACTAACTTATAATAAAATTGATATTCTGACTCGGAAGGGTGAAACTATCGAAAATTATTCTAATACAAGTGCTAAACAGCAAGGCAATGAGTTTATTGTTGTTGAAAAAGTGAAGAAGAGTCTTTCAAATAAATCTGAGGATGTATCTATTAATGGGAATAGTGACATTTTCTTAGGAGCTTTGTTTAAGGCGAATCAAGATCTTTTGGAAAATAAACCGCAGCTTGTAAGTATTTCTAGAAAACCAGGTAGGATTAGTGTAGATTTGCCTGGAATAGTAGGGGCAGATAGTCATACAGATGCAGAACCAACGGTTAGCGGTATGCAAGAAGGAATCAATACATTAGTAAATCGTTGGAATGAAAAGTATGCAGCAAATAATCCTGCACCTGCTCGTATGCACTACGAATCTACTTCAGCTTATAGCATGAATCAACTAAAAGCGAAGTTTGGAAGTGATTTTGAAAAAGTAGGAGCTAATTTAAAAATTGACTTTGAAGCTGCACAAAAAGGTGAAAAGCAAATTGAGGTAGTGGATTTCAAACAAGTTTACTATACTGCAAACTTTGATGCACCTAAAAATCCTTCAGATGTTTTTGGTGACGATGTCACAGTAAAAGATTTGCAAGATCGTGGTCTAGATAATCAAACTCCTCCAGTTTATGTTTCAAGTGTATCTTACGGACGTCAAATGTATGTCAAATTTGAGACTACAAGTACAAGTACAGAACTTAAAGCTGCTATCAATGCTGTAATTAAAGGCGTGCCAATCAATCCAGAATCTGAATGGGCTCGTGTCTTGAAAAACACTTCAGTTACAGCTGCTATTGTCGGAGGAAATGCAGATGGTGCTGCACGTGTGGTGACTGGAACAGCTGAGGACCTTAAAAAACTAATTCAGGAGGGGGCAAATTTCAGCACACAAAATCCAGCAGTACCAGTTTCTTATAAAACAGCCTTTTTAAGAGATAATCAAGTTGCAACAATTCAAAGTAGTACAGATTATATTGAAACGAAGGTGACCTCTTATAAGAATGGATATCTTAACTTGCATCATAAAGGAGGGTACGTTGCACGGTATTATATTTATTGGGATGAAGTAACCTACGATGAAGATGGTATCGAAAGTATCCGTTCTCGCGAATGGGAAGATAACGGTAAAAATAGGACTTCTGGCTTCCAAACAGAACTTCAGTTTAGAGGAAATGTTCGTAATCTTCGTGTGAAAATCCAAGAGAAAACAGGGCTTGCATGGGAACCGTGGCGTACTGTATATTACCGTACAGAGCTGCCACTCGTTCAAAAACGAACAATTACTAATTATGGAACAACTATCAGACCGAAATATACAGAGGAGATAGAGAATAACTAAGAGGTTAATTTGCAAAGACACATAAATAATTAGTTAAAGTGAAACTCCATAGCAGTTGTAATGGCTGAAATGGAGTTTTTTCTTGCTAGTTTGAGTATTTTCTTGTACAATAGAAAAAGTGGAAAGAGGTACAGTATGAGTAAAAAAGATAAAAAAATTGAAATTCAATTAACAGATGCTAAAGTGACTGTTGGAAAAGACAGTTATGAAGGATACGTTTTGACAATCGGGAAAAAGGTCATTGGCGAAATTGCCGAATTAGATAACCAATTTGCCATCATAAAGAATGGAAATGTCGATAGTTTTTATAAAAAACTTGAAAAAGCAGTGGAAATTTTGATTGAAAACTATAATTTGACAAAATAATACTTGTTTTATTGAAAATTTCATGATATAATAGTCTTCGTTGAACATTGGAGAGATAGCGAAGAGGCTAAACGCGGCGGACTGTAAATCCGCTCCTTCGGGTTCGGGGGTTCGAATCCCTCTCTCTCCATTCATCATTGGGGTATAGCCAAGCGGTAAGGCAAGGGACTTTGACTCCCTCATGCGTTGGTTCGAATCCAGCTACCCCAGTTCTTAGGTAATAAGTTCAAGATAAAAAGAAAAATATCTTAGGGTATTTTATTTTTATAATTGAAAGGCGTGAACGATGTGAACATGTCTTTGCGGGTGCTTAGGAAAAAATTATAAGTATGTCAAGTTTGGAAAGACTTGATTGTTGGAGGATTTTTTAGATGAACGAATTTGAAGATTTGCTAAATAGCGTTAGCCAAGTTGAGCCTGGTGATGTTGTTAGTGCTGAAGTATTGACAGTTGATGCGACTCAAGCTAACGTTGCAATCTCTGGGACTGGTGTTGAAGGTGTCTTGACTCTTCGCGAATTGACAAACGATCGCGATGCAGATATCAATGACTTTGTGAAAGTAGGAGAAGTATTGGATGTTCTTGTACTTCGTCAAGTAGTTGGTAAAGATACTGATACAGTTACATACCTTGTATCTAAAAAACGCCTTGAAGCTCGCAAAGCATGGGACAAACTTGTAGGACGCGAAGAAGAAGTTGTTACTGTTAAAGGAACTCGTGCCGTTAAAGGTGGACTTTCAGTAGAATTTGAAGGTGTCCGTGGATTCATCCCAGCTTCAATGTTGGATACTCGTTTCGTACGTAACACTGAGCGTTTTGTAGGTCAAGAATTTGATGCTAAAATCAAGGAAGTTGATCCTAAAGAAAACCGCTTCATCCTTTCACGTCGTGAAGTTGTTGAAGCAGCTACTGCAGCAGCTCGTGCTGAAGTATTCGGTAAATTGGCTGTTGGTGATGTCGTAACTGGTAAAGTTGCTCGTATCACTAGCTTTGGTGCTTTCATCGACCTTGGTGGAGTTGATGGATTGGTTCACTTGACTGAATTGTCACACGAACGTAATGTATCACCTAAATCAGTTGTAACTGTTGGTGAAGAAATCGAAGTGAAGATCCTTGATCTTAATGAAGAAGAAGGACGCGTATCACTTTCACTTAAAGCAACAACACCTGGACCATGGGATGGCGTTGAGCAAAAATTGGCTAAAGGTGATGTAGTAGAAGGAACAGTTAAACGTTTGACTGACTTTGGTGCATTTGTTGAAGTGTTGCCAGGTATCGATGGACTTGTTCACGTATCACAAATTTCACACAAACGTATCGAAAATCCAAAAGAAGCTCTTACTGTTGGTCAAGAAGTTACTGTTAAAGTCCTTGATGTTAACGCTGACGCAGAACGTGTATCACTTTCTATCAAAGCTCTTGAAGAACGTCCAGCTCAAGAAGAAGGACAAAAAGAAGAAAAACGTGCTGCTCGTCCACGTCGTCCAAAACGTCAAGAAAAACGTGATTTCGAACTTCCAGAAACACAAACAGGATTCTCAATGGCTGACTTGTTCGGTGATATCGAACTTTAATCAATTGATAATCACAAAATCCTTTGTTTAAAACAAGGGATTTTTCTTTTGTCTCTTTCCCATTTTTGATATAATAGTTCTATGTTAGATTCAGAAAAACAATCACAATATCAATTGTTAAATGAGGAACTCTCTTATTTACTAGAGGGTGAGAGCAATGTTCTTGCCAATCTTTCGAATGCTAGCGCCCTCCTAAAATCTCGCTTTCCGAATACTGTATTTGCAGGGTTTTATCTGTTTGATGGTAGCGAGTTGGTTTTAGGGCCTTTTCAGGGCGGCGTTTCGTGCATTCGCATTCCGCTTGGGAAAGGCGTGTGTGGAGAAGCTGCTGAGTTTCAAGAGACTGTTTTGGTTGGCTATGTGAGCACCTATCCAAACTACATTTCTTGTGATAGTATGGCCAAGAGTGAAATCGTGGTTCCCATGCTCAAGAATGGTCAATTGCTGGGTGTCTTAGACCTGGATTCTTCACTTATTGATGATTATAATGCAATTGACCGCGATTACTTGGAACAATTTGTCGCTATTTTGCTTGAGAAGACAGAATGGGACTTTACGATGTTTGAGGAGAAAGCCTAATGTATCAAGCACTTTATCGAAAATATAGAAGCCAGACTTTTTCACAACTGGTAGGCCAAGAGGTTGTAGCTAAAACCCTAAAACAAGCGGTCGAGCAGGAAAAGATTAGTCATGCCTATCTTTTCTCGGGTCCTCGTGGGACTGGGAAGACCAGTGTAGCCAAGATTTTTGCCAAGGCTATGAACTGTCCGAACCAAGTGGACGGAGAACCGTGTAATAACTGCTATATCTGTCAGGCTGTGACAGAAGGTAGCTTAGAAGATGTTATCGAAATGGATGCAGCTTCGAATAACGGAGTTGATGAAATCCGAGAAATTCGTGATAAATCTACCTATGCACCTAGTTTGGCACGTTATAAGGTCTATATCATAGACGAGGTTCATATGCTATCTACAGGAGCTTTTAATGCGCTTTTGAAGACGCTAGAAGAACCAACTCAAAATGTTGTCTTTATCTTGGCGACCACCGAATTGCACAAGATTCCAGCAACTATTTTATCGCGTGTCCAACGTTTTGAGTTTAAATCGATTAGAACGCAAGATATCACGGCACATATTCATCATATTTTAGAAAAAGAAAATATCATTTCTGAACCAGATGCTGTAGAAATTATTGCTAGACGGGCTGAAGGTGGAATGCGGGATGCCTTGTCTATTCTGGACCAAGCTTTGAGTTTGACGCAAGGGAATGCTTTAACCACAGCTATCTCTGAGGAGATTACAGGCACCATTAGTTTATCAGCACTAGATGACTATGTAGCTGCCTTGTCCCAGCAGGATGTCCCAAAAGCGCTTGATTCTCTGAATCTTTTATTTGAGAATGGCAAGAGCATGACTCGTTTTGTGACGGATCTCTTGCAGTATTTGCGTGATTTACTGGTCGTCCAGACGGGTGGCGAAAATACTCATCATAGTCCAGTTTTTATGGACAATCTAGCTTTATCTCAGGAAAGCCTCTTTGAAATGATTCGAATAGCGACTGTGAGTTTGGCAGATATGAAAGCAAGCCTGCAACCTAAGATTTATGCTGAGATGATGACCATTCGTTTAGCTGAGATCAAGCCTGAATCAGTGCTTTCAGAAACTGTCGAAAGTGAAATTTCTGCACTGAGACAGGAAGTAGTTCATCTCAAACAAGAACTTGCTAATGTTGGAACAGCTCCTAAACAAGTGGCGCCAGTCCCTAGCCGTCCAGCCACTTCCAAGACAGTCTATCGAGTAGACCGTAATAAAGTTCAGGCTATCCTACAAGAAGCTGTTGAAAATCCTGATTTGGCACGGCAAAACTTGATTCGCCTACAGAATGCGTGGGGAGAAGTGATTGAGAGTTTAGCTGGACCTGATAAGGCTCTTCTCGTAGGTTCTCAACCAGTTGCGGCAAACGAACACCATGCTATTTTAGCCTTTGAGTCTAATTTCAATGCAGGGCAAACCATGAAACGGGACAATCTCAATACCATGTTTGGCAACATCCTAAGTCAGGCAGCAGGTTTTTCACCTGAAATCTTGGCGATTTCCTTAGAGGAATGGAAAGAGGTTCGAGCGGCCTTTTCAGCTAAAGCTAAATCTTCTCAAATTGAAAAAGAAGCAGAAGACAGTCTGATTCCAGAAGGATTTGAATTTTTGGCTGATAAAGTGAAGGTAGAGGAAGACTAAAGAAAGATTTCATGATACAATAAGTTTATGAATAGACAACAATTTATTATGATAGCGTTATTTACGGCTGCTGAGACTTATTTTTTCAATGAAGCCTGGATGACTGGTCGCTATATTATGGCAGCCTTTTGGGCGATTCTACTCTTTCGAAATTTTAGGTTAAGTTACGTGATGGGAAAAATTGTAGACACCATTGCTCAGCACCTAAACCGCAAGGACTAGCTCCCAGCTTCTAGACAAAATCAAAGCCTTTTAGGCTTTTTTTTGTTATACTAGTAGAGTATATTTATGGACCTTTTCTTGTGTTTTTTAGAGAAATGTAAGTGATTTCTCTAATGATAAAGGAAGTAGGCTAGAAAAAGAAAGGAACTATCATGTCAGTATTAGAGATCAAAGATCTTCACGTTGAAATTGAAGGAAAAGAAATTTTGAAAGGGGTCAATCTGACTCTGAAAACAGGAGAAATCGCAGCTATCATGGGACCAAATGGTACTGGTAAATCAACTCTTTCTGCAGCTATCATGGGGAACCCTAACTATGAGGTTACAAAAGGGGAGGTCTTGTTTGATGGTGTAAACATCCTTGAATTGGAAGTGGACGAGCGTGCGCGTATGGGACTTTTCCTTGCTATGCAATACCCATCTGAAATCCCTGGAATTACCAATGCAGAGTTTCTTCGTGCAGCTATGAATGCTGGTAAAGAAGATGATGAAAAGATTTCAGTTCGTGAGTTCATCACTAAACTAGACGAGAAAATGGAATTGCTCAACATGAAAGAAGAAATGGCAGAGCGTTACCTCAACGAAGGTTTCTCTGGTGGTGAGAAAAAACGTAATGAAATTCTTCAACTCTTGATGTTGGAACCAACATTTGCCCTTTTGGATGAGATTGACTCAGGTCTTGATATTGACGCCCTTAAAGTTGTATCGAAAGGTGTCAATGCTATGCGCGGCGAAGGCTTTGGTGCTATGATCATCACTCACTACCAACGTCTCTTGAACTACATTACACCAGACGTGGTCCACGTGATGATGGAAGGTCGTGTTGTCCTTTCTGGTGGTCCAGAATTGGCTGCCCGTTTGGAACGTGAAGGATACGCAAAACTAGCTGAAGAACTTGGCTACGACTACAAGGAAGAATTGTAATTCCCTCGTATCTTTTAGGAGAAGTAAATGACTAAAGAGAATATTAAACTTTTTTCAGAAATGCACGCTGAACCAAGCTGGTTGGCTGACCTCCGTCAAAAAGCTTTTGATAAGATTGAGAGTTTGGAATTACCAGTCATTGAGCGTGTTAAATTCCACCGTTGGAATCTAGGTGATGGAACGATTACAGAAAGTGAGCCATCAGCAAATGTTCCAGATTTCACAGCTCTAGATAACCACTTGAAGTTGGTGCAAGTAGGAACGCAAACTGTTTTTGAGCAAACACCAGTTGAGTTAGCTCAACAGGGTGTTGTATTTACAGACTTTCACTCAGCTTTAGAAGAAATTCCAGAGCTAATTGAAGAATTCTTCATGTCATCTGTTAAGTATGACGATGACAAGTTGGCGGCCTACCACACAGCTTACTTTAACAGTGGGGCTGTACTCTATATTCCAGATAATGTTGAGATTACAGAACCAATTGAAGGTATTTTCTACCAAGACAGCGATAGCGATGTGCCATTTAACAAGCATATCCTTATTATCGCGGGTAAAAACAGTAAGATAAGCTATCTTGAACGTCTAGAGTCACGTGGCCAAGGTAGTGCTAAGGCAACTGCTAATATCACAGTAGAAGTAATTGCACGTTCTGGTGCTCAAGTGAAGTTTGCTGCGATCGACCGTATAGGTGAAAACGTCACTGCTTACATTAGCCGTCGTGGTAAATTAGGCAACGATGCAAGCATTGACTGGGCTATTGGTGTCATGAACGAAGGAAATGTCGTTGCGGATTTTGATAGCGATTTGATTGGTAACGGTAGCCATGCTGATCTTAAAGTTGTAGCTCTTTCAAGTGGCCGTCAGGTACAAGGGATTGATACTCGTGTGACTAACTATGGATGCAACTCAATCGGAAATATCCTCCAACATGGGGTTATTCTTGAGAAAGCAACTTTGACCTTCAACGGTATCGGTCACATCATCAAGGGTGCTAAGGGAGCCGATGCGCAACAAGAAAGTCGTGTTCTCATGCTTTCAGACCAAGCGCGTTCAGATGCCAACCCAATTCTTTTGATTGATGAAAATGACGTAACTGCGGGTCATGCGGCTTCTATCGGTCAGGTGGATCCAGAAGATATGTACTACCTCATGAGCCGTGGCTTGGACAAGGCAACTGCTGAGCGTTTGGTTGTTCGTGGTTTCCTTGGATCTGTTATCGTTGAGATTCCAGTCAAGGAAGTTCGTGATGAAATGATTGCAACAATCGAAGAAAAATTGTCAAAACGCTAAGGGGAAGCCTATGTTAGATGTAGAAGCGATTCGCAAGGATTTTCCAATTTTAGACCAGATTGTTAATGATGAACCTCTGGTCTATCTGGACAATGCTGCGACGACACAAAAACCACTAGCAGTTTTGGAAACAATCAACCGCTACTATAAGCAGGACAATGCCAATGTTCACCGTGGAGTCCATACTTTGGCTGAGCGAGCAACAGCTTCTTATGAAGCTGCTCGTGAAACCATTCGTAAGTTTATAAATGCAAGCTCTACAAAGGAAGTTCTCTTTACCAGAGGAACGACGACCAGTCTTAACTGGGTGGCACGTTTCGCTGAGGAAATCCTGACTGAGGGAGACCAGGTCTTGATTTCTGTCATGGAACATCATTCCAATATCATTCCTTGGCAGGAAGCTTGTCGCAAGACTGGGGCAGTGCTTGTCTATGTTTATCTCAAGAATGGAGCTCTGGATATGGATGACTTGCGCGCTAAATTGACTGATAAAGTCAAGTTTGTCTCCCTAGCTCACGCCTCAAATGTTCTTGGTGTGGTCAATTCGATCAAGGAAATCACGCAATTGGCCCACCAAGTTGGAGCTATTATGGTGGTGGATGGTGCTCAATCTACGCCCCATATGAAGATTGATGTCCAGGACTTGGATGTGGACTTCTTTGCTTTTTCAGGTCACAAGATGGCTGGACCAACTGGTATTGGTATTCTTTACGGTAAAGAAAAGTATCTGGAACAAATGTCACCAGTTGAGTTTGGTGGCGAGATGATTGATTTCGTCTATGAGCAATCTGCTAGTTGGAAGGAATTGCCTTGGAAATTTGAGGCTGGAACGCCAAATATGGCAGGTGCTATCGGACTTGCTGCAGCAGTGGATTATCTTGAAAATCTTGGGATGGATGCGATTGAAGCCCATGAACAAGAACTGATTGCATACGTCTATCCAAAATTGCAGGCCATTGAAGGTTTGACCATTTATGGTTCTCAGGACTTGGCTCAACGTTCAGGTGTCATTGCCTTTAACCTAGGTGATCTTCATCCTCACGACCTTGCGACAGCTTTGGATTATGAAGGAGTGGCTGTTCGTGCGGGTCACCACTGTGCGCAACCCTTGCTCCAGTATTTGGATGTACCAGCAACAGCTCGTGCAAGTTTTTATATCTACAATACTAAGGCAGATTGCGACAAGCTAGTAGATGCCCTACAAAAGACAAAGGAGTTTTTCAATGGCACTTTCTAAACTAGATAGCCTTTATATGGCAGTGGTAGCGGACCATTCGAAAAATCCCCATCACCAAGGGAAGTTGGATGATGCTAAGCAAATCAGTCTCAACAATCCAACCTGTGGGGATGTTATTAATCTCTCTGTTAAGTTTGACACAGAGGATCGTTTGGTAGATATTGCTTTTCTAAATTCAGGTTGTACCATCTCAACTGCTTCTGCTAGTATGATGACAGATGCAGTCTTAGGGAAGACCAAACAAGAAATTCTAGAACTTGCAACCATCTTTTCTGAAATGGTTCAAGGTCAAAAGGATGAGCGTCAAGACCAACTCGGCGATGCAGCCTTCTTATCAGGTGTTGCAAAATTCCCACAACGGATTAAGTGTGCAACTCTAGCTTGGAATGCCCTTAAGAAAACAATTGAAGATCAAGAAAAATAGTAAGACAAGTTTCTTTTGTCTTACGAATCAGTAGAAATGAAGAATGAAAGAAAGGATATTATGGCTGAAGAAAGAGTAGAACCAAAACCAATTGACCTTGGTGAATATAAATTTGGTTTCCATGACGATGTAGAGCCTGTCCTATCGACAGGAAAAGGATTGAACGAAGAAGTCATTCGCGAATTATCAGCTGCTAAGGGAGAACCTGAGTGGATGTTAGAATTCCGTTTGAAGTCTTATGAAACCTTCAAAAAAATGCCTATGCAAACCTGGGGAGCAGACTTGTCAGAGATTGACTTTGATGACTTGATCTACTACCAAAAACCATCTGACAAACCAGCCCGTTCTTGGGATGATGTACCTGAAAAGATTAAAGAAACCTTTGAACGTATCGGTATTCCAGAAGCTGAACGTGCTTATCTAGCAGGTGCCTCTGCCCAGTACGAGTCAGAAGTGGTTTACCACAACATGAAGGAAGAGTTCCAGAAATTGGGGATTATCTTTACAGATACGGATTCTGCCCTCAAGGAATACCCAGACTTGTTTAAACAATACTTTGCGAAGTTGGTGCCACCGACTGATAACAAGTTGGCAGCCCTCAACTCTGCAGTATGGTCGGGTGGAACCTTTATCTACGTGCCAAAAGGTGTCAAGGTAGATATTCCACTTCAAACCTACTTCCGTATCAACAACGAAAATACAGGTCAGTTCGAACGTACCTTGATTATCGTTGATGAGGGAGCAAGCGTCCACTACGTAGAAGGATGTACAGCACCAACTTATTCTAGCAACAGCTTGCACGCTGCCATTGTAGAAATTTTCGCTTTGGACGGAGCTTATATGCGTTATACAACCATCCAAAACTGGTCTGATAATGTCTATAACTTGGTAACAAAACGTGCCAAAGCTTTGAAAGATGCGACTGTTGAGTGGATCGATGGTAACTTGGGTGCCAAAACAACAATGAAATACCCATCTGTTTATCTAGATGGGGAAGGGGCCCGTGGTACCATGCTTTCGATCGCCTTTGCCAATGCAGGGCAACACCAAGACACGGGTGCCAAGATGATCCACAACGCTCCACACACAAGCTCCTCTATTGTGTCCAAATCCATCGCGAAAGGCGGAGGAAAGGTGGACTACCGTGGACAAGTAACCTTTAACAAGAACTCTAAGAAATCTGTTTCTCATATCGAGTGTGATACCATTATCATGGATGACTTATCAGCGTCAGATACCATTCCATTTAATGAAATTCACAACTCGCAAGTTGCATTGGAACACGAAGCAAAGGTATCTAAGATTTCAGAGGAACAACTCTATTACCTCATGAGTCGTGGATTGTCAGAATCTGAGGCAACAGAGATGATTGTCATGGGATTTGTCGAACCCTTCACAAAAGAACTTCCAATGGAATATGCAGTCGAGCTGAACCGCTTGATTAGCTATGAAATGGAAGGTTCAGTCGGATAAGAATATGCAAAATCTGAACAGGAATCTTTTCTGTTCAGATTTTTTCAAAAAAGAATCTAATAAATATTCACAAAAATGCTTTTATATGGTAAAATAAAACAATTACATTTAGTGGAGATGAAGTATGAATATTTTTAGAACCAAGGATGTTAGTCTGAGACAGACAGAGATGTGTCGCCATTTGAAATTGTGGGATTTGATTCTATTGGGAATCGGTGCCATGGTAGGAACTGGGATTTTTACCATTACAGGAACTGCAGCAGCAACACTTGCCGGTCCATCACTAGTGGTTTCCATCGTGATTTCTGCCCTGTGTGTTTCTCTATCAGCTCTCTTTTTTGCAGAATTTGCCTCTCGTGTACCTGCAACTGGGGGTGCTTATAGTTACCTCTATGCGATTTTAGGAGAATTGCCAGCCTGGATTGCTGGCTGGTTGACCATTATGGAATTCATGACAGCTGTTTCAGGTGTGGCATCTGGCTGGGCAGCTTACTTTAAGGGCTTACTCAGTGATTATGGTATCTCCATGCCCCAAGCCTTGAATGGTACCTTTAACCCTGAACAGGGAACCTATATCGATCTTCTGCCTATTTTAGTGCTGACCTTGGTAACGGGATTGGTTTTATTAAATTCCAAGGCAGCCTTACGCTTTAATTCGCTTCTAGTAATCTTGAAATTTTCTGCTCTAGCCTTATTTATTCTAGTTGGTATTTGGTACATCAAGCCAGAAAATTGGTCGAATTTTGCTCCTTTTGGCTTTGGCCAGATTTATGGAGGAAGCACTGGGATTATGGCAGGTGCATCTTTGATGTTCTTTGGATTTCTCGGATTTGAGTCTATTTCCATGGCAGTTGATGAAATCCAAAGCCCGCAAAAAAATATTCCTCGAGGAATAGTGCTTTCTCTGACAATCGTCACCATTCTCTATGCCTTGGTAACCTTAGTATTGACAGGGATTGTTCACTACAGTAAGCTCAATGTGGACGATGCAGTAGCATTTTCATTACGGAGTATTGGTATCGGCTGGGCGGCCAATTATGTTTCGCTCGTAGCCATTCTCACCCTGATAACGGTATGTATTTCCATGACTTATGCTTTGTCTCGAATGATATACAGCTTAGCACGTGATGGACTTTTACCTCAAAGTTTTAAACAATTAAGCAAGACCAGTCGCGTTCCTAAAAATGCGACCCTCTTAACGGGAGTTGTTTCAGCCCTTGCTGCCGGAGTGTTTCCTCTAGCCAGTATTGCAGCCTTCTTAAATATCTGTACGCTAGCTTATCTCATTTTACTAGCCTACGGAATAATAAAACTCAGAAAAGATAAGGGTATGCCCAAAAAAGGAGAGTTTAAAACTCCTTTGGTACCACTGTTGCCAATCCTTTCCATCCTTATCTGTGTTTCCTTTATGCTTCAATATAGTCTAGATACCTGGATTGCCTTTGGCATTGCTCTTGTAGTTGGTCTAGTCATTTACTTTACTTACGGTTACCATCATTCAACCCTCACAGAAGAAAAATAAAAGCTGGGAAATCCCAGCTTTTTAATCTTTCACATAAGTAAAGCCTTCACCCAGAATTTCATGGGCTTCTGTGATGGTGATAAAGGCTTGAGGATCGACTTGGTGAATCATATCCTTCATTTTGACGATTTCGTTCCGACCGACGATACAGTAAATAATTTTTACATCTTTCTTACTGTAATAACCTTGACCAGATATAAAGGTCACACCGCGTCCAAGCTCCTCATTAATCTTATCAGCCAGTTGGTTAGGATATTGAGTAATGATCATAAATCCTTTACCAGCGTATCCCCCTTCGCCAATCAGGTCAATAACGCGAGCGATGATGAAGTCAAACAAGAGAGTATAGGTCACAAGACGGAGATCTTGGAAAATAAGCAGAATTAACATTAAAATGAAAAAGTCAATTCCAAAAAGCAATTTCCCAATCGAAAGATTGGTGTACTTGTTGAGGATACGGGCAACGATATCAGAACCACCAGTGGTTCCACCAGCATTAAAGATAATTCCTAAACCAACTCCCAGTAAAACCCCTGAGACTAAAGCAACGATGATGAGGTCACCTTGTAAATCAAACTGCAAGGGGATACGCTCAAAGATTGCGAGCCAAATAGAGAGAGAAATAGAACCCAGAAGGCTGGAGTAGAGGGTCTTGGAACCAAATATCTTCCAAGCCAAAATAAATAAAGGAATATTGATTAAGAGATTCATCAATGAAACAGGGATTTTAAAAAGATAGTAGGTAATCAAGGTGATACCTGTCGCCCCTCCCTCAAATAGATGATAGGGAACAACAAAGTAGGTGAGACCAAAGGCATAGATAGCTGCTCCAAATATAATCGTAATAATCGGTTGAACTTTTCGAATCATAGCTGTTCCTCGCTTTTCTATAGATAGATTATACCAAAAATTCAGTTTTTTTAATTGGATTACTTATGATTTTTTATCATTTTTTTGATATAATAAGAGTGAAAAATCCCAATCCTATTGAGAAGAATAGAAAGATTGAACTTATGACACAAGTAAAAATTGTAACGGACTCTTCTGTTACTATCGAACCAGAAGTAGTTAAAGAATTAAATATCACTATTGTCCCCTTATCAGTTATGATTGATGGCGTACTCTACTCAGATGCTGATCTAAAAGAGGGGGAATTCCTTCATCTCATGCAACAAAGCAAGAATCTCCCTAAAACGAGTCAACCTCCAGTAGGAGTGTTTGCTGAAGTCTTTGAAGAGCTGGGAAAAGATGGCAGTCAGGTTGTTGCTATTCATATGTCTCATGCCTTGTCTGGAACGGTTGAAGCTGCTCGCCAAGGTGCAAGTCTCTCAAATTCTGATGTGACGGTTATTGATAGTTCCTTTACAGATCAGGCTATGAAGTTTCAAGTTGTTGAAGCTGCAAAACTTGCTAAAGAGGGTAAAGATTTAGAAACTATTCTAGCACGTATAGAAGAAGTGAAGAATCACACAGAGCTTTATATCGGTGTTTCGACTCTAGAAAACCTAGTGAAAGGTGGGCGTATTGGACGTGTGACGGGACTATTAAGCTCACTATTAAATATTCGTGTAGTGATGCAGATGAAAAACCACGAACTCCAACCAATCGTCAAAGGACGTGGTGCGAAAACTTTCAAAAAATGGCTTGGAGAGTTAACGGTGGCCCTTACTCATAAATCAGTTGCAGAAATTGGAATTTCCTATGCTGGAACGAATGAATGGGCAAATGAGATGAAGAGTTTATTGCAAGCCTATGTTGAGAAACCAATCTCTGTACTGGAAACTGGCTCTATTATTCAAACTCATACTGGAGAGAATGCTTGGGCAATTCTAATCCGCTATAATTCCTAAAAAAATAGAGAAAAATGTTTGAAATGGTGTTTTTGACTTGACCTATGGGCAATTTTAGGATATGATTATATTTGTTAATCAGAAATTATTTGGAGGATTTGTTAACATGGCAAACAAACAAGATTTGATCGCTAAAGTGGCAGAAGCTACAGAATTGACTAAGAAAGATTCAGCAGCAGCAGTTGATGCTGTATTTGCAGCAGTGACTGAATACCTTGCAGCTGGTGAAAAAGTTCAATTGATTGGTTTTGGTAACTTTGAAGTTCGTGAACGTGCTGCACGTAAAGGTCGCAACCCACAAACTGGTAAAGAAATCGAAATCGCAGCTTCTAAAGTTCCAGCATTCAAAGCTGGTAAAGCTCTTAAAGACGCTGTTAAATAATGAATTTAGAAAAAGCCTATTGTATCAAGCTTTCTAGCTTGGTCAATAGGCTTTTTTGTTGCTTTGGGGCATTTTGGGGGTAAAGACGAATATTTCTCCATGATACCTACCACTGTTGATTTCATTTCTTTAGTTATATATGTATAAATTTAGATATTTTTCAACTGAGCCTTTGATATGATATATAACTTCTGAGATAAGTAGTCTTTTGAAAAATAGGGTTTAAGCCTTTACAGTAAAAGAAAAAAGGTTCCCATGTTTGAGAACCTTCTTTTCATTAGTTTTTAGAAGCTGCTTGGAATTCAGGGTTTTTCCATGCTTCGTCAATGATAGCTTGCAATTCTTTAGCAGATGCTTGCATTTTTTGAGTTTCAGCGTCGTTCAATGGGATGTTTACTGGACGAACGATACCGTGTGCACCAACAACAGCTGGTTGACCGATAAAGACGTTTTTAACACCGTATTGACCTTCTTGGAAGACTGAAAGTGGAAGTACTGCATTTTCGTCATCAAGGATTGCTTTTGTGATACGAGCAAGTGCTACTGCGATACCGTAGTATGTAGCTCCTTTTTTATTGATGATTGTGTAGGCGGCGTCACGAACACCTTCGAACAATTCAATCAATTCAGCTTCTTGAACGTTTTGAGTATCTTTAAGGAATTCTTCAAGGTTTACACCAGCGATGTTAGCGTGTGACCAAACCGCAAATTCAGAATCTCCGTGTTCGCCCATGATGTAGGCGTGAACGGAACGAGCATCAACGTCCAATTTTTCAGCAAGTGCTTGACGGAAACGTGCTGAGTCAAGTGAAGTACCTGAACCGATAACACGTTCTTTAGGGAATCCAGAGAATTTCCAAGTTGAGTAAGTCAAAACGTCAACTGGGTTAGCCGCAACAAGGAAGATACCATCAAAACCTGATTCAACAACTTGTGTTACGATTGATTTGTTGATAGCCAAGTTTTTACCTACAAGATCAAGGCGAGTTTCACCTGGTTTTTGAGGAGCACCTGCAGTGATAACAACAAGGTCAGCATCTGCACAGTCAGAGTATTGAGCAGCGTAGATTTTTTTAGGTGAAGTGAAGGCAAGGGCGTGGCTAAGGTCAAGCGCATCACCAACAGCTTTTTCGTGTAATTGTGGAATTTCGATAATTCCAAGCTCTTGTGCAATTCCTTGGTTAACAAGTGCGAAAGCGTAAGATGAACCTACGGCACCGTCACCAACAAGGATCACTTTTTTGTGTTGTTTAGTTGAAGTCATTATCTAAACATCTCCTTCATTTTTTTTAGGGGAATCCCCAGACAATTTCATTCTATCACTTTTGAAAAGCTTTGTCACGAATATTCTATTCGGTTATCGATGTAAACGTTTTAGTGGTTTCAGAAGGCTGAAATGAAGGACAAATTATGGTATAATATATCTAATTACTAATAGTGAAATGAGGCATTTATGAATGCAGGATAGAAATTTAGTGAATGTCAATCTGACAAAGGAGATGAAGACCAGCTTTATCGACTACGCCATGAGCGTTATCGTTGCGCGGGCCCTTCCTGATGTTCGAGATGGCTTAAAACCTGTTCACCGTCGTATTCTTTATGGAATGAATGAACTAGGTGTTACACCAGACAAACCTCATAAAAAGTCAGCCCGTATTACAGGGGATGTTATGGGTAAATACCACCCACACGGTGATTCCTCAATTTATGAAGCCATGGTTCGTATGGCTCAGTGGTGGAGCTACCGTTACATGCTTGTTGATGGGCATGGAAACTTTGGTTCTATGGACGGGGACGGTGCTGCCGCGCAGCGGTACACTGAGGCACGTATGAGCAAGATTGCTCTTGAAATGCTTCGTGACATCAATAAAAACACAGTTGATTTCGTAGATAACTACGATGCTAACGAACGTGAACCCTTGGTTTTGCCAGCTCGTTTTCCAAACCTTTTAGTCAATGGGGCAACTGGTATCGCTGTTGGGATGGCAACCAATATTCCACCTCATAACTTGGGTGAAACCATTGATGCAGTGAAGTTGGTTATGGATAATCCTGAAGTGACGACTAAGGACTTGATGGAAGTCTTGCCTGGTCCAGATTTTCCGACTGGCGCTCTTGTCATGGGGAAATCAGGTATTCATAAGGCTTATGAGACTGGTAAAGGTTCCATTGTCCTTCGTTCTCGTACAGAGATTGAAACCACTAAGACGGGTCGTGAGCGTATCGTTGTAACGGAATTCCCTTATATGGTTAATAAAACCAAGGTACATGAGCATATTGTTCGCTTGGTTCAGGAAAAACGAATTGAGGGCATTACAGCTGTACGTGATGAGTCCAATCGTGAAGGCGTTCGCTTTGTAATCGAGGTTAAACGCGACGCGTCTGCCAACGTTATCCTTAACAACCTCTTCAAGATGACCCAGATGCAAACCAACTTTGGTTTCAACATGCTCGCGATTCAAAATGGCGTGCCAAAAATCTTGTCCCTTCGTCAAATTTTGGATGCTTATATCGAGCACCAAAAAGAAGTGGTTGTTCGCCGTACTCGTTTTGACAAGGAAAAAGCAGAAGCGCGTGCGCACATCTTAGAAGGTCTTTTAATTGCACTAGATCATATCGATGAAGTGATTCGTATCATTCGTGCTAGTGAAACGGATGCGGAAGCGCAGGCTGAGTTAATGAGCAAGTTTAAGCTTTCTGAGCGTCAAAGTCAGGCTATCCTTGATATGCGTCTTCGCCGCTTGACAGGATTGGAACGCGATAAGATTCAGTCTGAATATGATGAATTGATTGCCTTGATTGCAGATTTGGCTGATATTCTTGCCAAACCTGAGCGCGTGGCTCAAATCATCAAAGAGGAATTGGACGAAGTCAAACGCAAGTTTGGTGACAAACGTCGTACGGAGTTGATGGTCGGTGAAGTCTTAACTCTTGAAGATGAAGATTTGATTGAAGAAACTGATGTCTTGATTACCCTATCTAACAAGGGCTATATCAAACGTTTGGACCAAGGTGAGTTCACCGCACAAAAACGTGGTGGCCGTGGAGTTCAAGGTACGGGAGTTAAGGATGATGACTTTGTGCGTGAGTTGGTTTCAACCAGCACCCACGATCATTTGCTCTTCTTTACCAATAAAGGACGCGTATACCGACTAAAAGGTTATGAAATCCCTGAATACGGTCGTACTGCTAAGGGCTTGCCAGTTGTCAATCTATTGAAGTTGGACGAAGGTGAGAGCATTCAGACCATCATCAACGTTGAGTCTGAACGTAGTGATGACGCTTATCTCTTCTTTACAACTCGTCACGGTATCGTGAAGAGAACCAGTGTCAAAGAGTTTGCTAACATTCGTCAAAATGGACTGAAAGCCTTGAATCTCAAGGATGAAGACGAATTAATTAATGTCTTGCTGACAGAAGAAGATACGGATATTATCATTGGTACCAAGTTTGGTTATGCTGTTCGCTTTAATCAATCAGCTGTTCGTGGCATGAGCCGTATCGCGACTGGTGTTCGAGGAGTCAATCTTCGTGAAGGAGATACAGTAGTTGGTGCTAGTGTGATTACAAACCAAGACGAAGTTCTTATCATCACTGAAAAAGGTTACGGTAAACGTACTCTTGCTACTGAATATCCAACTAAAGGCCGTGGTGGTAAAGGGATGAAGACTGCCAATGTTGCTGAGAAGAATGGTCCTCTGGCAGGTCTTCTTACTGTTAAAGGAGATGAAGACCTGATGATTATCACAGATACAGGGGTCATGATCCGTACAAACGTTGCCAATATTTCACAAACGGGACGCTCAACTATGGGAGTTAAGGTGATGCGTCTAGATCAGGATGCTAAGATTGTGACCTTTACAACGGTTGCTGCGGCAGAAAAAGAAGAAGTTGGGACTGAAATTGAAACAGAAGGTGAAGCATAATGTCTCATAAAAAAACGAAAAATAAAAAGAGTAAGAAAAACAAGCGAAGAAATCTATTTATCAATATTTTAGCAGGTTTCTTAATTCTTTTATCGCTAGCTTTAATTTTTAATTCAAAGATTCGTGATCTCTTTTTGGTCTGGAATACCAATAAATACCAAGTCAATCAAGTCACTAAGGAAAATATAGATGAAAATCTAAAATCCGAGGGAAATTTTGATTTTGACTCTGTTAAGTCTATTTCATCTGAAGCTGTGTTGGCTTCACAATGGGATGCTCAGAAACTTCCCGTTATTGGAGGTATTGCTATTCCCGAAGTGGAGATTAACCTCCCTATTTTCAAAGGGTTGGATAATGTAAACTTGTTCTACGGAGCAGGGACCATGAAACCAGACCAAAAAATGGGAGAAGGGAACTATTCTCTAGCCAGTCACCATATCTTTACTGCTGAAAATGCCAGTCAAATGCTCTTCTCACCTTTGGTCAATGCCAAAGCAGGTATGAAAATTTACCTGACGGATAAGGATAAAGTTTATACTTATGAGATTACAGAAGTTAAACGTGTTACACCAGACCGTGTAGATGAAATCGAAGATCGTGATGGCGTAAAAGAGATTACTTTGGTTACCTGTGTTGATTATAATGCGACTGAGCGTATAATCGTCAAAGGAATCTTTAAAGAATCAAAAGCTTATTCTGAGACTTCTGAGGATATTTTGAAGGCCTTTAATCAACCGTATAGACAACGTTATTAAGAATGAATGAACCAGTGAAGTGCTATTTCACTGGTTTTTTATGTCAACAAAATAGGATCAAAATAGTTCTTATGAAAAAGGACGGGAAGGCTTATGAAAAAGATTTTTAAGATAAATATTTTAGAATTTTACAGAAAACGCTTTCTAGAAAACAAGAATTATGTTATAATTATCACAAATAAAAGTTTAGGAGTTTTTTATGGTCTCTTCAGAATTTATTTCAAAGATTGAATTTGCTTGCAAGAAGAAAGAAAGTCTTTATAGCCAAAGTAAGTTTAAGTATGCGATTCGTTCCATGTTTGCAGGTGCCTTTCTAACATTTAGTACAGCTGCGGGTGCAGTTGGGGCTGACTTGATTAATAAGATTGCTCCAGGTAGTGGTCGCTTCCTTTTCCCATTCGTTTTTGCTTGGGGATTGGCCTACATTGTTTTCTTGAATGCTGAGCTGGTAACTTCAAATATGATGTTTTTGACAGCTGGTAGTTTCTTGAAGAAAATCTCTTGGAGAAAAACAGCTGAGATTTTACTATACTGTACCTTGTTCAATCTCATCGGAGCTTTGATAGCAGGTTGGGGCTTTGCTCATTCGGCAGCCTATGCAAATCTAACACATGATAGCTTCATTTCAGGGGTTGTAGAGATGAAGTTAGGCCGTTCAAATGAGCTAGTCTTACTTGAAGGTATTTTAGCCAATATCTTTGTAAATATTGCCATTCTTTCATTCGTTTTGGTGAAAGATGGTGGGGCCAAACTTTGGCTTGTCTTATCAGCAATTTACATGTTTGTATTCTTAACAAACGAACACATTGCTGCGAACTTTGCTTCTTTTGCGATTGTTAAGTTTAGTGTTGCAGCAGATTCAATTGCTAATTTTGACATTCCTAATATTCTTCGTCACTGGGGTGTAACCTTTGTCGGAAACTTTATCGGAGGGGGGCTCTTGATGGGCTTGCCATATGCTTTCCTCAATAAAAACGAAGATACTTATGTAGATTAAAGAAAAGAGCACAAGTGAATCGTGCTTTTTTGATGTTTAAGATCAGCCATAGTTGTTCCTTATATCAAAATATAGAAAAACGGTATTGGAAAAGGCTAGCTCAAGATGATACAATATCCTTAATGAAGCTATTTGGAGGTCGTCTTATGACTCGTGATTTTAAATTTGAAACTCTACAATTACATGCTGGGCAAGTAGTTGATCCAGCGACTAAGTCTCGTGCAGTACCGATTTATCAAACAACATCCTTCGTTTTTGATGACACGCAAGAAGGTGCCGATTTGTTTGCTTTGAGAAAACCAGGGAACATTTATACCCGTATCACAAATCCTACAACAGCAGCCTTTGAGGAAAGAATCGCTGCTCTTGAAGGTGGTGTTGGAGCGCTTGCAACAGCATCAGGTATGGCTGCTGTAACCTACACTATTTTGGCGCTTGCTCACGCAGGTGACCATGTGGTGGCTGCATCAACTATTTACGGTGGGACCTTCAACCTCTTGAAAGAAACCCTTCCTCGTTATGGGATTACAACAACCTTTGTGGATGTGGATAATTTGGAAGAAGTAGAATCAGCTATCAATGACAATACAAAGCTTGTCTTGATTGAAACCTTGGGGAATCCCTTGATTAACATTCCTGACTTGGAAAAATTGGCTGAGATTGCGCATAAACACCAGATTCCTCTCGTTTCGGACAATACTTTTGCCACACCATATTTGATTAACGTCTTCTCTCACGGTGTAGATATTGCCATTCACTCAGCAACTAAGTTTATCGGTGGGCATGGTACGACTATTGGAGGAGTGATTGTTGATAGTGGTCGTTTTGACTGGGCAGCTTCAGGAAAATTCCCTCAATTTGTTGAGGAAGACCCAAGTTACCATAACTTGAGCTATACTCGTGATGTGGGTGCTGCAGCTTTTATTATCGCTGTTCGTGTTCAATTGCTCCGTGATACAGGTGCTGCCTTGTCACCATTTAATGCCTTTCTCTTGCTCCAAGGGCTTGAAACTCTCTCTCTTCGTGTCGAACGCCATGTGCAAAATGCAGAGAAAATTGTTGATTTCCTTGTAAATCATCCTAAGGTAGAGAAGGTAAATTATCCAAAACTAGCTGACAGTCCATATCATGCCTTGGCTGAGAAATATTTGCCAAAAGGTGTTGGTTCAATCTTTACCTTCCATGTTAAAGGCGGAGAGGCAGAAGCTCGCAAGGTAATTGATAATTTGGAAATCTTCTCTGACCTGGCAAACGTAGCGGATGCCAAATCTCTTGTTGTCCATCCTGCGACAACCACTCACGGTCAGTTGTCAGAAAAAGACCTAGAAGCAGCAGGAGTCACACCAAACCAAATCCGCTTGTCGATTGGTCTTGAAAATGTAGAGGATTTGATTGAAGATTTGCGCTTGGCCTTGGAAAAAATTTAAAGTAACAGATATAAACAGTGGGTTTCGACTCGCTGTTTTTGATTTTCCCTCAGGCATGATATAATGGATAAAGAAGTCTAGAAAGAGGAAAGTTATGAACGAAATCAAATGTCCCAACTGTGGGGAAGTCTTTACAGTAAATGAAAGTCAGTATGCCGAACTTTTATCCCAAGTGAGAACGGTTGAGTTTGATAAGGAATTGCACGAGCGAATGAAGCAGGAGCTGGCCTTGGCTGAGCAAAAGGCTATGAATGAGCAACAGTCTAAACTTGCTCAAAAAGACCAAGAAATTGCGCAATTACAGAGTCAAATCCAAAACTTTGATACAGAGAAAGAACTGGCTAAAAAAGAAGTCGAGCAATCAACTAGTCAGGCTCTCTTAGCCAAGGACAAAGAAGTGATAGCTTTGGAGAATCAACTAGCTACCCTGCGCTTGGAACATGAAAATCAGCTACAAAAGACTCTTTCTGACCTAGAAAAAGAGCGCGATCAGGTCAAAAATCAGCTCCTATTGCAAGAAAAGGAAAATGAGTTATCTCTAGCTTCCCTCAAGCAAAATTACGAAGCCCAGCTCAAGGCGGCCAGTGAGCAGGTTGAATTTTACAAGAATTTCAAGGCTCAACAATCTACAAAAGCTATCGGGGAAAGTTTGGAACAGTATGCAGAGAGTGAGTTTAACAAGGTTCGTAGTTTTGCCTTTCCAAATGCCTACTTTGAGAAGGATAACAAGGTTTCTGCGCGTGGTTCTAAGGGAGACTTTATCTTCCGTGAATGTGATGAAAATGGAGTGGAAATTATTTCCATCATGTTTGAAATGAAAAATGAAGCGGATGGAACAGAGAAAAAGCACAAGAACTCGGATTTTTACAAGGAATTGGACAAGGACCGTCGGGAAAAGAACTGTGAGTATGCCGTTTTGGTGACCATGTTAGAAGCAGATAACGACTACTTTAACACAGGGATTGTTGATGTCAGCCACGAGTATGAAAAGATGTATGTGGTTCGTCCCCAGTTCTTTATCCAGTTGATTGGTCTCCTACGAAATGCTGCGCTTAATTCTCTAAAATACAAACAAGAACTAGCCTTGGTTCGGGAGCAAAATATCGACATTACGCATTTTGAGGAAGATTTAGATGCCTTTAAGAATGCCTTTGCTAAGAACTACAAATCAGCTTCGACCAATTTTGGCAAAGCTATCGATGAAATTGACAAAGCCATCAAACGCATGGAAGAGGTCAAAAAGTTCCTAACCACATCTGAAAATCAACTCCGCCTCGCAAATAATAAACTGGAAGATGTTTCAGTTAAAAAATTGACCCGAAAAAATCCAACCATGAAAGCGAAATTTGAAGCGCTGAAGGGGGAGTAGGAGGATCCTATGCAGATACGAAAAGCAACCATGAAAGATGCTAAAGCACTACTGTCTCTATACGAAGACTTGGGCTATCCAACGACCGCTTCTAAGCTGTCTCGACGTTTAGAAATGATTCTTTCTCAACCACATTATGGCTGTCTTCTAGCTGAAAGAAACGGAGAAATTTTAGGTTTCTTAGGTTATGCGAAGCTCTTCTTTTTTGAAGCAGATGGATCTTACTATCGTATTTTAGCTTTGTCAGTTGCAAAAGAAACAAGACGACAAGGAATTGCCAGTAGGCTAATCGATGAATTGAAAAAACAAGCGGTAAAAGAAGGAGTTGAGGCACTGGCTCTAAATAGTGGATTAACTGCTGAACGAAATGCTGCACATCAGTTTTATCAGACAGTTGGATTTGAAAAAGTGACTGCCGGCTTTGCCTTGCATTTAAAAACTCAACATAGATAAATCATGAAAAAATAGTAGAGGGAACGAAGTAATATCTTCAACAAAAGGGAAAAACTTATATTTTAACGACAAGGGCATGGATTATGTTACCTTTGGTAAAGGAAAGAAGTCTTTCGTCATCATAAAGAGAGTTTTAGTATTTTTAGAAAGTTAATGAATGAACGGTATTATCAACTTAAAAAAAGAAGCGGGGATGACTTCGCATGATGCGGTTTTTAAGCTGCGTAAGATTTTGGGGACAAAGAAAATCGGTCATGGTGGGACCTTAGATCCTGATGTAGTAGGTGTTTTACCTATTGCGGTTGGTAAGGCGACCCGCATGGTCGAGTTTATGCAGGACGAGGGCAAGGTCTATGAGGGGGAAATCACTCTTGGTTATTCAACGACGACTGAGGATGCCAGTGGAGAAGTGGTCGCAGAGACCCCTGTTTTGTCGCCCTTGGATGAAACCATTGTCGATGAAGCGATTGCTAGTCTGACTGGGCCTATTACTCAGATTCCGCCTATGTACTCGGCTGTCAAGGTCAATGGTCGTAAGCTCTATGAGTATGCGCGTGCAGGTCAGGAAGTGGAGCGTCCAGAACGTCAGGTGACTATTTATCAATTTGAGAGGACGAGTCCGATTTCTTATGAGGATCACCTTGCACGTTTTACATTTCGTGTGAAATGTAGTAAGGGGACTTATATCCGTACCTTGTCTGTTGACTTGGGAGAGAAGCTGGGTTATGCGGCCCATATGTCCCATTTGACTCGGACGAGTGCAGCAGGTTTACAGTTAGAAGATGCCTTGACCTTGGAAGAAATTGCTGAAAAAGCGGAGGCTGGTCAACTGGACTTTCTCTATCCTCTAGAGATTGGTACGGGGGATCTTGTTAAAGTTTTCCTAAGTCCAGAAGAGGCTACAGAAGTGCGCTTTGGTCGTTTTATCGAGCTAGACCAAACGAACCAAGAATTGGCTGCCTTTGAAGGAGATACATTGTTAGCCATTCTAGAAAAACGAGACAATCTTTATAAGCCAAGGAAGGTTTTTAGCTAGTCTAACTGGGTGTAAGGAGTGTTGTTTCCTCTAGACTATCCAAATCAGACTATAAATTTTGCAAAAAATGTGATAGAATAGACGACGGATAAAAAAACGGAGGATAGCATGCAAAATAGACCAATCATTATCGGAGTGACAGGTGGTTCTGGTGGAGGAAAAACCAGTGTTTCAAGAGCCATTTTATCGCATTTCCCTGATGAAAAGATTTCCATGATTGAGCACGATTCATACTACAAGGATCAGTCTCACTTGACCTTTGAAGAGCGTGTCAAAACCAACTACGACCATCCTTTTGCCTTTGATACAGACTTGATGATCGAGCAAATTAAGGAATTGTTGGCAGGGCGTCCGGTGGACATTCCGACTTATGACTATACAGAGCATACACGAAGTAGCAAGACCTATCGTCAGGAGCCTCAGGATGTCTTTATCGTTGAGGGGATTTTGGTCTTGGAAGACAAGCGTCTGCGCGATTTGATGGATATCAAGATTTTTGTGGATACAGATGATGATGTGCGTATTATTCGCCGTATCAAGCGTGATATGGAGGAGCGTGGTCGTAGTCTGGATAGCGTGATTGACCAGTACTTGGGTGTGGTCAAACCCATGTACCACCAGTTTATCGAGCCAACCAAGCGTTATGCTGATATCGTCATTCCTGAAGGGGTCAGCAATACCGTTGCTATCGACCTTTTGACCACCAAGATTGCAAAGATTTTGGAAGAAGCGCGAAACAGCAAATAAACAGATGAGGAGGCCTAGCCTCCTTTTTCTATTTTTCCTTTAGTTTCAGTAGGAAAAAGGTGATTTTTAAGCATGTTTTTGGTATAATAATACCCATGGAAAAGCAAGAAAATGAATAGTAGGTGGAGATGGAAAAGTATTTATCGGTAACAACTTTGACCAAGTATCTGAAAATGAAATTCGATAAAGACCCTTACTTGGAACGGGTCTATTTAACTGGTCAAGTTTCCAACTTTCGTAAACGACCTACTCACCAATATTTCTCCCTAAAGGATGACCATGCGGTTATTCAAGCGACCATCTGGTCAGGGATCTATCAGAAATTAGGTTTCGACCTGGAAGAAGGTATGAAGATTAATGTGATTGGGCGTGTGCAGGTCTATGAACCAAGCGGTAGCTACTCTATCATCATTGAAAAAGCTGAGCCTGATGGGGTTGGGGCGCTTGCGATTCAGTTTGAACAACTCAAGAAGAAACTGACAGAAGAAGGTCTGTTTCAAGAGGGATTCAAGCAACCTCTTCCCCAGTTTGCTAAGCGAATAGGTGTGGTAACCAGTCGCAGTGGAGCCGTTATTCGAGATATTATCACGACTGTCAGCAGGCGATTCCCAGGTGTCGACATTCTTCTCTATCCGACCAAGGTACAAGGTGATGGAGCGGCGGAGGAAATTGCTCGAAATATTGCGCGTGCCAATCAACGTGAGGACCTAGATGTTCTCATCATTGGTCGTGGTGGGGGTTCCATCGAGGATCTCTGGGCCTTTAACGAAGAGATTGTGGTACGGGCTATTTTTGAATCCCGTTTGCCAGTTATCTCCAGTGTGGGGCATGAGACAGATGTGACCTTGGCGGATTTTGTAGCAGATAGACGGGCTGCAACGCCAACAGCTGCAGCTGAACTGGCAACGCCTGTAACCAAGTTGGATGTATTAGCTCATTTGCAAAATCAAGAAAAACGAATGGCAACAGCAGTTCAGAATGTCCTATCTAAGAAACATGAAGCTTTGAAAAAATGCAGTCAGTCAGTCATCTTTAGACAGCCAGAGCGCTTGTATGATGGTTATTTGCAACGGTTAGATCAACTACAACTGCGCTTAAAACAAAGTTTGCGTACACGGATTTCTGATAACAGACAACTAGTCCAAGCAAGGACGCATCGACTAGTCCAGTTATCACCTGTTACCAAAATCCAGCGTTATCAAGACCGTCTAGGTCAGTTGGACAAGCTCCTACGCAGCCAAATGGCGCTGGTTTATGATGCCAAGGTTGCTGAAGTCAAGCGACTTTCAGAAGCCTTGCTGATGTTGGATACCAGTCGAATTGTGGCGCGTGGATATGCAATTGTCAAAAAAGAAGATTCTGTTGTGGATTCGGTTGAGAGTTTGAAGAAAAAAGATCAAGTAACGCTTTTGATGCGAGATGGTCAAGTAGAATTAGAGGTTAAAAATGTCAAAACAAAAGAAATTTGAGGAAAATCTAGCAGAACTGGAAACCATTGTCCAAAGTTTGGAAAATGGTGAAATTGCTTTGGAAGATGCGATTGCGGCCTTTCAAAAGGGCATGGTTTTGTCAAAAGAGCTCCAAGCGACGCTGGACAAGGCTGAAAAGACCTTGGTCAAGGTCATGCAAGAAGACGGAACAGAAAGTGATTTTGAATGAAGAAGCAAGAAAAATTAGCTCTTGTCGAGTCGGCTTTGGAAGATTTTTATGGAGACCAGCAGTTTGCTTCTAGTTTACGAGAGTCTGTTCTCTATTCCATTCATGCTGGTGGCAAGCGTATTCGGCCTTTTCTCTTGCTAGAAGTCCTGGAAGCCTTGCAAGTAGTTATCCAACTAGCACATGCTCAGGTGGCTGCGGCTTTGGAGATGATTCATACAGGAAGCTTGATTCACGATGACCTTCCTGCTATGGATGATGATGATTACCGTCGGGGACGTTTAACTAATCATAAGAAATTTGGCGAAGCAATGGCCATTTTGGCGGGAGATGCTTTATTCCTAGATCCCTATGCCTTGATCGCGCAGGCAGATTTGCCCAGTCAGATCAAGGTGGACTTGATTGCCAACCTATCCCTTGCTTCAGGAAGTCTGGGAATGGTTGCAGGGCAGGTTTTAGATATGGAAGGCGAACACCAGCACTTGTCTTTGGAAGAGCTCCAGACCACTCATGCCAATAAAACTGGAAAATTACTAGCCTATCCCTTCCAAGCAGCTGCTATCATAGCAGAATTAGCGCCTGAAATCCAAGTAAAACTGAAAACGGTTGGTGAATTGATTGGACTGGCCTTTCAAGTCAGAGATGATGTGCTGGATGTGACCGCTAGTTTTGAGGAAATCGGCAAGACACCGCAAAAGGACTTGCAGGCAGAAAAGTCAACCTATCCTGCCTTGTTGGGCTTGGAAGAGGCCATCGCCTTTTGTAACCAAACTCTGGATCAAGCCGAGGCTAAATTAGAAGAAATCGCCCAGCAAGTCAGCTTTGAAACAGCGCCGATTGTGAAAGTAGTAGAAAGTTTGAGAATCAATGGCTAAGGAAAGAGTGGATGTACTAGCTTATAAACAGGGTTTGTTTGAAACGCGTGAACAAGCCAAGCGCGGTGTCATGGCTGGACTAGTCGTAGCAGTCCTTAATGGAGAACGATTTGACAAGCCTGGAGAGAAAATTCCTGACGATACTGAGCTAAAACTCAAAGGTGAAAAACTCAAGTATGTCAGTCGAGGTGGTCTAAAACTAGAGAAGGCCTTGCAGGTCTTTGATTTGTCAGTGGAGGGAGCAACCACGATTGATATTGGGGCTTCCACTGGAGGATTTACTGATGTCATGTTGCAAAATAGTGCTGAGTTGGTCTTTGCAGTTGATGTTGGTACCAATCAGTTGGCTTGGAAATTGCGTCAAGACCCTCGGGTTGTCAGCATGGAGCAGTTCAATTTCCGCTATGCTGAAAAGACTGATTTCGAGCAGGAACCAAGCTTTGCCAGTATTGATGTGAGTTTCATTTCGCTCAGTCTGATTTTGCCTGCCTTGCACCGTGTCTTGGCTGATCAAGGTCAGGTCGTGGCTCTGATTAAGCCCCAGTTTGAAGCAGGTCGTGAGCAGATTGGGAAGAATGGAATCATTCGCGATGCCAAGGTTCATCAAACTGTCCTTGAAGCTGTCACTTCTATGGCAGTTGAGCAAGGTTTTTCAGTGCTTGGTTTGGACTATTCACCAATCCAAGGTGGACATGGAAACATCGAATTTCTGGCATATTTGAAAAAGGAAGAGGGAGCAAGTAACCAAGTTGCCCCTGAAATAGAAAAAGTTGTAGAGAGAGCACATAGAGAATTTAAAGATGAATAAAAAAGAGAGACTTGAAAAAATTAGAAGATTTGTTACGGATTATCAAATCGGGACTCAGGAAGAAATCGTTGAGCATTTGAAGGAAGCAGGTATTTCTGCTACTCAAGCCACTGTCTCAAGGGACATCAAGGAGCTTGGGATTGTTAAAATTCCTTTGAAGAACAACACCTATATCTATGAGTTGCCAAAATCAATCGTCAAAAGTTTGCAGTTGGCTGAGGACAATATTGTGAGTTCTGAGTTAATGGGAAATATGATCAACCTTTCTGTCATCCCTGGAAATACTATTTTTGTGAAAAGTCAGTTGGTTGAAGCATTTTCTGAACAGATTTTTAGCTGTCTAGCTGATGATGATTCTATCTTAATTGTAGCTAGAACAGCAGAGGCAGCTGAGGAAATTGTTGAACAAGTCAAAAAATGGTAGGTCAGTATGTTACTTGAAATTTCGATAAAAAACTTTGCCATTATTGAGGCGATTTCCCTCAATTTTGAAAAGGGTATGACTGTTTTAACCGGGGAAACGGGTGCTGGAAAGTCTATTATTATCGACGCTATGAATCTCATGTTGGGGGCTCGTGCAACGACAGACGTTATTCGTCACGGTGCGCCAAAGGCAGAGATTGAGGGGCTTTTTTCGGTTGAAAATAGTCGCCTTTTACAGGAACTTTTTGATGAGCAAGGTTTAGAATTGGGAGATGAGATCATTATCCGCCGGGAAATTTTGCAAAACGGTCGTAGTGTTAGTCGTGTGAATGGTCAGATGGTCAATCTTTCTGTCTTGCGTGCTATTGGGCAACACCTTGTGGATATCCATGGTCAGCATGACCAAGAGGAGTTAATGCGTTCTCAACTGCACATTCAGATGTTGGATGAGTTTGGTGATGCAGCTTTCTTGGACTTGAAGGAGACCTATCAGACGAGCTTTGATGCCTATCGCAAAATGCGCAAGCAGGTTTTGGAAGTCAAGAAAAACCAGCAGGAACACAAGGCACGTATCGAAATGTTGGAATTTCAAATGGCAGAGATTGAGGCAGCAAACTTGCAGGCTGGTGAAGACTTGGCTCTCAACCAAGAACGAGATAAACTCCTCAATCATAAAAATATTGCGGATACGCTAACCAATGCCTACAGTATGTTGGACAATGAGGAATTCTCCAGTCTTGCTAATGTCCGTTCAGCTATGAATGACATGGAAAGTGTTGAAGAATACGACCCTGAATACCGTGAAATTTCAAGTTCTCTGTCTGAGACCTACTATGTTTTAGAAGATATTACAAAGCGTTTGGAAGATATTATTGAGGACTTGGATTTTGATGGCAATCGCCTCATGCAGGTTGAGAATCGCTTAGACCTTATAAATACTATTACCCGCAAGTACGGTGGGACTGTGGACGATGTCCTGCTTTATTTTGCCAAGATTACGGATGAGTACAATCTCTTGACTGGAAATAACCTTTCTTCCGAAGATATGGAAGCAGAACTCAAGAAATTGGAAGTTAATCTTGTCGATTTGGCAGGGCAACTTGCATCAGCTCGTCATGATTTGGCCCAGCAGCTTGAGGCTGAGATTAAACAAGAACTTCAGGATCTCTATATGGAGAAGGCACAATTCCAGGTTCGCTTTAGCAAGGGCAAATTTGGTCGTGAGGGGAATGAAACGGTCGAGTTTTACATTTCTACCAATCCAGGTGAGGACTTTAAGCCTTTGGTCAAAGTTGCGTCCGGTGGGGAATTATCTCGTCTTATGTTGGCTATCAAGTCAGCTTTTTCTCGTAAGGAAGGCAAGACCAGTATTGTCTTTGATGAGGTGGATACGGGAGTTTCAGGTCGTGTAGCCCAGGCCATTGCTCAAAAAATTCATAAGATTGGCCAGCATGGCCAAGTCTTAGCAATCTCTCACCTACCACAAGTAATTGCCATCGCGGATTATCAATTCTTTATTGAGAAGATTAGCGATGAGCACTCTACGGTATCGACGGTTCGTCTCTTGACTTTAGAAGAGCGAGTAGAGGAAGTAGCTAAGATGTTGGCTGGGGAGAATGTAACAGAGGCGGCCCTTACCCAAGCTAGAGAATTATTGCAAACGAGGGAGAAATAAATGACAGACTATTATGTAATTGGAGATGTTCACGGGAAAGCAGGTATGCTGGAAGACCTTCTCAAAACATGGGATGGTCACACCCCGTTGCTCTTTCTAGGGGATTTGATTGACCGTGGTGAAGACAGTCGCCGTGTTCTAGAAATGGTCAAAGACTTGGTCGACAATCATGGAGCTATCTGTCTATCAGGAAACCACGAGTATATGTTTTTGACTTGGCTCGATGACCCAGAAGAAAGCTATGACCATTATCGTCGCAATGGTGGTGATACAACCATTAACTCTATTTTAGGTCGTCCCTTGGATGCACCAGTTGATGGCGTAGAAGATGCCAAACGGGTTGCGACAGAAGCAGCAGACTTGGTTGAATTTATTCGTCAAATGCCATTTGTGGTAGAGACAGACAAGTATATCTTTGTTCATGCGGGTATTGACTTGACCTTGGATGATTGGCATGAAACAACTGATTACAAGAAAGTCTGGCTCAGAAAGCCATTCCACGAAGCCGAAAATCATACTGGGAAAACCATTGTCTTTGGGCATACACCAGTTTATGGTTTGCTAAAGCAAGACCGAGGTACTGCTGAGCTTTGGATAACAGAGGATGGCAAGATTGGCATGGATGGAGGAGCCGTCTATGGCGGCGTCCTTCATGGAATCGTCTTTACAGACCAAGGTATGACAGAACACCACTTTATCGAAAATGATGGTTTTATTGCCGAAGATTAGTACTCCTAGCAGGGTATGGTCTTGTCAAAATGTTAAAAACAATTTATAATTAATAGATACCCTGAAAGGAAGAGCATCATGAACTTAGAAGAATTGAAGAAACGACAGGAGAAGATTCGAAACTTCTCTATTATCGCCCATATTGACCACGGGAAATCAACGCTAGCAGACCGCATTTTGGAAAAGACGGAGACCGTTTCTAGTCGTGAAATGCAGGCCCAGCTTTTGGATAGTATGGATCTTGAGCGTGAACGTGGGATTACCATTAAACTCAATGCCATTGAGCTCAATTACACTGCAAAAGATGGCGAGACCTATATTTTCCACTTGATTGACACGCCAGGGCACGTGGACTTTACCTATGAAGTGTCGCGTTCGCTAGCTGCCTGTGAAGGAGCGATTTTGGTGGTTGATGCGGCTCAAGGGATTGAAGCTCAAACACTTGCTAACGTTTATCTAGCCTTGGATAATGATCTGGAAATTCTGCCAGTCATTAACAAGATTGACCTTCCAGCAGCTGATCCAGAGCGCGTGCGTACGGAGATTGAGGATGTCATCGGACTGGATGCCAGCGAAGCAGTCTTAGCTTCAGCCAAAGCTGGTATTGGTATTGAAGAGATTCTTGAGCAGATCGTTGAAAAAGTGCCAGCTCCAACGGGTGATGTTTCAGCTCCATTAAAAGCCTTGATTTTCGACTCTGTTTACGATGCTTACCGTGGGGTTATCCTGCAAGTGCGTGTCATGGACGGAGTGGTCAAACCTGGTGATAAGATTCAGCTCATGAGCAATGGCAAGACCTTTGATGTGACGGAAGTTGGTATTTTCACACCGAAAGCAGTCGGGCGCGATTTCCTTGCGACTGGTGATGTTGGTTATATTGCGGCTTCTATCAAGACAGTTCAAGATACGCGTGTGGGTGATACAGTTACTCTAGCAAGCAATCCAGCAGCAGAACCGCTAGATGGATACAAGCAGATGAATCCTATGGTCTTTGCGGGTCTTTATCCAATCGAATCAAACAAGTACAATGACCTTCGTGAAGCCCTTGAAAAATTGCAGCTCAACGATGCCAGCCTGCAGTTTGAACCAGAAACATCTCAGGCCCTTGGATTTGGTTTCCGTTGTGGATTCCTTGGGCTTCTCCATATGGATGTTATCCAAGAGCGTTTAGAGCGTGAGTTCAACATTGATCTCATCATGACAGCTCCATCTGTTATCTATAAGGTTAACCAAACTGATGGTGAATCTATGGATGTGTCTAACCCCTCTGAATTTCCAGACCCAACCAAGATTGCGACTATTGAAGAACCTTATGTTAAGGCACAAATCATGGTACCGCAGGAGTTTGTCGGAGCAGTTATGGAACTAGCTCAGCGCAAGCGTGGGGACTTTGTAACCATGGACTATATTGATGATAATCGTGTCAATGTCATCTATCAAATTCCACTTGCTGAAATTGTCTTTGACTTCTTTGATAAGCTTAAGTCTTCGACACGTGGTTATGCAAGTTTTGACTATGAATTGTCAGAGTACCGCCCATCTAAACTGGTCAAAATGGATATCCTTCTCAATGGGGACAAGGTGGATGCCCTCAGCTTTATCGTTCACAAGGATTTTGCCTACGAACGTGGGAAACTCATCGTGGATAAGCTCAAGAAAATCATCCCTCGTCAACAATTTGAGGTGCCGATTCAAGCAGCTATTGGGCACAAAATTGTGGCTCGTACTGATATCAAGGCCCTTCGTAAGAACGTACTTGCCAAGTGTTACGGTGGTGACGTTTCTCGTAAACGCAAACTCCTTGAAAAACAAAAAGCTGGTAAGAAACGCATGAAAGCTATCGGATCAGTAGAAGTCCCACAAGAAGCCTTCCTTAGCGTCTTGAGCATGGATGAAGAATAGAAATAAAAAAAAACTCTTGAAGATTCTTCAAGAGTTTTTGCTTTAAATGAGAGTGATAAAATCGGAAGCTAACAGAATAGATTAGGTTAGAATTTGACAGAAGTCCTTATTTTTCTTATAATGCAGATGGAAAGGTGGTAGGATGAAAAAATTATTAATTTTAGGTACTGTAGTTACTGCTAGTGTTTTTCTAGCTTCATGCTCCAATAAATCGCAAACAGCAACCGAAGAAAGTTCGTCTGCAGTTGTTAGTTCTTCTAGCAGTCAGGAAACGAGTAGCTCTAGCTCTGCTGTTTCTGAAGCGAAAAAGGAAGAGACGCAAATCATCGGCTCGAATGAGTATGGTTTTGTCAAGGTACCCAAATCATGGGTTCGATTCCATGAAGTAGAAGGTGGAAATGATATACAGTATTGCGATGGAACAGATATCAACATTGTTACGCTAAATACCTTCAAGGCTGAGCAATTTAATATCAGCGAAGAAGAATATGCTAAATTGGATGTTGTGACTGTCTCATCTAGTATTTTAACTTCTAAAGAACAAAGCTCTGATTTCAGTAAGGTTTGGGGCTCCAAATCAACCATTGGAGGTTATGAAGCCTATGTTGTCAATGCAATTGCTAAGTCAGGGAAATACCTCGTTACCTGGGTCTTCCGATCAAATGATGGTAAAATCCGCTATGTTTCACTTGAAGGGGATGGGGAAACTTTAAAAACAATCTTACCGATGGTTGAAAGTAGCTGGTCAACTACTAAATCTGAATAAATGAAAAAAAGAAGATCCTTGGTCTTCTTTTTATTTTTTTTACGAATAGATAGATGAGTAGAAAAAGAAATGGAGTTGTATATGAAGATCACAAACTATGAGATTTACAAATTGAGAAAAGCTGGGCTGAGCAATCAACAAATTTTAACAGTTCTTGAATACGATGAGACTGTAGATCAGGAGCTCTTGCTAGGTGATATTGCAGAAATATCTGGGTGTCGTAATCCTGCAGTCTTTTTGGAACGCTATTTCCAGATAGATGATGCTCAGTTGGAGAAGGAGTTCCAAAAATTTCCATCCTTCTCGATTCTTGATGACTGTTATCCTTGGGATCTGAGTGAGATTTATGATGCTCCAGTGCTCTTGTTTTATAAAGGAAATCTGGACTTGCTGAAGTTTCCAAAGGTTGCTGTTGTAGGGAGTCGTTCATGTTCTAGTCAGGGAGCAAAATCGGTTCAGAAAGTCATTCAAGGTTTGGAAAACGAGTTAATTGTGGTCAGTGGTTTAGCTAAAGGGATTGATACGGCTGCCCATATGGCTGCACTCCAGAATGGAGGAAGAACGATTGCAGTGATTGGAACAGGATTGGATGTTTTTTATCCCCGAGCCAATAAACGTTTGCAGGAACACATTGGCAATCACCATTTGGTACTTAGCGAATACGGACCTGGTGAGGAACCCTTGAAATTTCACTTTCCAGCTCGTAATCGAATCATAGCAGGACTATGTCGAGGAGTTATTGTAGCAGAGGCAAGGATGCGTTCAGGTAGTCTCATCACCTGTGAGCGAGCTATGGAGGAAGGGCGTGATGTTTTTGCCATTCCAGGAAACATTTTAGATGGCCATTCAGATGGCTGTCACCACCTAATCCAAGAGGGAGCAAAACTGATTGCCAGCGGGCAAGATGTGCTAGCTGAGTTTGAATTTTAAGGAGAAATTTATTCACTCAGATAAACTTTTCTTCTATATATAGGAGCTAAGTCTTGACAGTTATGGCAAAATGGTTTACACTTTATAAAGTTTATTACTTTGAAAAGGTGTGATAGTGTGGCTACGGCAACAAAGAAGAAAAAATCAACAGTTAAAAAAAATCTAGTCATCGTAGAGTCGCCTGCTAAGGCGAAAACGATTGAGAAATATCTAGGCAGAAACTACAAGGTTCTAGCCAGTGTCGGGCATATCCGTGATTTGAAAAAATCCAGTATGTCGGTCGACATTGAAAATAACTATGAACCGCAGTATATCAATATCCGAGGAAAAGGTCCTCTCATCAATGACTTGAAAAAAGAAGCCAAAAAGGCCAATAAAGTCTTTCTGGCGAGTGACCCGGACCGTGAAGGAGAAGCAATTTCCTGGCATTTGGCTCACATTCTCAACTTGGACGAGAATGATGCCAACCGTGTAGTCTTTAATGAAATCACCAAGGACGCGGTAAAAAATGCCTTTAAAGAACCTCGCAAGATTGATATGGACTTGGTCGACGCCCAACAAGCTCGTCGTGTCTTGGACCGCTTGGTCGGGTATTCGATTTCGCCAATTTTGTGGAAAAAGGTAAAGAAGGGCTTATCAGCAGGACGCGTGCAGTCGGTTGCCCTTAAGCTTATCATTGACCGTGAAAATGAAATCAATGCCTTCCAACCGGAAGAATACTGGACAATTGATGGTGTCTTTAAGAAGGGTACCAAGCAATTTCAAGCTTCATTCTATGGTATGAATGGCAAAAAGATGAAATTGACCACCAACGAAGAAGTCAAAGAAGTCTTGTCCCATTTGACTAGTAAAGATTTCACAGTTGACCAGGTAGATAAGAAAGAACGCAAACGTAATGCGCCCCTACCTTATACGACTTCAACCATGCAGATGGATGCTGCTAACAAAATCAATTTCCGTACTCGAAAGACCATGATGGTGGCCCAACAGCTCTATGAAGGGATCAATATCGGATCAGGTGTGCAAGGTTTGATTACCTATATGCGTACAGACTCGACTCGTATTAGTCCAGTAGCTCAGAATGAAGCGGCAAGCTACATTACCGACCGTTTTGGTAGCAAGTATTCCAAGCATGGTAGCAAGGTTAAGAATGCCTCAGGTGCTCAGGATGCCCACGAAGCCATTCGTCCATCTAGTGTCTTTAACACACCAGAAAGCATCGCTAAGTACTTGGACAAAGACCAGCTCAAACTCTATACCCTTATCTGGAACCGTTTTGTGGCAAGCCAGATGACAGGCGCTATCTTTGATACCATGGCTGTTAAGCTCTCTCAAAATGGCGTTCAGTTTGCGGCAAATGGAAGCCAAGTTAAGTTTGATGGTTATCTTGCTATTTACAATGACTCTGACAAGAACAAGATGTTGCCAGATATGGCTGTTGGAGATGTGGTCAAGCAGGTCGATAGCAAGCCAGAACAACATTTCACCCAACCACCAGCTCGCTATTCTGAAGCGACCCTTATCAAGACCTTGGAGGAAAATGGGGTTGGACGTCCGTCAACCTATGCTCCGACCATTGAAACTATTCAAAAACGTTACTACGTTCGTTTGGCAGCAAAACGTTTTGAACCAACAGAGTTGGGAGAAATTGTCAATAAACTCATCGTTGAATATTTCCCAGACATCGTCAACGTGACCTTCACAGCTGAGATGGAAGGAAAACTGGATGATGTCGAAGTTGGTAAAGAACAGTGGCAACGGGTTATTGACGAATTTTACAAACCATTCTCCAAAGAAGTAGCCAAGGCAGAAGCTGAAATGGAAAAAATCCAGATCAAGGATGAGCCAGCTGGATTTGACTGTGAGGTTTGTGGCAGTCCGATGGTGATTAAGCTCGGTCGTTTTGGTAAATTCTATGCTTGTAGCAATTTTCCAGACTGCCGTCACACACAAGCGATTGTCAAAGAGATTGGTGTCGAGTGTCCAAGCTGTCATCAAGGACAAATCATTGAACGCAAAACCAAGCGTAATCGTATCTTCTATGGTTGCAATCGTTACCCAGAATGTGAATTTACTTCCTGGGACAAACCAATTGGACGTGATTGTCCAAAATGCGGACACTTCCTTGTGGAGAAAAAAGTCCGTGGTGGTGGCAAGCAGGTTGTATGTAGTAATGGCGACTACGAAGAGGAAAAAATCAAATAAAATGCAGAGTCCTGAAAATGAATTTCAGGCTCTTTTTGTTGAAGCTTGACAAATTTCCCCCCTGTATGCGAAACTAGAGGAAGAGTAATTTTTCTAGGAGAAATCATGCGTATTATTTATCTTTGTATTGGCTTTATTTCACTGGCTTTAGCTGTTATTGGAGTTGTCCTGCCACTTTTGCCAACAACACCCTTTCTTTTGTTAGCTATCGCCTGCTTTTCAAAATCTTCTAAGCGTTTTGAAGACTGGCTTTATCATACCAAGCTTTATCAGACTTATGTAGCTGACTTTCGGGAAACCAAGTCAATCGCGCGTGAACGCAAGAAAAAAATCATTGTATCTATCTATATCTTGATGGGAATTTCTATTTATTTTGCCCCTCTTTTGCCAGTCAAAATCGGTCTGGGAGCCTTGACTATCTTTATCACCTACTATCTCTTTAAAGTCATTCCTGACAAAGAATAGATAAAAATAGTAGTTATTTGCCTTGATAAAAATGAAAGCATATTCACAATCATATGATATAATAAATTCAAAGAAAACATCAAGGAGAATCAAATGATTTACGAATTTTGTGCTGAAAATGTGACCTTGCTTGAAAAAGCGATGCAGGCTGGAGCTCGTCGAATCGAACTTTGTGATAATCTAGCGGTTGGTGGAACAACACCTAGTTATGGAGTGACCAAGGCAGCGGTTGAACTGGCAGCTAACTACGATACGACCATTATGACTATGATTCGTCCCCGCGGTGGCGACTTTGTCTATACTGATCTTGAAATAGCAATCATGCTAGAAGACATTCGTTTGACTGCACAGGCTGGAAGTCAAGGGGTTGTTTTTGGAGCATTAACTGCTGATAAAAAGTTGGATAAGGCTAATCTTGAGAAGTTGATTGCCGCATCTAAAGGAATGGAAATTGTCTTTCACATGGCCTTTGATGAATTGAGTTATGAAGACCAGTTGGAAGCCATTGACTGGCTAAGCCAAGCTGGTGTCACCCGTATCCTAACTCGTGCTGGAGTGTCTGGTGATTCGCTAGAAAAACGATTTGCTCACTACCACAAAATTTTGGAACATGCTGCTGGTAAAATTGAAATCTTACCAGGTGGGGGGATTGACTTGGATAATCGTCAAACCTTTATCGACCAGCTGGCCGTGACACAATTGCATGGAACCAAGGTTGTCTTTTAAAAAATAGAAAGGAACTGCTAGCTTTTGGTAGCAGTTTTCACTTATGTTTGAAATTTTTAAATCCTATCAGTTTAATAAAGAAAAGGCCAGAGACTATGGTTTTGTAGAAAATGGAGAGGTCTGGAACTATAGTTGCCAGATTTTGCAGGGTGACTTTATCATGACAGTCTCCATCACTACTGATAATGTGAGTTTTCAGGTCTTTGATCAAGAGACGGGTGACCTCTATCCTCAAGTACATATGGAAAGTATGAGGGGAAGTTTTGTCGGAAGTGTCCGTGAGGCTTGTTTGGAGATTCTTTACCAGATTCGGAAGGCTTGCTTTGATGTTCAGGATTTTATCTGTCCTCAGACTAAGCGTATCATGGCTCAAGTTCAGGAAAAGTATGGTAATCAATTGGAGTATTTGTGGGAAAAATCGCCTGATACAGCTGTATTGCGCCATGAAGACAATCAAAAGTGGTATGCTGTTTTGATGAGAATCACATGGGATAAGCTGGAAAAGGGAAGAGAAGGGTTAGTTGAAGCAGTCAACCTCAAACACGACCAAGTAGCTGACTTGCTTTCACAAAAGGGGATTTACCCAGCCTTTCATATGAACAAACGCTACTGGATTAGTATGGCACTTGATGATACTTTGTCAGATGAAATGGTACTGGAATTGATAGAAAAAAGTTGGAACTTAACCGTGAAAAAATAAGGAAATCCACTTGAGTTTTCAAATACTTTTAATTAGCAAAATATTCTTTACTGAAGGAATTTTCAGAAAATAATGGATTTTTTCTTGACAAGAGATTTTTCCTATGCTAGAATACTAAACAAGATATCAAACGAAGGAGAAAGTCAAACATGAAAACAGCTAAGTTTAATCAATTTGCTTTGTTGTTGAGGTACTCGGGCTAGTGCAAAAGCATTAGTCCTGTTTGGCTTACCAAGCGGGAGTAAATCAACATCTCGCTTGGGTTTCTGAGCGAGATGTTTTTTTAAAACCATATTTGGAAAAGGGGAAATCTTATGCGAACAGTTGAATTTCTAGATACCAGCCTTCGAGATGGAGAGCAGACACCTGGCGTTAACTTTTCAATCAAGGAAAAAATTGCCATCGCAAGACAGCTGGAGAAATGGGGCATTTCAGCCATCGAAGCTGGTTTTCCGGCGGCGAGTCCAGATTCATTTACAGCAGTTCAGGAGATTGCTAAAGTCTTGAAAAAAACAGCGGTGACAGGTTTGGCACGTTCGGTCAAGTCTGATATAGATGCTTGTTATGAGGCGCTCAAGGATGCCAAGTATCCTCAGGTTCACGTCTTTATCGCGACCAGTCCGATTCACCGCAAGTATAAGCTCAATAAGAGCAAGGAAGAGATTTTGGAAGCAATCAGTGAACATGTTTCTTATGCTCGTTCTAAGTTTGAAATCGTCGAATTTTCTCCAGAGGATGCAACCAGAACAGAGTTGGACTTTCTCCTACAAGTCGTTCAAACTGCGGTTGATGCGGGGGCAACTTATATCAATATCCCTGACACGGTTGGATTTACGACGCCTGAGGAATATGGTGCCATCTTTAAGCACTTGATTGAGAATATCAAGACGGATCGTCAGATTATCTATTCACCTCACTGTCATGATGACCTCGGAATGGCAGTGGCTAACAGCCTTTCTGCTGTCAAGAACGGTGCAAGACGTGTTGAAGGGACTATCAATGGTATTGGGGAGCGAGCTGGGAATGCTGCTTTGGAAGAAATTGCAGTGGCCCTCAATATTCGCCAAGATTACTATCAGGCAGAGACAAGTATTGTCCTAAATGAAACCATTAATACGTCAGAAATGGTTTCTCGCTTCTCTGGTATTCCAGTTCCTAAAAACAAGGCTGTCGTAGGTGGCAATGCCTTCTCCCACGAGTCTGGTATTCACCAAGATGGAGTCCTTAAAAATCCTCTTACCTATGAAATCATCACTCCTGAATTGGTTGGTGTTAAGAGTAACACTCTTCCTCTTGGAAAATTGTCTGGTCGTCATGCTTTTGTTGAGAAACTAAGAGAATTGGCTCTAGATTTTACAGAAGAGGATATCAAACCACTCTTCGCTAAGTTCAAGGCGCTGGCTGATAAAAAGCAAGAAATCACAGATGCAGATATTCGTGCTCTGGTAGCTGGAACCATGGTTGAAAATCCAGAAGGATTCCACTTTGATGATTTACAACTTCAAACTCATGAAGATAATGACATTGAAGCGCTTGTTAGCCTGGCCAATATGGATGGTGAGAAAGTCGAATTTAATGCGACAGGGCAAGGTTCCGTTGAAGCAATCTTTAACGCTATCGATAAGTTCTTTAACCAATCTGTCCGCTTGGTGTCCTATACCATTGATGCTGTAACGGATGGAATTGATGCTCAAGCTCGTGTCTTGGTTACTGTTGAAAACAGAGATACAGAAACCATCTTTAACGCAGCTGGGCTTGATTTCGATGTACTGAAGGCTTCGGCTATTGCCTACATCAATGCCAATACCTTTGTTCAAAAGGAGAATGCTGGTGAGATGGGACAAAGCGTTTCCTATCGCGATCTGCCTAGTGTGTAAAGGAGAATGCTATGACAAAGAAAATAGTGGCTCTAGCAGGGGACGGAATCGGTCCAGAAATCATGGAAGCTGGTTTGGAAGTTTTGGAGGCCCTAGCTGAAAAAACGTGCTTTGACTATCAGATAGATAGGCGACCTTTTGGAGGGGCAGGTATTGATGCTAAGGGGCATCCCTTACCTGATGAAACCCTCAAGGCATGTAGAGAAGCAGATGCTATTCTCTTAGCAGCTATCGGTAGTCCCCAGTATGATGGAGCAGCGATTCGACCTGAACAAGGCTTGCTGGCTCTTCGGAAGGAACTCAATCTCTATGCCAATATTCGCCCCGTAAAAATCTTTGACAGTCTCAAGCATTTATCACCTCTCAAACCGGAACGAATTGCTGGTGTAGACTTTGTCGTGGTGCGTGAGTTGACAGGTGGTATCTACTTTGGGGATCATATCCTTGAAGAGCGAAAAGCGCGTGATATCAATGACTATAGCTATGAGGAAGTAGAGCGGATTATTCGCAAGGCATTTGAAATTGCAAGAAATCGGAGAAAACTCGTTACTAGTATCGATAAGCAAAATGTTCTAGCGACATCAAAACTCTGGCGGATAGTGGCTGAGGAAGTCGCGCAGGATTTCCCAGATGTAACCCTGGAACACCAGTTGGTGGACTCAGCTGCCATGCTCATGATTACCAATCCTGCTAAGTTTGATGTCATCGTGACGGAAAATCTTTTCGGAGATATCTTATCTGATGAATCAAGCGTTCTATCAGGCACACTTGGCGTCATGCCATCAGCCAGTCATTCTGAAAATGGCCCAAGTCTCTATGAGCCCATTCACGGTTCGGCGCCTGATATTGCAGGTCAAGGAATTGCTAATCCTATTTCCATGATTTTGTCAGTTGCCATGATGCTGAGAGACAGCTTTGGACGTTATGAGGATGCGGAGCGTATCGAGCGTGCTGTTGAAGCTAGTTTAGCGGCTGGCATTTTAACAAGAGATATTGGAGGACAGGCTTCGACCAAGGAAATGACAGAAGCCATCATTGAAAGATTATGAAGATAAATGAAGGAATCACGTTTGCCCTCTTGATTTGGAATTTGCTGGTTTCCTTGATTTATGGCATTGACAAATCCAAGGCGAGAAGAGGTGCTTGGCGTGTACCAGAGAAAATCTTACTCATTTTAGCCTTTACTTTTGGTGGTTTTGGTGCCTGGTTGGCAGGAATCACCTTTCACCACAAGACTAGAAAATGGTATTTTAAAACAGTTTGGTTTCTCGGGATGGTGACCACACTAGTAGCCTTATATTTTATTTGGAGGTAATGGATGGCAGGAAAATCGATTTTTGATAAATTATGGGACCGCCATGTCATCACAGGAGAAGAGGGGCAGCCCCAACTCATGTATGTGGACCAGCACTATATTCATGAAGTGACCAGTCCCCAAGCTTTTCAAGGATTAAGAGATGCGGGCCGCAGATTGAGACGACCAGACTTGACATTTGGGACCTTTGACCACAATGTCCCAACGGTCAATATCTACGATATTCGAGATGTGATTTCCAAAGCACAAATTGATAAACTAGCTGAAAATGTTGAGGAGTTTGGGATTGAACATGCAGCCCACGGTTCTGAAAAGCAAGGAATCGTTCATATGGTTGGTCCAGAAACAGGACGAACCCAACCAGGGAAATTCATCGTCTGTGGAGATAGCCATACAGCAACCCACGGAGCTTTCGGAGCTATCGCTTTGGGGATTGGGACCAGTGAGGTCGAGCATGTCTTTGCTACCCAGACACTCTGGCAAGTTAAACCCAAGAAAATGCTGGTAGAATTCACTGGTATTCCTCAAAAAGGAGTTTATTCTAAGGATTACATTCTCGCCTTAATTGCCAAGTACGGCGTTGCCTGTGGTGTTGGCTATGTGGTTGAATATCGTGGAGAAGCCATTGATGCACTGACCATGGAAGAGAGAATGACTATCTGCAATATGTCCATCGAGTTTGGTTCTAAGATGGGAATTATGAATCCAGATCAGACCACCTATGACTATCTCAAGGGACGGGAATGCGTCCCCGAAGCTTTTGAGGAGGCTGTGGCGGATTGGAAAACCCTAGTCAGCGATGATGATGCTGTTTATGATAAGGTTATCCGGATGGATGTCTCAGACTTGGCTCCTATGGTGACCTGGGGAACCAATCCTGCTATGGGCGTCGACTTTGACAGTAGCTTCCCAGAAATTAAGGATATGAATGATGAACGAGCTTATCATTACATGAACTTGGAGCCTGGCCAAAAGCCAGCGGATATTGAACTAGGCTATATCTTTATCGGGTCTTGTACCAATGCTCGGCTCAGCGACTTGCAACTGGCTGCGCGATTTGTCAAAGGGAAGAAAATAGCTCCCAACTTAACGGCTATCGTGGTTCCAGGCTCTCGTCCTGTGAAACGAGCTGCTGAGAAGTTGGGCTTGGATAAGGTCTTCTTAGACGCTGGCTTTGAGTGGCGAGACCCAGGTTGCTCTATGTGCCTAGGGATGAATCCTGACAAGGTCCCTGATGGGGTCCACTGTGCCTCAACCAGTAACCGCAACTTTGAAGACAGACAGGGATTTGGTGCTAAGACTCATCTCTGCAGTCCAGCCATGGCAGCAGCAGCAGCTATCGCAGGGCGTTTCGTAGATGTTCGACAGATGCCAGAAGCCCAGTAAGGAGAGGATATGGAGAAATTTACAGTTTATACGGGAACGACCGTTCCTCTCATGAATGATAACATCGACACCGACCAAATCCTACCTAAGCAGTTTCTCAAGTTGATTGATAAGAAAGGCTTTGGCAAATACCTCATGTATTCTTGGCGTTATCTGGACGACAACTATACTGAGGACCCAGATTTTGTTTTTAACCGACCTGAATACCGAAAAGCCAGTATCCTCATCTCAGGGGATAACTTTGGGGCAGGGTCTTCGAGGGAACACGCAGCTTGGGCACTAGCAGACTATGGTTTTAAGGTCGTGATTGCAGGTTCTTTTGGGGACATTCATTACAATAATGAACTCAATAATGGCATGTTGCCCATTGTTCAGCCTAGAGAGGTTAGAGAGAAACTAGCCCAACTCAAACCAACTGACCAAGTAACTGTGGACTTGGAACAACAAAAAATCATCTCACCAGTTGGAGAATTCACTTTCGAAATCGATAGCGAGTGGAAGCACAAGCTTTTAAATGGTTTGGATGATATCGGTATTACTTTGCAGTATGAAGATTTGATTGCTGCCTATGAAAAACAACGACCAGCCTACTGGCAGGATTAGAAAAATAGAAAAGGAAATAGAACTATGACAAAACACATTCAATGGAACGGAACACTTTCACAAGAAGGATATGACATTTTAAAAGGTGAGGGCGGTTGTATTGTTTGCCCTACAAAAGTTGGTTACATTATCATGACTAGCGATAAGGCAGGTCTTGAACGCAAATTTGAAGCTAAAGAGCGTAACCGTAACAAACCAGGTGTTGTACTTTGTGGTAGCATGGACGAGCTACGCGCTTTAGCACAACTCAACCCAGAAATTGAAGCCTTCTACCAAAAACATTGGGACGAAGACATTCTCCTAGGTTGTATCCTTCCTTGGAAACCAGAAGCCTTTGAGAAACTCAAAGCATACGGTGATGGCCGTGAAGAACTTATGACTGACGTGCGTGGTACTAGCTGTTTTGTCATCAAGTTTGGTAAAGCTGGTGAACAACTGGCTGCCAAACTTTGGGAAGAAGGTAAAATGGTCTACGCCTCATCAGCTAACCCATCTGGAAAAGGAAACCGCGGTAAGGTAGAAGGTATCGGAGAAAGGATCGAAGGAGCAGTGGACCTTGTCATCGAAGCAGACGACTACGTGGCTTCCATCCAACCTGACAAAACGATTGAAACGCGCTACGAGCAAGGTGTAATGGTGTCTATGGTTGATAAAGATGGAAAACTCATCCCAGAACAAGGAGGAGCCCGTTCAATCTCACCAGCGCCAGTTGTTATCCGCAAAGGGCTTGACATTGATAAAATCATGATGCATTTGTCAGATACCTTTAACTCATGGGACTACCGCCAGGGTGAGTATTACTAACATAAAATTGCATAAGAAATCTTTTAAGGATAATGTTCTATATATCGGATTTGATAATATAGAAGAAAAAAATTATCCTTATAATGGGGAAGAAAGACCTAGAAAACAAGAGAATCAAGTAGCACTCCTCCAACATGGTGTCAGTATAGGAGATTTAGTAGTAGTTCCTAGGAAGAATCTACGGGCTTCTTTTTTGGCTAAAATAATTGGTCCTTATCAATATGTTGAAGATAGTGAGTTTGAAGGATTTCCAAGACGATTTGAAATCATACCGATTAGTAAATTTGGTGATTTCCAGTTAAATTCTCTTGGAACTAAGAAATGGGACTATACAACAGTATCTGCATTACCATATTCAAGTCTTGATGAGTTATATGTGGATTTTAATATTGAAAAAGATGAAATTTCAGATGTTCAAAACGAGGAAAACGCATCAGAAAATATCAACGAGTATAAGAATATTTTACTTTCATCCAAAAACCTCATTCTCCGTGGTGCTCCTGGTACAGGAAAAACTTATCTTGCTAAAGAAATTGCCAAAGAATTAACGGGTGGCAACGAAGACCAAATCGAATTTGTACAGTTTCACCCTTCCTATGATTATACGGATTTTGTAGAGGGGTTGAGACCAATCCTGGTAAATGATGGACAGATTAACTTTGGCTTGCAGGACGGCATTTTTAAGAAGTTTTGTCAGAAGGCTAAAGAAGCTCAAAAAACTGGAGGCCAAGATAATTTTGAGGAAGCGTGGGGTAAGTTAACGGATGCTATCAATGAAAAGCAAGGACAATACCTCTTCCCTCGTAGTTCTGTTCCAGCCAGTTTAAATAGTCAAGGGAATGTGAAGTTTGATTCTCCTGTTGCTACCAAAGAAAAAGTGTATCTTTTGTATAAGGGTGAAGATACTAATTTAAAGTACGAAACTTATCAAAAAATTGTTTTGGATCACATGAAAGAAAGTTATGGATTATGCGATTATATATCTCCAACGATTGACACTGACAAGAAATTCGTCTTCATCATCGATGAAATCAACCGTGGTGAGGTTTCTAAGATTTTTGGTGAACTCTTTTTCTCTATCGACCCTGGTTATCGTGGTGAAAGGGGGAGTGTTTCTACCCAGTATGCTAATTTACATGAGACGGATGACAAGTTTTATATTCCTGAGAATGTCTACATCATCGGAACAATGAATGATATTGACCGTTCAGTAGATACCTTTGATTTTGCTATGCGTCGTCGTTTCCGCTTTGTTGAAGTTACTGCTGAAAGCCAAGTTGCTATGTTGGATAAAGAACTAGATATCCATGCAGAAGAAGCAAAATTTCGTCTAAGAAATTTGAATGCTGCTATCGAAAACGTTCAGGAATTAAACAGTCATTATCATATCGGACCAAGTTATTTCCTTAAGTTGAAGGATGTAGAGTTTAACTATGAATTACTCTGGTCTGATTACCTTAAACCGCTTTTGGAAGATTACTTACGTGGTTCTTATGAAGAGGCTGAAACTCTGGATACATTGAAAAGAGCATTTGATCTGACAAATAACGAGCAAACAGGTCAGCAAGATACTGGTGATAATGATGCGGATAACTGATAATCAGCATAGAATTGCTAAAGAAGACTTTGCCGCAGAATATCCCAAACTTAGTCAAGCACTCCTTGATAGAACACTAGATAACCTTTCTCGAGAGGACCGTATCTTTATATTTCCAAATGACCTGCAATATTCTCCTGACTTAGAAAAGGACCAAAAGATTTTGGAAACAGTTAATCAGGAAATCAAGACAGGAAATGTAATTGGTTTTCTTGGATATGGTCAGGAAAGATTAACGATTTCCTCTCGTTTTTCTGATGAGAGTAGCGACCATTTTTTACATTATCTTTTACAAAAGGTTCTCAATATCAATCTGACTAGTTTGGATGTTGGTCTATCTCCAGAGGATAAACTCTATCAGCTTTTGATTTACCTCTTTCCCAAATATCTGCAAGCTGCTCTCCGAAAAGGTCTTTATAAGGAATACCAGCGATTTTTCCATAACGATAGTCATGTGAAGGGTGTACTAGATGTTGGAAATCATCTGAAAAAAATCTCCCTTTTATGGGAAATATTGCCTATACTACTAGGGAGTTTACCTATGATAATCCACTCATGCAGTTGATTCGGCATACGATTGAGTACATAAAGAATCAGAAAGGTTTCGGAGTTCTGCTCGATAGCAATCGTGAAAATATGACAGAAATTACTCGTGTAACCTCATCTTATAAACTAGCTGATCGTGCCAAGATTATCAGAATGAATAAAATCAAACCCATCCGACACGCCTATTTTAGAGAGTATAGAAAATTACAGGAACTCTGCTTGATGATTCTGAGTAGAGAAAAGCATGGTCTTGGGTCCCAATCCCAAAGGGTACATGGTATTCTCTTTGATGTTGCCTGGCTTTGGGAAGAGTATGTTTATACCTTGTTGCCAAAAGGTTTCATCCATCCACGAAATAAAGATAAGACGGACGGAATTTCAGTATTTTCTGTTGGGAAACGAAAAGTATATCCAGATTTTTATGACAGAGAACGAAAGATTGTTCTAGATGCAAAATATAAGAAACTGGAGTTCACTGAAAGAGGGATTAACCGTGAGGACTTGTTCCAATTGATTTCCTATTCTTATATTTTAGAAGCTGAGAAAGCTGGACTGATTTTTCCTAGTATGGAGCAGTCAGTAAATAGTGAAATAGGAAAACTAGCTGGCTATGGAGCTCAATTGAAGAAGTGGTCTATCCAAATCCCTCAGAATACTTCATCTTACAATGAATTTTGTAAAATGATGGAAAATTCAGAAGAAATTTTTAAAGCGATTATTGATGAAGAAGTGGGGAGAATCTAATCTCTCCTCTTTCTCTTACCATTTAAACAAGTAATTTCCGAACGATATTATTTGATTATTGAAAATATTTGACAAAAACTGTACTTTGGTTTATAATAAATCAAGGAAACGTCAGAAAAGACGTAGGGGTGCGCAAGCATAGGTAGGTCATTATAAAAGAAACGAGACATCGATATGTTAAATGAATTTCCAATTTTTGATTACGAAGATATTCAGTTGATCCCAAATAAATGTGTCATTAAAAGCCGTTCGGAAGCGGATACAAGTATTACGTTTGGAAAACACACTTTTAAACTACCTGTTGTGCCAGCAAATATGCAGACGATTTTGGATGAGAACGTAGCAGAGCAACTTGCTAAAGGCGGTTACTTTTACATTATGCACCGTTTTGACGAGGCTGGGCGCATTCCTTTTATCAAACGTATGCACGATCAAGGGCTCATTGCTTCCATTTCTGTTGGTGTCAAGGACTATGAGTATGATTTCGTTAGCCAGCTCAAGGCTGATGCTCCTGAGTACATCACGATTGACATCGCTCACGGTCATGCGGATAGCGTGATTTCTATGATTCAACACATCAAGAAAGAATTGCCGGATACTTTTGTCATCGCTGGCAACGTTGGGACACCAGAAGCTGTGCGTGAATTGGAAAATGCCGGAGCGGATGCTACTAAGGTTGGAATCGGTCCTGGTAAGGTTTGTATTACTAAGGTCAAGACTGGTTTTGGTACAGGTGGTTGGCAATTGGCTGCCCTCCGTTGGTGTGCTAAAGCAGCTCGTAAACCGATCATTGCTGATGGTGGGATTCGTACTCATGGTGATATTGCCAAGTCTATCCGTTTCGGTGCCAGCATGGTCATGATTGGTTCCCTCTTTGCAGGACACATCGAAAGTCCAGGGAAGACAATCGAAGTTGATGGGGAACAGTTCAAAGAATACTATGGTTCAGCTTCACAGTATCAAAAAGGCGCTTACAAAAATGTGGAAGGTAAACGCATCTTACTTCCTGCCAAAGGGCATTTGCAAGACACCCTTACTGAGATGGAGCAGGACTTGCAAAGTGCTATTTCCTACGCAGGTGGACGCAGGCTTGCTGACCTCAAACACGTTGATTATGTTATCGTGAAAAACTCTATCTGGAACGGGGATGCTTCCCACTAATGGATGGTTAGTCTACCCATAAAAAACTTGTTATTAGAGCAAATTTCTGTTATAATAAAGCAAGTTTCCACCCTTAGTGTAATGGATATCACGTAAGATTCCGGTTCTTGAGATGGGGGTTCGATTCCCTCAGGGTGGATGTAAATAGCACAAGAAAGCCTTAAATAAGGCTTTTTCTTTATCTCGCGCCAAATTTGCCCTTAAAATTGAAAATTTTATTCTAAAAAATGCTCAAATCCCCTCTAGTCCCGTTTTAAAGTGACTCAGGAGGCTTTTTTTGATATAATGAAAGAGACTGTTATCAGTTAGAAAGAGGTTGGTATGAAAGAATTACAAACTGTACTAAAGAAGCGTTTTGCAATCGAATTTGCAGACAAAAACTTACTGGAAACTGCCTTTACTCATACGAGTTATGCCAATGAGCACCGCCTCTTAAAAATTTCACACAATGAGCGCTTGGAATTTTTAGGAGACGCTGTTCTGCAATTATTGATTTCAGAATATCTGTATAAAAAATATCCTAAGAAACCAGAGGGAGATTTGTCTAAACTCCGTGCCATGATTGTCCGTGAGGAGAGTTTGGCTGGTTTTGCGCGTGATTGTCAGTTTGACCAGTTTATCAAGCTTGGGAAAGGGGAAGAAAAGTCTGGTGGGCGCAATCGTGACACCATTCTTGGAGATGCCTTTGAAGCCTTTTTGGGAGCGTTGCTTTTAGACAAGGATGTTGCTAGGGTAAAAGAGTTCATCTATCAAGTCATGATCCCCAAGGTTGAAGCAGGTGACTTTGAAATGATTAAGGATTACAAGACACACTTGCAAGAGTTGCTTCAAGTCAATGGAGATGTGGATATTCGCTACCAGGTGACCTCTGAAACGGGACCTGCCCATGATAAGGTTTTTGATGTAGAAGTTCTGGTTGAGGGCAAGAGTATAGGAAAAGGCCAAGGCCGTTCTAAAAAATTGGCAGAGCAAGAGGCCGCAAAAAATGCCGTTGAGAAAGGGCTTGATTCATGTATTTAAAGGAAATTGAGATCCAGGGATTCAAGTCCTTTGCTGATAAGACCAGGGTTGTCTTTGACCAAGGTGTGACAGCTGTCGTTGGGCCCAATGGTTCTGGGAAGTCAAATATCACAGAAAGTCTACGATGGGCCTTGGGGGAGTCCAGTATCAAGAGCCTTCGTGGTGGTAAGATGCCTGACGTTATCTTTGCTGGAACAGAGAGTCGCAAACCACTCAATTATGCCTCTGTTATCGTGACCTTGGACAATGAAGATGGCTTTATCAAGGATGCAGGGCAAGTCATTAAGGTAGAACGCCATATCTACCGTAGTGGAGATAGCGAGTATCGAATTGATGGCAAGAAAGTCCGTCTACGAGATATACATGACCTTTTCTTAGATACCGGTTTGGGACGGGATTCTTTCTCCATCATTTCCCAAGGGAAGGTTGAGGAGATTTTTAATTCCAAGCCAGAGGAAAGACGAGCTATTTTTGAAGAAGCTGCTGGAGTTTTAAAATACAAGACTCGTCGAAAAGAAACAGAAAGCAAACTGCAACAAACTCAAGACAATCTCGACCGCTTAGAGGACATTATCTATGAGTTGGACAATCAAATCAAGCCCTTAGCAAAACAAGCCGAGAATGCGCGCAAGTTTCTCGACTTGGATGGTCAACGTAAGGCAATTTATTTGGATGTATTGGTTGCCCAAATCAAGGAAAACAAGACTGAACTAGAGCTGACGGAAGAAGAACTGACGCAAGTTCAGGAACTCTTGACTAGCTATTACCAAAAGCGTGAAGAGTTAGAAGAGGAAAATCAAACTCTTAAAAAGAAACGCCAAGATCTCCAAGCTGAAATGGCTAAAGACCAAGGAAGCTTAATGGATTTGACTAGTTTGATCAGTGACTTAGAGCGAAAACTAGCCCTATCCAAACTGGAATCTGAGCAAGTAGCCCTTAATCAACAAGAAGCGCAAGCCCGTTTGGCGACTCTGGAAGATAAGAGAAAGGCTCTAAGTAAGGAAAAGGCTGAAAAAGAAGCGAACTTGGAACAGTTAGAGAAAAGTCTAGCTGAAAACAACAAGGAACTCAATCGCCTAGAAGCAGAGTTGTTGGCATTTTCTGATGATCCTGACCAGATGATTGAACTCTTGCGTGAACGTTTTGTGGCACTTTTACAAGAAGAAGCGGATGTCTCAAACCAGTTGACACGAATAGAGAATGAACTGGAGAACAGCCGTCAACTCTCTCAAAAACAAGCAGATCAACTTGAGAAATTGAAAGAACAACTGGCTACAGCTAAAGAAAAGGCCAGTCAACAGCAGGCTGAGCTTGAAACTGCCAAGGAGAAGGTTCAGAAATTATTGGCTGACTACCAAGCTAGTGCCAAGGAACAAGAGGAGCAGAAAGTTTCTTACCAAGCCCAGCAGAGCCAACTCTTTGACCGTCTGGATAGTCTCAAAAACAAGCAGGCTCGAGCCCAGAGTTTGGAAAACATCCTAAGAAATCATAGTAATTTTTATGCGGGTGTTAAGAGTGTTCTCCAAGAAAAAGACCGTCTTGGTGGGATCATTGGTGCAGTTAGTGAGCATTTGACCTTTGATGTGCATTATCAAACTGCATTGGAGATTGCACTTGGAGCTAGCAGTCAACATATCATCGTAGAAGATGAAAACGCAGCAACAAAGGCGATTGATTTCCTCAAACGCAATAGAGCTGGTCGTGCGACCTTCCTTCCTTTGACAACGATTAAGGCGCGTACAATATCTAGTCAGAATCAAGATGCTATCGCTGCAAGTCCAGGATTTCTGGGTATGGCAGATGAGTTGGTGTCGTTTGACAAGAGACTAGAAGCTATTTTCAAGAACTTGCTTGCTACGACGGCTATCTTTGATACTGTAGAACATGCGCGTGCAGCTGCTCGTCAAGTTCGCTATCAGGTTCGCATGGTGACACTGGATGGGACAGAGTTGCGTACAGGTGGTTCCTATGCAGGTGGTGCCAATCGTCAAAATAACAGTATTTTCATCAAGCCAGAACTGGAGCAATTACAAAAAGAAATTACTAAAGAAGAAGCTGAATTGCGATCAGAAGAAGCGAGTTTGAAGACCTTGCAAGATGAAATGGCGGTATTAACAGAAAGATTAGAAGCTATCAAGTCTCAGGGTGAGCAAGCTCGTATTCAGGAGCAAGGTTTGTATCTTGCTTATCAACAAACCAATCAGCAGGTCGAAGAACTGGAAACGCTTTGGAAACTTCAAGAAGAGGAATTAAATCGCCTTACTGAAGGAGATTGGCAAGCGGATAAGGAAAAATGCCAAGAGCGCCTTGCTACTATCGCGAGTGAAAAGCAAAATCTGGAAGCTGAGATTGAAGAGATTAAGTCTAACAAAAATGCTATTCAAGAACGATATCAAAACTTGCAGGAACAGATTTCTCAAGCGCGCTTGCTTAAGTCAGAACTGCAAGGACAAAAGCGGTACGAAGTGACTGATATTGAACGCTTAGGTAAGGAACTGGATAATCTGGATATCGAACAAGAGGAAATCCAGCGCCTCCTTCAAGAAAAGGTTGATAATCTTGAGAAAGTGGATACGGATTTGCTAAAACAGCAGGAGGAAGAGGCCAAAACTCAGAAAGCCAATCTTCAACAAGGTCTGATTCGCAAGCAGTTTGAGTTGGATGATATCGAGGGTCAACTGGATGATATTGCCAGCCATTTGGATCAGGCTCGCCAGCAGAATGAAGAGTGGATTCGCAAACAAACACGTGCTGAAGCCAAGAAAGAAAAGATCAGCGAACGCTTGCGCTATCTACAAGGTCAATTAACAGACCAGTACCAGATTAGCTACAATGAGGCTCTAGAAAAGGCTCATGAACTGGAAAATCTCAATCTGGCAGAGCAAGAGGTTAAGGATTTAGAGAAGGCTATTCGCTCACTGGGTCCTGTCAACTTGGACGCTATTGACCAGTATGAAGAAGTTCACAACCGTCTGGATTTTCTTAATAGCCAGCGTGATGATATTCTGTCTGCGAAAAATCTACTCCTTGAGACCATCGCAGAGATGAATGATGAGGTTAAGGAACGCTTCAAATCAACCTTTGAGGCTATTCGTGAATCCTTTAAAGTGACCTTTAGACAGATGTTTGGCGGTGGTCAGGCAGATTTGATATTGACTGAGGGCGATCTTTTAACAGCTGGTGTGGAGATTTCTGTTCAACCTCCAGGTAAGAAAATCCAATCTCTCAACCTCATGAGTGGTGGTGAAAAAGCCCTATCTGCTCTGGCTCTGCTCTTCTCCATTATCCGTGTTAAGACCATTCCTTTTGTTATCTTGGACGAGGTAGAGGCGGCGCTAGACGAAGCCAATGTTAAACGTTTTGGGGATTACCTCAACCGCTTTGACAAGGATAGTCAGTTTATCGTCGTAACCCACCGTAAGGGGACGATGGCGGCAGCGGACTCTATCTATGGAGTTACCATGCAAGAATCAGGTGTGTCTAAGATTGTTTCGGTTAAGTTAAAAGATTTGGAAGAAACAATAGACTAGTTACTAAACGATAGCATCTCTTAGGAGGTGCTATTTTTTAAAACTAAAGCGCTAAATTTTCTCTTACGGTCGGTTCAGGCGCAAAAAACGACATTTGGGATTTCCTCTTAGCGAAAAGACTTTCTCTATGATATAATAGTTTTATGATTACAACAGTACCTATTAAGAACGAAAAAGACATTGCAGTACCGGGGAAAACAGTCCTTGTATTAGGTTATTTTGATGGCATCCATAAGGGGCACCAGAAACTTTTTGAAGTGGCCAGTAAGGCTTCGATGAAGGATTATCTGCCAGTTGTCGTGATGACCTTTACAGAGTCGCCAAAACTTGCCTTGCAACCTTACCAACCGGAGCTCATGCTGCATATTGTCAATCACGAAGAACGAGAGCACAAGATGAAGTGGCACGGAGTAGAGGCTCTTTTCCTACTTGACTTTAGTAGCAAATTTGCTAGTTTAACGGGTCAAGAATTCTTTGATACCTATGTTCGAGCTTTAAAACCAGCGATTATTGTAGCAGGATTTGACTATACCTTTGGCTCTGATAAGAAAACTGCGGATGACCTGAAGGACTATTTTGATGGAGAGATTATCATTGTTCCTCCAGTCGAGGACGAAAAGGGCAAGATTAGTTCTACACGGATTCGCCAAGCTATTCTTGATGGCGATGTTAAGGAAGTCAATCATCTGCTCGGCACACCGCTCCCATCTCGTGGGATGGTCGTTCATGGAAATGCTCGTGGGCGGACTATTGGTTATCCTACAGCCAATCTGGTCCTAAGAGACCGAACTTACATGCCAGCGGACGGTGTTTACGTAGTCGATGTGGAAGTGCAGCGTCAGAGATATCGTGGCATGGCAAGTGTTGGGAAGAATGTTACTTTCGATGGAGAAGAACCACGTTTTGAAGTCAATATTTTCGACTTTTCAGACGATATTTACGGTGAGACCGTCATTGTCTACTGGCTGGACCGTGTCCGCGATATGGTCAAATTTAACTCCGTTGAAGAATTGGTAGACCAACTCCAGAAAGACGAAGAGATTGCTCGAAACTGGAAGGATGGAGAGTAAAAGAGTTAAAAAAGTGAACCATATTTTGTGTTTGCTTTTTTTATTTTTGAAAGAAATTTTAATAGAAAGAAACATAATTGAAGGTTGATTGAAAATCTGTTAAAATAGTGATATTCATAACTTTAAAACCAAAGAAAAGAGACTAGCCTGATTACAGGCGAATTAAAAAATAAAATTGATCAGCTGTGGGAAATGTTGTGGACTGAAGGAAATGCAAATCCCCCTAACAAATATTGAACAATTGACTTATCTTCTGTTTATGAAGGATTTGGATAGTGTCGAGCTTGGATGCGAAAGCGATGCTGAGTTTCTAGGAATTTCTTATGAGGGAATTTTTCCAAAAGACAAACCTGAATACCGTTGGTCGACTTTTAAAAATATGGGAGATGCTCAGGAAGTCTATCGTTTAATGACACAGGAGATTTTTCCATTTCTGAAGAATCTCAAGGGTGATACTGATGATACAGCTTTTTCACGTTATATGCGTGAGGCTATCTTTCAAATAAATAAACCTGCTACTCTCCAAAAGGTTATTTCTATATTAGATGAATTTCCAACTAGAGGGTCAGATATAGATTTTGATAATGACACACAGAGGATTAATGATATTGGCGACATCTATGAATATCTGCTATCAAAATTGTCAACCGCAGGTAAAAATGGACAATTTCGTACACCTCGTCACATCATCGATATGATGGTTGAGTTGATGCAACCAACTATCAAGGATATTATCTCAGATCCTGCTATGGGGTCTCGTGTCATAATAATGACATAGGCAAATAGTTTAGTAAAATCAAAGGTTTTGAAGCTTCTACCAAAGTTAAAAACTGAAGAAACTGATAGTTTATGTGTTGCTTAAAGCTACTATCGAGTAAAATAATAGTTGTAAGCAGCACATAAACCAAAGGAGAAGTCGGAATAGGTATATCGGGCGTGGTCATCGGTTTCCTATTTAGTCCATATGGGCTTCCGATGATAGGAGCGACTGTGATAGCATTTATTGAATTGGTAAATGAGAAGATTAAAGCGGTGTAGACAAATTAGAGTTTGCGGAGGTAACGATGAACAAGATTACTTGTATTTGTTTAGGTGTTCAAGATATGGAAAGGTCAATCAAGTTTTATAGAGATGGTTTAGGATATAAGACTAGTTGCAGAGAAAATAATCCAGCGGTATGCTTTTTTGATACTCCGGGGACAAAGTTCGAACTATTTCCTTTGGAACAATTAGCAAAAGATATTGATGAAAATAATCCACCAAAATGGAATGGATTTTCAGGAATTACATTAGCCTACAATGTTGAACATAAAGAAGATGTAGATAATGTAATTGAATTAGTAAAAAAAGCAGGTGGAAAAATTGTAAAAGAGCCACAGGAAGTTTTCTGGGGTGGATATCATGCGTATTTTTCGGATTTAGATGGATACTACTGGGAAGTTTCGTGGGGACCAAATTTTCAATTTGATGAAAATGGATTGCTGAAATTTTGAGGATAAATAAGGAAAGAGTTACCATCAAGTAAGGAATATTTGAATTTGAAGGAGGTAATCATAGTGAATGAATTTAACGAATTTGTTCGTGAGATTTTTTCCGCGGCAGGTGATATTGTCATAAAATCCATGATGGGTGGATACCTTATATATTTTAACGGTAAGTTGATAGGTGACATTTGCAATAATGAATTATTTTTAAAGAGAACGCCGACATCTGACAAACTTCTTTCAAACTCAGAATTGCGTTATCCGTATGAGGGTTCAAAGACATTGATGTATGTATTCGACAGATTTGAGGATCCGGATTTGATTACTGAACTACTGGAAGGTATGTATGCGGAACTGCCTGAAAAGAAACCCAAGAAAGCTAAATGAGACAGACTAGCTTCAGTTTGTAGAGACAGAGAAATTAGAACTTGCGAGGTGGAAGTATATATATCTATAACATTATTTCTTCATTTAGATGAAATAAAAAATGATGATTTTGATTTGGAAAAATTCAATATAGAAATGGAAAGAAGGTATACTGAAACAACAAATATCATAAGCAATAACAAGTTATTTTCTTATGATATTTGTTGGGAAAATTATTCAGAACACTATCAGTTTACCTTGATGATGGCTAGAAAGCGAACTACTTTTCCATAGAATATTTTAATTCCAATAATAGAATTTATGATTATGCTAATTTTATTATGTGATTGAGCATGTTCTTCAATAAAGAAAAAAGTATTCTCCTATGTGATGAAAATTATGAAGATACCTTGATTTTATCTTCTGATATATCCATAGAACAACTTGAGAAGTGGTTGCAAAAGTCTGGGATATAAATTAAATATGTTTATGTATGTTATTTGCTTTCTGGATATTTTTAGTGTAAGATTTCGGCAAGTAATTAGCATGTACAGTATATGACTTGATGAGCGGATTAATGCAAATCCCGATTTAACGAGATATTTGAATCAAAGAAGTTTGATAAGGTAAGTATTTCTGAACTGGTTGACGATAGAATAGAAACTGCGAAAAAAATATTTGATCAACACGATACAATTAAATACATTGATATTTCATCAATGATAATAAAAATTATAAAATGACTGGTTTTCAGGAATATATGTTAAATCAAGCTCCATCGAGAGCTCAACAACATATTAGGAAAGGAGACATTGTTGTCTCAACCGTCCGACCAAATCTTAAAAATATAGCAATTACGGAGCTAGATGATGAGAATTTGGTAGCTTCCAGCGGATTCTGTGTGCTTAGAGCTTTGAAATGTTTACCAGAATATTTATTTGCAATAATTTGCTCTGATAGATTTACGAATAAAATGACTAATATTGTTACGGGAGCTAATTATCCTGCAATTAAATCTTCCGATATAATGAATTATATTGTTCCTTTACCTCCAATTCAGTTACAAAACGAATTCGCAGATTTTGTAGCTCAAGTCGACAAATCACAATTTGCAATTCAAAAATCTCTGGAAGAATTGGAAACCTTGAAAAAATCACTTATGCAGTAATATTTCGGTTAAGATTTGGGATGAGATAGCAGTTTTACACTATCATTGTAATTACCGTAGTTATTTATCATAATACTTCAAAGGAGGAAATCAGATGGTCGTAAAAACAAGAAAACAAGGAAATCCAATCACCATTACGATTCCAAGCGAATTCAATATTCCAAGTGGTGTTAAATACGAAGCGAGATTGCTACCAAGTGGCGAAATTATCTTTACTCCTGAAGAATTGGACCATCAGGTCTCTTATGTCTCTGATGATGCCTTTGACTTGAAATTGGATACAATTTTTGATGAATACGATGATGTTTTCAAAGCTTTGGTGGAAAAATGACAGTCTATTTAACAGAAAAGCAAATCGAAAAAATCAATGCTTTAGCAATTCAACGGTATTCTCCAAATGAGCAAATTCAAACAGTTAGTCCTTCAGCGTTAAATATGATTGTGAGGAAGAAGCGGTTGATATGTGCGTGACTATAGCGGTAGAAGCTTTAACTGATGAAAGAATGATAAGCTACTCTAAATGGGTTTCTGAACATTCTATCAGAGAAAAGGTCAAAAAGCAAGATAGTATGCTGGATTGAAATAAGTATAAGAAAAAAATGAAGAGGCAATATTAGAATTCTGTAATGTAGAAACTCTGATATTGCCTCTTTTTATTATGTGACTATTAGTCCGTCTCGCTCCGCTAGGTGCGAGACAAATAAACCACCCGCTATGCGGGTGCGCGTCGAAGGTTATACCAAAAAAAC
>QWCK01000594.1_pt1 | contig 61627 bp, 74 predicted proteins | sample 1972571 | NCBI WGS metagenome assembly QWCK01 (sample SAMN09866710, study PRJNA288562) | Human gut metagenome isolate term2_stool, whole genome shotgun sequencing... | isolation source: gut | host: Homo sapiens | place: USA: California | reverse complement strand
AGATTTAAAAAATTATGCACTGATTCCCGAAAATTCGTGATTTTTTATTGACAATTAACTTTTGTGGTGTTAAACTATCGCTTGTAGCACTGTGATGTTTATAGTTTTTCATCATGCTGTTGCTAGTTCTATCGAATATACACCCATAGCTCAGCTGGTAGAGCACCTGACTCTTAATCAGGGTGTCCGGGGTTCGAACCCCCGTGGGTGTACCATCAAAGAAAGCCCTTGAAAACATTGGAGTTTCCAACGTCTCAAGGGTTTTTTAATGCTCGAAAATTCCCAAGCAGTAGCAAAGAAAACAGCCGAAAAGTGCCTAATTTATCCCTTTGTGGCGGGACCCTTGACGGGACCCTTTAAGATAACATGTACTTTAAACTTTCTGTATATTGCGTATATTTACTGCTGAAAATTTATTAACTATAGAAAAGTTGTTCCACTCTTGCCTGCACGGCTTGGTAGTTATAACCCGCGCGTGTGAGCCTATTCCTTCTATCAGAACCATTGCCCCAATCGCCTCGCATAACTTCTCTAGCTAGCTGGTCTATGCTCTTTGATGGGGCTGTGGTAATGCCGAAGCGTTTGTTAACTTCATTCTGAACCGCCTGCGCATTATATCCAGCCCTGGTTAAATTCTTTGACCTTTCAGGGTCATTGCCCCACTTTCCAGCTAATACTTCATCAGCTAAAACCGCAATGCTCTTGGTATCGGGAACAGAAGCCTTAACATCAAAGTGCATAAGCTTATTAACAATAGCTTGCACCGCTTTTGCGTCATAGCCTGCACGCGTTAGGTTTTGCGTTCTCTCTGGGTCGTTCCCCCAGTTTCCAGCCATAACTTCCCTTGCTATAGTCTCAAGACTCTTACCTGCCGAGCGCCCGTGCGTAACGCTTGGCTTCTTTGCCGCAGCCTTTCCATTATATATGCTGTTTGCTAGATTATATAATTCTCCAAGTCTAGCGTAATAAACGCCAGGGCACCTAGTTTGCGCCACGTCTTTGTGCCCTCTTAGAGGGAGCTTCCCATAAGTTTTCCATATGTCGGCTATGAGCTCAGCCACAGTGTAAAAGTCGCCATCGCTCATCTCAGGGCGGCATTCAATGCCAATTGACGACATATTCACAGCATAAACTCCAGCGTGCCAGCCAGCATCGCTGCAATTTACAAGGCACGCCACTCTTCCAGCTTCAACTACATAGTGAGCTGATGAACCACCGCCTTGTCTGCATAGCCAATTCACGACACCCCAAAAGCTTGCACCATACGAACCCCACCAGTGAATTATAATTTCTTTTGGTTTGTTCTGTCCTCTTGTACCTCTTGGGTAGCCAAAATTTGGGCTATCATATTTAGTGATATATTCATATCCCATTAGTTTTCTTCCTTTCTCACGTCTTCATCAGTTCCATAAGTTAAAGCTCTTTCGCTGTCAGCAGTTCCTGATGTCGTTGGGTCTACGATAACGCCAAGCCCAACTAAAAGCGTTAGCAGAATTTTTACAAGGTCCATAACTTGGTCTTCTGCTACTTTAGGCACTATCCCAAGCAACGTGCATATCTGATATGCAAATGCTATAATTGTGCCTATAAAAGTTAAAAGCCATACCTTGTTTTTTAATCTGATTTTCCAGTTAATCCTCATCTTTTACCTCACTTTCCAAATCATCTAATCTGTGGTTTACCACCTTAATTTTTTCACTTGTTACTTCTCTGCAAGCCTCGTGCTTTTTCTCTAGCTCATAAACACGACTTATTATGCTATTATGTTTGTCTTGCTTTTTTTCAAGCTCTTTCAAGCGGTAGTCTAAAAGTGCTATGATTTTATCTTTACTTTTATAACTTCCGTATACCGAACCTAAAAAAGCTAATCCTGCTACTACTATATTTGTCCAGTCCACATGTTTTTCTCCTTTACTTCCATTTCCCGATTGCAATTATTGCGATATCTTTTGCTCCCAGAGCACTGCAGCTTTGTGAACCCGTCACATGAAGTTGAACATTGTTTTTCGTAGGGTGCGTTGTTACACCCATTCCTATTCCACTACCTCCAGTTACAGAAGCTGTAACTGCTGGAGTTCCTATGAAGTCTTGTGGAAAAGCGTATGTCTTATGTGAAACAGCCATTCCTGACATGTATGGGATATCATTCCACCCAGCGTTGTCGGCGCTTCGATACAGTGTCTGCACCATCTTGCCGCTATGCCATTTTTCAACTGCCCAGCCATCTATCGTGCTACTTTCAATAATCCAATCTATACCTAATTTTTTAATTATTTTCTCTAATATCTCATATAGTCTCATGCTGCCACCCCCTTGAGAAAGAGTGATTGCAAGAAGTTTACTAGCCTAGAGAAGTACCCCCCCTATATGAAAAAGGTGTGAAGAGGCACTCCACCGTAGAAACATTTCTGCCCTTATAAGTGATTTTGTACCTTTCGCCTTTACGTACTATTCCTGAAGTAGTTGCGTTTCCTCCGCCATAAGCGTACGTGCATATATATCTGTCCTTGCTACCTTGTCCTACATATACAACGTCGTTTTGAGCGGTAATTTCTAGCATTAGCATTCCGTCGCTCGGCGCAGTCCAGCCATTTGTGAGGTCAACTTGCACTGTTTTACCCCAGCCATTTGGCATTTTGCTTATTGTCTTTTTTAGTAGTTCAAATAATTCCATTTTAGTCCTCCAGCATTTTCATCAACGTGTTATACTCTGTGTCTGTAAGTGTAAAATCAACATTTTTAACCTTTAGCGTATCCTTAACCGTAACCTGGCCTGTCAAGGTCGGCGCGTTTTTGGGTGCGTACTTGCTAAGCCCTGCTTCTACAGTGCTGATCCGATTAGTTAGTGCCCCCGCAGTAGTGTCGTTAAGCGCGCTATTTACAAGTTCTATGCTGTCTTTGATTTGCGCCCAAAGCTCGCTTGTGTCTTTCTGATTTGCCAGTGGCACAACCATGCCACATAAGTCTGGGTTTAGCCTCTGGTCAGTGATTTGTGATGAGCCGATTGAATTTGCGCCATTCTTTACAAGCACATCCGCAAGCACTAGCTCATAGTATGCCGGCTCACGATGTATTTCGGGTGGTTTAGGCGTCGTTGACGGCACGCCTTCTCTCACATAGATTTCAATTGAGCGTACGGCTTCTGCAAGGTCAAATCGTAAAAGCACGCGGTCAATTCTGCTTAACTGACTATCGCTATTAGACAGCGTTATGTATCTTGACTCTGTGCTATAGGCTTTGGCCCCTTCTATATGGCAACCACCTGGCGATACCTCAATTTTCATTCCTCCACCCGGTCTAACCATAAGACTATTTGGTGGATTTGCGAAAACTCCATTGGTAAAGTACAATTTGTTAAATTGCCGTTCATCTTCTGCCGTGATGGCTCTGTCCCACTCGGGGCTTGATGTCGAACCGACATTTTTACTGTTAAATGGATAACTTTTCATAGTACTTTTTGATACTCCTTCCTTGTAGGTGTTCCTAAAACGATTTCAATTTCACAGATATTTTTGTGGTAAACTTCTCTTATTTCTACAATCCTTGCGCTATACTCAACTTCTAGTTCGTCAAGCTGCACGTTGCATAAGTCGCCGAGGTCATAATCACGTGGATATATATACCGGTCTTGCAGAACCTCGCAAGCTATATGTTCAACCTTATAATTGTTCAATAGCTCTAGCTTTAAAGCATTTTGCATTTGTGCCCGCACACTTGCCTCTTTGCCGTTCTCAATATCATTTGCCGAGGTGTATATCACTCTAAGCGGCTTTGAAGCCCCTACATCTTGCGGGGCGTTTACGTTATATTCATAGCTTTCATATATACATTTTTGAAATTTGCTATCTTTGTAAATGTAAAGGCTATTTGTGTAACTGATTTTATCTTCAATTATTTGCACGCCTACTATGCACGGGTACGCTCCGCTATCATCAAAGACATACTCGATATTTTTTGCAGTGCCTAAACTTTTATTAAAGTAAACATCACGGCTTCTTAGTTTTTTTGCCTCCATAATTAGCCCTATCATGGGCTCTTGTGAGGCTCTGGCCGGATTATTAAAACATGGCTTTGCGGTTAGTCGAAACCCGTTAACCCTTAAAAAATCGTATATGGCTTTACCTCCAGGCTCTCCCCCTTTCGCCCTTAACTGCGTTAGCACCGATGACTTTAGCGTTTTTGGCTCAAAGTACGCACAGTATAGGTTATTAGTAAATGGTGGGAAAATGCTATCATGATCAGTACTATACTCATCTTTTATACGCCCAGTGTACTGTGAGTAGAAACTAAAACAAAGTATGTCAAGACTCGTGAGGACGTCGTTTACTGCTGATATATCAGTTATAGGCGCGCCCCAGTCAAGAAGCTTTTCAATAAAAAAGCCAGAAGCGGTTATAAAATCTCCTTCCGGCAAATATTCATATTGCACTTTTTGAACAATACCTGTTTCGGGCCTATTGTCAAGCTGAATATACTTGATGCTGTTGTCCCAGTCCTTTGCTCTAACATAGAGGCTAAAGTTTCCAGGCTCAAAGCATTTCCTTGTCCACTGAAGCTCAATAAACTCGCGTGGCGGCAGTTCTTGCCCCGCTTTGTCAAGATAGATTATCATATGCTTAAAAACCTTTCTCTATAACTCAGTTCAACCGATGCGTTCAGAGGTGAATCATTTGTGTCTTTTAGAACTGCGATAGAATTATCTCCTGGCTCTAATATCAATTTACTAATTGGCGTTTTTCTGAGCTCTGCAAGAGATAAGCTCTGGCCGTTATATGTAATATTTCTGTTAAAACTATCAATGATTACCCGATCACCCACGTTTAACGGATACGTAGGTCTTTTTAATATTGTGTAGTAAGCATTATTAATTTTGACAATTAGACTGTTAGATTGCTCGGACAAAGTTATCTCAAGTCTAATACCCGCTGCATCCGTGCCAAGATAGTTCAAAATGGTATTGTTAATTGGTTTAGTGTAACTAAACGGAAGACTTGGATTAGACTCAGTATACGCACGTTCAACATGCCACATACCTATTGTTTCTGCAAAATTCAGTTTCTTTTCGTCCGGACTATAAAATCCTGGATCTGGTACAAAAAAGCCAACTACAAAATCAGGATTATCATATACATTAGTTGTTGGATAACTTATAGCCTCTATAGCACAAAAATCCGTTTCTACAGTACGACCAAGATAAGTAATCTCAAGTCGATACTTTGCTCTTACATCGTGAAAGCTTGTTATCGCTTTTCGCTGTGCAACATAACTTGATGTTTGAGTGAGTGAGGCCTTAATTGTTATAAGTCTTGAATGAAGCCTAGTACCTGTTAAAAGGTCGCCATCTCCACTGCCCCGCGCTGTTTTAAAAAGTTCTATAGTCGGTGCATCTATGCCCTCAATTGCTGTAATTTTCCAATCACCTGCCTCATATTCAAAAGTTTGATTACTGCCATTTTTATTGTATTTTTTTGCTATTGCTGTAACCTTTTTGTCCATTTCTTATGCTCCTGCAAGCCCAAATTTTATGGCCTCTTTTCTTAATGCTTTGCTTGTTTCATACGGTGTTTTGACTGGCTGATTTATGTTGATTGTCTGCAGCACTGTTGTTTCACCCCTTCCTGTAGTTTGACCCTCTCTACCAGATCTAACCCCTGGATAGAGAGCTCTATTTGCCGTTGAGACAGAACTTGGTATTGTAGCCATCTGCATTTCTGCCGCCGCCTTAAATTGATTTGCTATAGACGGCACATTTATACTGTTTAAGGCTCTATCAAATCCAGTAAGATCCTTAGTGGCATTGTAAGCATTTTTTAATGCCATAACGGCGGAATCTGATACTTGGTCTGCCTCTTCGTTAATCCCAACCGCTATACCTTCAGAAATTGGCTTTCCTATGCCATCTCTGAATTTCTTTGACGGAGAATTGACTTTCAAGAAATGCTTTGCCTTATTGTATGCCTTGCTTACAGCATTTACCGCAGCGTCTACTAATTCTCTAGCTTTGTTCCTGATTCCGGAAATAACGCCACCCATCATTGAAGAGCCTAACCCATGCCATTTGTGTTTATTATGACTTGCTGCACTCAGTGCCTTACTTGATGCATTTCTTGACTCTGCTGCAACCTTGTCACCACCACTTTTAGTCTTGCTGGTCATACCTGCTAGTTTTTCATCGATTACTTGCAGTTCTTTTTCCTTGGCCTCAATTGCTTTTGCAACTTCTGCATTCCCGGTGTCCTCGTATAACTGTTGCAGGTTCTGGAGTTCTGTCTCAGTTTTAACTTTAGTCTTTTCAAGTTCGGAGCGCTTCATGTTTTCTATTTCAGCAATCTTTGCTCCGTGCCCAGCTACATAAGAATTTATTGCATCATAATTGCCCGCCATAAAATCAGCATACATTTGCTGATATTCCATATCTTGATCTCCACACTCTTTAATTATCTGCGAGCTCTTTTTCCTAGCCTCTATGGCCTCATCTTCCTTTGCTTTGTACTCTAGTGCTAAGGTAGTGTTCTTTCTTACATTCTCTTCGTATTTTTGATGGTAGTAGTCTATTTTTTCTGAGAGTTCCTGGTAGTTTTCAATTTCATTTTTTAGTTGTTTTTGTGATGCTAGCCATGCTTCTTCATTAGCCTTTAGTATAGCTTCTGCTCGTTTTTTCTCGATATAATTATCTATTGCGGTGCCAATATTGCCATAGCCATCTATAACGCCATCAATTAGTTTTATTTCTATTCCCGTTGCGTCGCTTAACTGACCAGCAATAAATTGTGCTCTAGCCTCGTAACCCGCTTTAACTTTGCCGTTAGCATCTACTAAGTTGTCAAGTTCTTGTTTGAGGGCAGCAGCTGTATCCATCTGCTGTACCTCTGATTGCATTTTCTTTTTCGCTGCAGTTACTGTTTCATTATATGAATCTCGTTGTTTTTTAATGCTATTTAGGATTTTATCTCCTGCTTTTACTTGCTTGTCTGCCGATAATGCAGACTCAGTACCAAGCATTGCTACAACGCCGACCAATGCTCCTATGGCAGCAACGGCTATACCAGCAGGGCCTCCCATGAAAGCCATAGCTGCTCCCAATCCTTTAGTTGCAACTGCCGCAACTCCCGCTGCAACACCTTGAGCTTGTACAGCTACTGTATTTGCTATCGTGGCTGTAGTTCCTCCTGCTGTCGCTATAGCATTACGAGCTTCTGCGGCTGCTAGTGCTTTTGCCTTTGCAGCAGCAAATGTTGTAATTACGCCATTTGCCTTTGTGACTGCGGTATTGATGGCCTGTGCAGCAGACAGTGCTTTGGCGCTACCAGCAACAAACATTTGGCCTTTATGCATAGCCATTAAGGTTTTAACGATAGGTCCTACTACTGAATAGGCTTTAAGAGCTCCTACAACTCCAAGTAGAACTGGTGCCACGCTAGATCCTGCAGCAGCAACTTTAATAAATCCATCAGCTAGTTTTAAAACAGGCTTTACAGCCGACAGAGCAACCTTAGTTATATTTTTTATAGTGTTCCCAAGGCTCTTAGGAAGCATGTCTGCAATTCCACTTGCTAGTGCCATTGCCATGTCTCCTGCAGCCGATACAATCTCTTTGCGATTATCGTATAATCCTTTTGCAAAAGCCTTAACTGTTTGAGCGCCTGCGGTTATTAAATCCGGAGCATATTTAGCAGCTGCTGTTGCGGCATCGGCTAGCACACTCCCTATACCTTTTGCCAAGCCCTGTATTCCATCTTTTTCAAAGGCTTTTGATAGGCCGTTTGCTGCATTTGTTGCGGCAGTAACCATATCTCCAAGCGGGGTGTTCACTGAGTCATATATGGATATTCCTATATCGTTTATTGTGTTTTTAAAAATCCCGATTCTAGACTCAAGAGTTTTATATCGCTCTTTTGCTTCATTTGTTAGAGCCTTATTTTCATCCCATGCACGATTGCCTACTGCAAGAGCTTCTGAAAATGTGTCGCTGGCTCCTGCAGCTCTTAGCAAAGCATCTCTCATTCTAATATCAGACAGACCCATGTCATCGAGTGTCTTAATTGCAGAACCACCGTTTTTATTTATTTTATCTAGCCCTTTGATAAATGTTATTATCGCGCCTGCAGCATCCTTTTCAAATGAGGCTTTAAACTCATCCGCACTCATTCCCGCTACTTTTGCAAACTGCTCTAGTTGTTCACCACCCGTTTGCGCGGCTAAACTCATTTTAGATATTAACGTTGAGAAAGCGGTACCGCCTGCCTCTGCCTCAATACCTACCGATGATAGTGCTCCAGAAAAAGACATTATTTGTGCTTCTGTCATCCCAACTTGATGACCTGCACCTGCAATCCTCATTGACATTGCGACAATTTCTGACTCCGTTGTGGCTAGATTATTACCTAGTGCAACAACTGTGGATCCCAGTTTATCAAAGTCACTTTGTGACATGCCAGTAATATTTGCAAGCCTAGCAAGTGACGTGGCCGCTTCATCAGATGACATATTGGTAGCGTCTCCTAGCATTGTCATAGTTTTTGTGAAGCTCAGAAGATTTTCATTTTTAATCCCTAGTTGACCTGCTGCCTCAGCTACACCTGCGATTGCTTCAGCCGAGGATGGCATCTCTTTAGACATATCTCGTATGCCTTGTCTAAACTGAGCTAATTGTGCATCAGTTGCATCAACTGTTTTCTTTACTCCTGCAAAAGCACTCTCAAATTTTATGCCGGATCTTACCGCTGCAACAGCTAGTCCTCCAACGGCTGTTGCGGTTGCGGCTATAGCTTTTGTGGCTAAACCAAGTCCTGATTTTGTCTTACTTCCAAGTTGGTTTAATGCCTTATTAAAATCTTTGGAATCGAGTACGGTTTCGATGGTTACTTTTCCATCTGCCATAGAGAACACCTGCCTTTGCTATATTAACAAGACAGGTTGACTCGGCTACTATTTTGTGCCCTCTCTGCTCTTTACCTTGCTTCTCTCAAATTCATATTTTTTCCCGCACCGTGGACATTTTATCTCAATTTTCCCGGTAAAATTGTAAACAAAAAACAAGGTTTTGCCACAGTGCTCACATTTAACCTTGTTCATTCCTATCCTTTCAGGAGATGTGATACGTCCTCACCTCTCATTAAAGCATCATTTATTTCTTTAATAAGTTTGTCCTCATCAGTGCTAAATTTTTTATCTAGCGCATATTCCTTTTTCATCATTCGGTAAAACTCACGGTCTTCCTTGCTAGACACTTTATTAATATCTATTGTGCGGTAGCCAAGAATTTTACCAAATTGCGTCGAAGCGCTTATACTGCCAAACATAGCTCTAAATGACCACCAATGCAAGTCTGCACACGACAAATCGACATTAAACTGTTCACGAAATGCCGCATAAATATAGTCGCCGTCTTGATCAAAAGAGTACGTTTGCTTTTGCTTTTTATTACTACTTTTGCGTGTATCCTGCATTTCACCTGCTTTGTAAAACCATAGCATTTTCTCTATTGCTTCAGTCGCTTCCTCTTCTGAAAATTCATAAATTGCTTGACCATAGTATAACTTTGCACCTTGCGTAATTTGTTCTTTTTCATCAAGTTCTTTTGACAAAAGCAGTTCAGAAAAATTAATCGAGGTTCGAAAGTCCCATGCAATAGGAACCTCCGAACCACAAATCTCTACAGACTTTGGCAGTGTATTAAGCAGGATACCCATTTCCGAAATTAACCTTAGCACTCATTTCATTAAGTGTCTTATCCATCTCAGCTTTAGCATTTGTGAGTGCAACAACTAGTTCAAGCATTAATGCGAGATCTCTTTTCCCCTTCATAAGGCTATCAAATTCCCCTACACCAAATACTTTGTCAATAAACTCTTTAGTATATTCATACTGTGTATTTAAAACAAGCATTTCATCATCTTCTAGATTGATTTTATTCATTACCTCTGAATATTTTTTAGCTTCTTCTACATACATTCCTCTAAAATCTAAGTCCAGGAAATTAACCTTTAGTTCGCTTCCATTGCGTAAAACAATTTTAGTATCCATTAAACTGCCTCCCTAACTTATGCGCCGATTGCCGCTTCTGTAAATTTCTTTTGTGAAGTATCAAAGGTTCCAATCACAACATCACTTATTCCTAGGAAATTGCCCTCGCATGTCATTTCACCATCTTCATTACCGAATTTTGAAACTTCTATAGCAACTCTTATTTTTCTAGCTTTGTAAGAAGTACCTGATGTACCTTCTTTCTTATCAAGATCCACAATAACATAATCTCTTTCAGCATCCGCTCCAGTCTTTTGCATTTCGCCTATTCCACAAATAAACTCGATTGCTGCCTCTGAACGAATCTGATCAGCGGAATACGGAGACTGCCATTCGTATCCTGTTATTCCCTTCGATGTTGACTTCTGATTTATGTATCTTTTGCTTCTTACCTGTGCACCTGGCTCCTCGTTAAGGTCTCTAAAGCCTGTTCCAAGCAGCTCATATGCTTCAGTTCCAGTTTTCCCACAGTCTAAATAACTAGCCTGCATTACTCTCTGTCTAACTTCTGTTAGTGCCATTATTTTGCTCCTTCCTGCAGATATACTAATCTGCAATCAATTTGATATTTTGCCTTTTGCTCCCCTGTTTCAAATACATATCCTGTAGTAAGTGCTTCTATCTTTACTGGGATCTTGTTCTCTCCCAAGTCGATAAAATCTTTTTTATTGCTGATTTTCTCCATCCAATCTGAAAATAATTGGAAAAAACCAATATTTTCTATATTTTTTCTTATATCAGCCCCATAAGCCTCTCTGCTTGCAAATACAAATACTTGCTGACGTTTTGTGTCACCGTTTATGTATTTTTTTAGTATTGGCTCAGCTGGAGCCGATTCAATGGAGTAACATTCAGGTTCTTCTGCAAGATGATCAATTCCTATGCCTTCAGCATATGCGCTTATGCACGGACAAGTCTTTATAAGCTCCCGAATTTGGCCCATTATTATTTTATCTGACATTAGCCCCTCCTGTTTATAAAGTTTATCACGCTATTTACAAGAGCTTTACCACGTTGTGCTACCATTCTTCTATCCCAATACTTACCCCTGAGTCCATTCCCTCTGTTGCCATAGTACTGCTTCTTCGCATAAATCTGCGGATATGTTATTGAATCGATATTTTCTACCGCTGTGTTCTTGAGCACTCCTGTCTTTTTAGGTACATACGGGTCTGATAGTCTTCTTACTTCATGCGTAAAAAAACGTTGTGCAGCCCCTCTATGATCAAGTCCCTTTTTTTGTGCTATTTTAGCGGCATTAATGTCAACCTTTATCCTTACTGACATTTCCCTGGTCCTTTTTGGGTAGCATTGCTTTAAGTTTTTCTACTTCTTCCTCAAGTGCATTTATGTATGCTATTGGAATATAATCTCCAGCTTTCCACTTCTTAGCCATTACTTAACCTCCAGTTCAAAATGCTGTATTGTACGGCTTCCATATCTATTATCTATGACTTTTGTAATGACCATAACATCATCATATTTTGCCTGAAGCGATGAAACATTCTCGCCAGGATTACCAGTTAGATCAAAATCAATTATTCCCTTAACAACGATATCTTCATTATCTAGGGTATAAAAAAGCGATTTATCGTCCATACGCCTATATGTCTTAGGTTTCTTATACTGCTTGCCCTCTGCATCAACATCTAAAGGTATAAAAATTCTAGTGCGGTCATCGCTTACCACACCAGACTCTGCTATTCTAATACCCTTTGATTCTTGCCAATTTACGCCTTTTAGGTAAGTGCGTAGATAAATGTACTTATCTTGCGCCTTGTCAAACTGACGATTGTAAACAGTAATGTCTGCATTGGTCATCATAAATCTACACCTCTATACATAAGGCCAGAAGACATCAGATACTTAGCAATTATTTCATACTCAAGTTCAGACTGAGTTTTTCCTGTATTACCACCCCTCTTTAGTCCAAGAAGTCCTGCGCCATCTGCAAAGTGTACTGTATGATCTCCTACCGTTTCTGACAGAACTACGCCGCTTCCTTCTTCTGCTGCTTTTTCAGCATTCCTTTGGAACATTATTAATTCAAGCATGCATTCTCTAACCTTCTCAGATATTGGCTCAGCTATTCTACCGAACGTGTAATAGTCAATTGCCGCCCTTGCCTTTTTTTCGTATCTAGGGAATTCTTCGGCGGAGATATCTCCGCCGCCTGATTCCTTTTTATAAAAGTCATAAGATATGTACTGCATAAATTACTCCGATTTTGCAAGTGTTACTTCTTTAGTAACTGCCTCTTCTGCTACAGTAATAGCATCAACGTGCTGTTTAAAGCCTCTTGCTTTAATTTTAACTGGATAGTCCCCAGCTCTAAGGTTAAATACAGCTGTTCCTTTATCGCCAGTCTTTATCCTGGATCCATTTACTTCCACAATTGCTCCTGCTACCGCTGCAGCCGATGGATCCTTTACAGTAAATGTTACTGCCTGTGTCTTAACGGGAGTAGCTGGTTCAAGATAAGCAAATGGGCAGCCAGTCCTATCCTCATCAAGTCTAGTTGCTGGATTAGGCATTGCCCAACCAATTCTGAATACTACCCTAAGTGCTATCATATCCTGCTGCGCGAGATTATATACAATCTCTTTTGTGCTAGGGTCCTGTATTACTCCCTCTGTCAATAGTTTAAAGGTAATGTCCTGTCTGATGGAGTAAACAAGCTTACTAAAGTCACCGACAATTAGTTGTGCTATAGACTTATCAAATGAGCCATTATCTGGGAAGTATAATGGAGCTCCATCAAGTCCGTAAGAAGTGGCTCCCTGCATTGTTGTCATGAAAATTGGGTGTCCATCTGTTCCCTTAAGACCTCTTAGTTTTGCTTTCATTCCTGTGGAAGCAACAGCACCCGTATGTACATAGCCATCTTCTTCAATTTTATTTAGTACTCCATCCTCATCCATGATAAGAGTAAACATATCCTTGCTGCCAGGGGCAACATTATTGCCTGACTGTCTAGCCATTGTGATAACGTCATTTTGCCATTCTCTTGGTCTGTTTACACCAAAGAGGATAGCACTATCGACCTTCTGTCCAATTGCTTCTATTACTCTTGGCTTAACCTCTCCCAAGATATCGAACTCTGCATCATCAAGTACTGCTTCAGGAATTGGTACAATTACAGCAAGTTCTCCAGCTGTAAGATATACATTATCCCAAGCCATTGCACTTGTCTGCTTCATACCTGTATCACCGTCTACCCAGTACGCCATTGGTAGTAGGTCAGTAACTCTAATTCTTGTTGTTTTTGAACTCATATTAGGTAGCTTCTTACCTAAACTCATAACAACTGATTCTTTTGGTGCATCCTGAAAAATTGCAGGTGTAACCTGTTCTCTTATAAGTGCTTCTACTTTTTCTCTTGTCATTGCATTGACTAACATAATTTTATTCCTTTCCTAATAAGCTTCTAATTGCTGCATTAACATCTTTGTTTTTATCATCAGCCCCTACTACCCCAGTAGCACCTGGAGTGGTTCTAACGATTGTTGGCTGTGTGTCATCATTAAACAGATAACCATTGTCCTCTTTTATAGCTTTTATTTGCTCCTCAAGGCCTACTATACTTTCGCCATTTAATTTAAGGCCGTCATCATTTAGCAGTGCTTTGACAGCTTTCGTGTTCTTAGCACCAGCTGACTTTAATGCGCTGTCGAGAATATATCCAAACTGCAGCCTTTCTATATCAGCTTTACTGTCTGCCTCTGCTTGTGCAGCAGCATCTTTATACTTTTGTACTTCCCCTTTAAGCCCATCAATATCAACGTCCTTAAATTTCTCAAGAGTGTCATTTGCGGACTTAAGTTGTGATTCAAGGTTAGCATTTTTAGCCTTATACTTTTCGACATCGTTTCCATTGTTCTCAAGTATCGTATCAACAACGGATTTCATCTTCTCCTCTGCTACACCCACTTCTTTTAGAAGATTTTCAATAGTTTCTCTTTTCATAATGATTTTCCTTCCTTTCTCTCGGTACGCTTTTATACGAGGTTGCATCTCCTCCGTGTGCATTATTACGCTTGCACTAAGCTAACTTTTTGTATAACAAAAGACCGGCCGCAATTGACTGGTCTTAAGAACCTTGTTTAATGCCCTATAGGCTAGATTTAGTTAGTTGCACTAAAAAACCACCATGAAAGGTGGTTAATTGGATTAAAAGCTAATCCAGGGATCAAATTCTATACAAGTGGTTCGTATGTTTTCTTATCTTCATACATTAACCGAACTTTTCTCATAAGTCCATCTGTAGTAAGATACTCGATACCGTCCATTGTAATTTTGCATTTTTCTAGTTCTGTTACATTAGTTTCATGCTTTCCGTTTATATAGTTTGCCTGTTGAATTTTAATCCCTCTAATATATCCTTTATCTCCTAGACTTTCCATAATAAAAGCCCAGTACTGTTCGTTGATTGAGTAATATGGACTTTCAGCAGAAATACATTCAGCATCCACTTTGTTACCTTTTTTTAATTGTTTATATAAGTAACTTAAAATTTGCCATACAATAACATGAAAATCATCTTTAGCCACGCTATACTCCCTTCTATAATCCCAGTTCTTCGCCAACTTGTTCGCAAGCCTTTAGGTACCAGTCTTTTAATTCTTGATCTATAAACTTGTACCATTCACGGTCTAAGCAAGGTTCAGATTGCTCAACTATATTTCCGCACTCATCTGCCCAACCAAGCTCATAGTATACATCTGCATCAAGGACCTGGTCTTCTATGTCTAACAATCTTTTATTTGCTTCTTCTCCGCTAAAATCATCTCTCAAGTAAGCTTTTACCATACCTAAGAGTTTTTTTATCAAAGCTTTATCCATTTTTCTTTTTCTTTCTTCTGTTTTAATACTATAGTTATAACCTCTTCAGTTTTTTCATCCGTTACAACAAACTTACTATCATACCATCTTATTAATTTCCAGCGTTGGCGTTTCTCATCCCATTCCTTGTAGTTAGCTTGTTTCTGCAAGAACTCTATAAGATTATCTGCTGTAAACTCTCTATTTAATAGTCTTGCAAGTAAGTGGTCTGATGGTTCTACATTATGGTCTTTTAAATACCAATAATTTTTTATTGCCTTTTCCTTTGCAACATCAGTCCAGTTTTTCTTCAAAACCTTGCCTAATGTCTTGTTTGCAATCATCAAATCTTGATATTCTTTGCTATTATTATACTTTGCATTGTAGTATTTTTCAAGGGTTTTAAGACTTGTCTTATCTGCCCCTATTGACTTCAACCAGTCTGTATGATGTCTTATCGCTATCTCTCTAGCTCTTTGTGCTGCACTCTTGTCAAAACCAACTATTTTCCCAGATGCATCTTTCACAGCGTATACTTGAGTCCTGACATTATCAACCTTTCTGTTAGTAGCTTTGCAAAATATTTTCATATTTGCCTCGGTCCGCTTTAGTCTTACTGCTGAGGACTCCATATCTGCTCTCAGTGAGGTTTTTAATGCCTGATCTGACGTTTCCTTATACGCAGCATTTAAACCTGCTAAATAACGCTTTTCTTCGCGTATAGCTCTCTCATATGCTCTTTGCTTCTGACCCGCTTCATAGGTAGTATAGGTTTTATCGCGATACTCATATACATCCTTATCTAAATTTTCTAGATACTCTTTACTATATGTTCGTGGAGATCCTTCATAATACGCATGGAAACTGTGTCTACAGTTCCATCCACAGAGTCCATCACCCGTCCCATAGCCTGTTGATTCAATAAACGAAGGGTAACTACTGTTTTTTCCACTTCTGCTATAAATACCACCTTGCCATACAGCGTGAGACGGTCTAGCACCCATGTGAGCAGTAACCTCGACAAGATCTGCTCCTATCTCATCAGCATACATCATGTTTAATTCAGCAGCTGATTGATTGACTCCGGTAAGCACCGCTCGTCTTACCGCAACATCAAGTTTATCTACGTGACCAGTAGGGTACTGAACCTTTAGTCCTTCTTTTGCTACCTGTCTAATTGCATTTTTAATAGCAAAGTCATAGGTAAAAGCACCTGAGCTTACCTGCATATTAGCAAGCGTACATGCTCTAAAAAAAGAGTCTTGTCCTTGGCTTGCAGTAGTCCTTGTTAGATTCCTTACATCGCCTACAGTTTTTCGTATATGGGCAGCTAAGAGATTTGCCATTGCAGTGTTGGCACTATGATCTAATGGAGTTTTACCAGCAATTGCAGCTCTTAGATTCTCAGACTCCATATTTTCAAGATTCGCTTCGTCAAATATTCGCCTTACTTCACTTTCAGTCAAATTAGACAAATTCGATACAGTATGCTGAATTTCTTTGAGCGTCAAGCCGTTTTGCAGTAACCTTTCTGTTTGGAACTCTGCTGACTCAGTTAATATATCTGTTTTAACTAAACGTCGTGCTATATCTGCCATTACTGCATAGTTAATTTCATCCATCATGCCAAGCAGTATAGATACACATGCAGCCAAATATTCTGGAGAAAGCATTTTACTCTTCTCCGCTTTCCTCTACAGCATTTGGCAGCATATCTTTTGCCTGTTCTTCTGTAACGCCGTATCTTTTCATTAAGTATACTTCTTTTTTTATAAGCCCTGCTGTAGCTTCCTGAATCATTATCTGTGTTTCTGCTGTGCTATCAGTTACCAGGCTATCATCAAAATCAAATGACATCTCATAGCTTCCAAGAGGTGCAAGATGGTAAAGAGTTGCCCAGGTGTCCATAGCACTTACTAAATCTTCTAGCGCTGCTTGAAGTGATTCTTGAATGTCTGACACAAAGGCATAAGACCTTTGCTTGCTGTATATAACCTCGGTTGCTGTTCTATCTTCATCCTGAACATCTGATAAGGCCCCATAAGCAAGTCCGCACGCAAATTCAATTCTTCTTAGAATTTGATTAAACCCGTTATATAAACTGCTATCTCTTATACTAGGGCTGAAAACTTCATAAAAAGGTTTTTCATTGATTCCTCCTGACATTTCGTGTCTACGGAAGAGTCTCTCTTTACCGTTTGGCAAAGTTGCATTGCCTGTAGAGTCAATCTTAAAAAGAGATTCCGCTGCATCGATAGCAAGCTCAGAACCCTTGTACTCCCATGCAATCCTTGCCCACTGCTCATCTGCTTCTTTTATAAGGCTCTCTGCCTTAGAGTAGACAGACACTCCAAATGGACTTTGTCTATTCTTATTATTTGCCTGAGGGATCTTGAAATACGAGAATAGCACTCCTGGAACATTTTTAACAGTTACATCAGGTTCTAAATCAGCCCATTCTGTAACATCAGTTAGGCTTATTTCATGCCCTAAGTTGCTATTTTGTGTGCTTTGATATGCTTTATTTTGTATCCTGCAATCTTTACCATCAAACTCATGTGATTCTAACCTCGTATAAATTTTTCCGTCACGTGCAATCTGCTCTATAAATTGGCAGGCAGTTATCCCGGATGAACCAAATGATGTCGGAATGAATCTGTCGGCTTGTATAAATTCAACTTCAATTCTATCATTGACCACATAAGGCTTTATGATTAAGCCGCCTAATGCACATGCATACTCAATCTGTATACGTAATTTTGATAGCACCTTCTTGTATTGAAAATCTAGATACTCTGCTCTTTTGCTACCAGTAATCTCTGATTTCATTTCTAGTGTGACAAGCCTTGCTATCTCAGAGGCTACCGCTGCAGGTATACCAACACTTTTAACATTATCTTTAACCCACGGGGCATTATCCTCATACATTCTTGCCCATAGATCTATATAGTCGATGGTTTTGTCATCGAGCACGATGTGACTCACTGCCTCTCCATCAGCTGCTCTTTGTTTAAAAACTTTTTTAATCCATTCAATAATTTTATGAAACATATATTTCTCCTAATAGTTGATTAAGCGTCTAGCCTCACGTTCTATTGTGTATTCAAAACTATCTAGTGAGTCTATATCACTGCTACCATCGTCAAGTCTCACATTCTTTGTCTTTTCCTTTGGATCCCAAATTGCAGTCCTTAAAGCACTCTTTAAAGATTCTGCTTTATCAGGGATATAAAAAAACCGTCCTTGTGCCATAAGCTGAACGGTTAAATTAATTCTATTGTTTATCTCATCTTTCAGAGAATTCTGTATACTTAGCCAGGAAAGGCCTTGTTTTCTAGCTGCAGTTCTTAGCCCGGCAATAAGCACTTGCTCGGCACTATCACAGTAGACCCGGCTAATATTGCCACAAACATTAATAACTCTTTTGCAAAAGTCACAAAAGAGTAAGCCTAGCTGATCGGGATCTATATCACTACCATCATCTTTTCTACATGAGATGCGTTCTGAAGTCAGGACTATCACATTTTTAAAGTCTGGTGTAATTCCTGTCGCTGTAAAAGAGTGTGCCGAATTATTACCACCAAAGTCTACACCGATAATTATATTTAGATTACGAGGAAGTGCATCAGTCCATGCATACATCTTGTAATTCTCTGCAAAGATTCTATATATAAGACCTTCTGCAATGCAACGTTGCCCTAATATATCTCGCTTGTACCAAATTGAAGTAGCGTCATATTGGCTTTTAATCTCAGCTCTTCTTTGTTCTGATATATTTATATTGTCGTCTATTGTGAAATGCTGATAGTTATAACCACCTAGCAGCTTTCCTGATTTTGCCTTACGCTCGTACTTATCTATGTATTCGGTATATATCTCTGCGTTTGGATTGTCAGGGTTTAGATCCCAAAAGAATTTACGTTTACTAGCCGCTGCAGTACGGTTAAAAGCCTCTTTGATAGTGTTGTCATGATGTAAGTTAATTTCTGTGGCAATCCACATTCCGTAACTATTACCACGAATTTTCTTAAAACTGTCAGCTTTAGCACCACCAGCAAATATAATAATTCTTTGCTTGCCTCTAGTCGATGGGCCTCTTACAAACAATGCATCATTGTCTTTGTACTTTCCCCATCTGCACTGCCCTCTAAATATATACTCTAGACCAAAACCATTAGCATCACCAATGTTTAATTTTGCATTTGCGACTGTTGAACCTGTAGCAAGATGCAATTTATCTTTAGTAGTTTTTAATTCATAAGCAAATGCAAACACATTATCAACGGTCTTGCCAGCCCTTATTGCACCCTCTGCAATGTTGTACATACAGTTGGCTGATCGCTTTATATAATCTTTATGCTTTTGGGAAAAATTAAATGGGATTGTTTTACGCTTTATTATCGCCATAAACATCACTCTCTATATCATCAAGATACTCTATCTCTTCGTCTCCACCAATCCTTGCAGCTTCTGCTTTAAGTTTGTCTACTCTAGCCTTTTGCTCATCCGTTGCAAGCTCCCAGTCGTGGTGCAACATATCATCATACTGCTTAATTAAATTCCTAAGTTCTCCCTGTGCTCTTGCTTGAGCTTTGAGAAAGTCATTTTGCTTATCCCACGCCTGCTGTACTTCCCATTTTGAGCCGATTACACTACCACTTCTTTCTTCTACCCTTTCGATTGTCTTATCCTCTTGATTTTTTACATAAGCGATCCTCTGCGCCCTTATAATAGCAGCATAGGATATTTGTATTTGATGCCAAAGTAGATCAAGTGGATTTGCGTTATCTACTGCGTCAAAGATTTCTTTAGTTTCATCTGGCAGATACTTCGAGAAGAATCCGTACTTTTCAGCTCTCTTATTTCCCGCAGGAGCTCCTGTGGCATTAGAATTGCCTTTTGGTGCTCCTCTTCTTTTCCGAACGTTCGTTTTGTTTTTATCCGAACGTTCGCTTTGCCATCCATATGTATTTTTCCATCTGCGAACTGTACCCGCTGGTACATCAAGTTGCTTAGCTATCTCTATTAACTTCAAGCCTTCACGAAATAAGGCTTCCGCTTTTTTGGCCTTAGGATTCTTCGCCTTAGGCATTAGCCTCACCTCTTCTCTATTGTCTGTTTTGTAAGTACTAAAAAAGAACCCGTGTGGGTTCTTTAATTATTATTTTATTTGCCTTTCACGGGGCAAAATTTCAATTCCTTTTTACCGTGTGCATGTAGACCTATGTGCTTTAAACATGGAATAGCCGTACTACATATAGTAATAACCGCAAAAGCCCCCATATGTTGGAGGCTTAAGGAGTTATTCAAAGGAGGTCTTAAATGAAAAATGATTTTTCTACTTGTAAGTTCTTTTTTCACCACCTACAGTATAGCATAGGAAAAATGTGAAAAGTGTGAAAGTTACATATCTTGAATTTTTTTAAGTTTCTTTGAAACACTAGACCTCTCTATATGAAGTATTTTACCTATGTTTTCCTGAGTCTCTCCCTCGATATAATATAGCCTTAGTATAGATCTTAGTTCCGGATCTTCAACGCTATCAATCTCTTCTTCTGCATTTTTTATAACAGACTCCAGCTGCTTTAATCTTAGTTTTATCTTTTGCTCTCTAGCGTGTATCTCCCTCTCGTCAAACACAAATCCGACAACTGATTTTGGGATTCCTTTTCCGGTTCTATAGTCTTTGTAAAAATCTGCCTGAAGCTCTGGTTTGGCATTGTCTATAGAATACCTTAGCCCCATGATTTCTTTTTTGAGTTTTCTTATTTTAGCCACATTCTCAAATTTTATATTTGTCACTTTTGACCCCCTGATTTTTTAAAGATATAGTTTTTATGGCTATAGTACTCAAGATCACTTTTTCTACGCTGCCTCTCAAGGTCCTTAAGTTTTTTATACTCCTGGTATTCTTTGCAACTAGAGTGGCAACCTAGATATCTTTTAGTGCAGTCCTTGCACGCTTCTATTCTAGCCATGTTCTCCCTCCCGTATTTTTTTAATACGCGCCTTAAGTGACTCCATCACAAACTGCTGTACATCGTCTTTCCTTTGCAGTGCTTGCATTACATCTTCGTCTCTAGTATCTTTGCAAACTAAGTGATGTATTATAACTTTCTCAGTCTGTCCCTGACGGTGTAATCGTTTATTAGCCTGTGTATAAAGCTCATAGTTCCAGTTAAGCCCAAACCAGATAACATGATTGCCACCTTCCTGCAGGTTAAGTCCGTATGCCGAAGATGCCGGATGCGCCAGAAGAATATCTACTTTTCCTGCGTTCCAGTCATCCTGATCGGCAGTAGTCTTAAGCTCACGCACTCTTAGTCCGCTTCCTGAAAGCGCTTCCAAAATGCGGCTTCTGTCGTGCTTGTAGTTATAAAATACAAGGGCATTTTTGCCCGATGCCTTAAGACTTTCTATAAGCTCAATAAATGCATCAATCTTGCACTTATGAATTTCATGTACTTGACCATCCTCGCCATAAACGGCCCCATTTCCAAGTTGCAGTAGTTTGTTTGATAAGGCGGCAGCACTTGTAACGCTTATATCGTCTTCTGGAAGCTGTAATACCATCTCCTTTTCAAGCTCTAGATAAGCCTTCTTCGCCTTAGAATCAAGTTCAACAGGGATCTCATGCATAATCGCGTCCGGAAGCTGCAAGTAGTCCTCGGCTTTCATGCTGATGCAAATATCGGATATCTGGCTTAGTATGCTCTCTTCCGCACCGTTTTTAGGGCTGTACTTGTATACGATTCCGTTATGCCGTGGTCCTGCATCAAAATACCGCTCACGAAAGCCAGAATACCGCTTACCAAGACGCTCTCCCTCATCAAGCAAATACAGCTGTGCCCATAAGTCGTTAAGCCCATTTGGTGAAGGTGTACCGGTAAGCTCGACGATCCGATTTATCCTCGGTGCAACAGATGATAACGCCTTGAACCGCTTAGCCTTATGGCTTTTAAAACTCGATGACTCGTCTATAACGACCATGTCAAACGGCCAGTCGTTTCTGTAAAAGTCCACTAGCCACACCACATTTTCGCGGTTTATAATATAAATATCCGCAGTCTCGTAAAGTGCCTTAACACGCTTCTTTTCGCTGCCTAGAACCCTGCTCACTCTTAAACACCTGGTGTGATCCCACTTGTCTTTTTCTTTGGACCATGTCCCCTCGGCCACCTTCTTTGGTGCGATTACTAAGACCTTTGAAACCTCAAACCGGTTGTATTTAAGTTCCTTCACAGCTGACAGAACTATACTCGTTTTCCCAAGACCCATATCCAGAAAAAGCCCGAGTTTTGGCGTGTCAACTATTCGGCTAATGCTGTATTTTTGATAACCGTGTGGCGTATAAATCATCCCTGCTTTCTCCGCTCTCGCTCTATGCGTTTTGAAATTCTTTTCGCGGCCTCATCAAGCTCATAAAACATAAAAAACTGTTCTAGCCCCATAAGCCCGTAAAGTACCGTTACTTGCTGGTCAAGCTGCTCAAGCTTTGCAATTTGCACCTTCTGCAGCTTAGATAATCTCCCCTTATCGGTTTTTAGCTCAACGAATATCACTCTCCCTTCAGGCATGCACACAATTCTGTCTGGCACCCCATCGTTACCAGGGCTAGTGAACTTGTACGCACGCCCTCCCGCTTTTTTTATCTCACCTGTAAATATTTTTTCAAGCTCTTTTTCAGAAATCATTTTTTCACTCCGTGCGATTTCGTAAACGGCCCCCTATACGCGTTATATAGATATACATTATAGGATTTATAGGATTTATAGGGGTATTTACACCTATATTTTTATACTCATATAGATTATTGGTTTACATAGTTTACAAATTGATGTATATATTCAAATTTCAACATTTTACGCATAAACTCTGTTGTAAACTCGCTTGTAAACTACCGATTTATGGTTTACAAATCGAGTAAACTGTAAACTCACGGTTTACGAGCGTGTAAACCCTTTTTGTATGCCGTATGGACCACATCTAATAGTGGTTTTTGCTTTCTCCCAATTTTTCATTCTATTAAGCACTCCCATAATTTCACTCTTGTTTTGTGTTTTTATATATTTAAGATCTCCATTCAAAACTTCGGTCCATATTTGCGCTATGCACACTCTGTCCATAGGAACTAGTTCGCCTTCATATCCCATACTGCCATTTAAGAAAATTCGTCTCTCTTGTACGCTCATGTGAAGCCACTTATCTGGGACTTTAGTATTAAGGTAGTCTTCTATAAGTCCTTCTAATGAAGATGAACCACTGTGATAATCCTGTGCCATCTCTGCTAGTGCCTCGATTTCTTTTGGTAAGTACAAAGGCTCACCTAAAAGATAGTACACATAAGCTTCCGCCCATATCTGATCTACCTCTTTTGGCAGATCTTCCCATACGGATTTCGTTGGCTGGTTCACACATGTATCGATTGGCCAGAACCTTCTGTTACCCGTCTGATCCTTCAGAAACTCACTTTCATTAGAAGTACCGAAGAACACGCACCGTCTCGGGAACCTTTCAGTATTACGCCCGTAAGGCTTTCTATATATATCCTCTTTCTTAGATAAAAACTGCTTAACATAGTTCGTCTCCTGCTTACTCATAGCGGTTAACTCTCCTACTTCTACTATCCATACGCCCTGTATAAGCTCCGCTGCGTCTCTACCTTCAAATGTTGTAAGAGAATCACTGAACCAGCATTTGCCGAGGGTATTTAAAAATGTGCTTTTTCCTATACCCTGCGGTCCTACTATTATCGGCATATAGTCGTACTTCACCTGAGTCTTAAGTGCCCTACCAACAGCAGCACATAGTGACTTCCTCATAACAGCCCTTGTATATGCATTATCTTCAGCACCTAAATAATCTGTAAGCAAGGTATCAAGTCGTTTCTCTCCGTCCCATTTAAGCCCTTTAATATATCTCTCAACATTATTAAAACTATGCTTAGATGATACGATAAGGAGCGTTCTCTCAAGGATCTTATCGCCTTTAACCCTGTAAGCCTTTTCCATATACCTGGCGTACTCCGCCTCGTCTGTATCAGTCCACGCTCTTTCTTCCGTTCGTTTGTCCCAAGGTAAAGCCCCTAATACCACACCTCTACTTGCGAAAGTATCGAGTGCTATTTTGCCTTTTAATAGTGGATCGTTTTCTGTTATTAGAACTGCGTTATCCAGCGTTTTTTCTATCTGTCCATTGTAGTCATGTGTAAGTCTAGTTACCCACTCAAGGTCTTCTTCATTCTCGGAAAAACCCGAAATTTGTCCGTCTGAAAAAGCCTCTGTTGCTTGCTCCAGTCTCTCCTTTGCTATAAGCTCAGTAACAGTCTTATCAGATGCAGCAAGTTGTTTCATGGCCATGTATGACGGCAGCTTCGCAGGAGGTGTTCCCTCTTTTGCTATATCATCTTTATCCCCGTACATATGAAGCCTTATAAGGTCCCAAGCATTAACCAGTTGTCCGCTACAAGGGTCTGTTGCATGGTGTGAGTACATGAAGCGGTCTCCGTCATATACTATTGCACCACCTGCAGTTGTACCACCTGTATAAGTGTATCTACTAGGTGATTCTGTCTCTTCGTACATACCTGGTATGAACTTGGCCATAGCTTCAGTTATGGTATATGTCCTGCAGAAGGCTCCTACAATTCCTCTTTTAGTAGTCGGATCTTCCTGCTTGGCCAGTCTTCTTTTTTCTATGGCATCGGCTCCTGGTATTTGTGGCCATGATAATATATCATGCCAGTCTTCGTACATTGCAAGAACCCCACCAGCGTCACAAAATGGATCATCGTAGAACTCATATACATATTGGCTGTCGCTCGAGCAACTTGGCCAGTACATTAGTCTGCTTGCCTCAAATGTCGTAGGGTCTGCAAATGATATACCTATCAGAGAGGCTAATTTGCGTGCTATGGGCTCGTACTCATCAGCCTTTACAGTTCTATCAAGAGGTATTATAACTCTTAATCTAGGGGCAAAATCGCTGTGTTTACGCGTGCTGTAGATGACAGCACCACAACCTAGAGAGTGTACTCGCTTAAGTATGTCATCTGTACCGCCTCTTGGTATATTGTCAAGGTCAAGCGTTACGAGATCCCTTCCTGTAACAGCTGATGCCTTTCGTCTCTCTCCTGCTAAGCTTCCGCCTACAAAGCCACCCACATCCTTTAGCTCGTCCTGCTTAGCTTTAGTGTATCCGAGGTAGTCTTGTAAGCTCTCTTTAGACCTTACAGGTGTATGAAGCTTCATACAAAAGTCTGACCACATGAGTTCTTGATTGACCCAGTGTGTGGACTTACGACTTCCTGCCGTAGCTATTATTATCTTCTTATCATTAATCATAAAGCCTAATCCTTCATGTAATATTCTGATTCAAATCCTGCACCTGATAGCGGTAGCCCAGGTGCCCAAGTTATCGGTTCTGCAAATATAGCGTTGACATCGTCTAGATGATCAGTCTGTTCAGCTTCAATAACTATCTCATCATGTATGTGCATAACAGGCTTATATCCTTTAGAGGTACATCTCTTTAGCGTTTCAACGAGGCAGTCTCTAGCGATAGCCTGAACGATATTCTCTGTTAGCTTTCCGCCGTATGTCTCCTGCGTTTCCCACTTTCTTGTCGTCTGATTGATGCCCATATATGTAATGGATTGTTTCCCAAAGCGGTTAGTACCGAAATCCGGGGATGCATAAAAAAGCTTTCTTCCTGATGGAAGCTCGATCGTGAAAAATTGCAGTCCATGTATTAGATCCGCTTCACATCTAAGGGTAATACCGTTAACATATGTAGGCTCTCCAGTCTCTATCGTATGAGTAGCCAGCCTCTCGATGTTATACCAGAGGTTAACTATATTCGGGTTAGCAAGTCTCCACTTGTCAACGATTTCAGGGAGCTCATCTTCTGCTATACCCATGTTAAGTGCTCCCATTGATATAAGCGCGCCGGGTCCTCCTTGATATCCTAGTGCTAAAGTCGCGACCTTCCCCTTCTGCCTAAGCTCTCCGTTGGTGCCATTCTTTTCTACCGGAACTCCGAACATCTGAGAAGCTGTCGCGCAGTATATGTCTCCACCTTTTTTAAAGGTATCAAGCACCCATGATTCTTCCGCAAGCCATGCTATTACACGGGCTTCTATGGCACTGAAATCGGATACTATGAACTTCTTTCCTGTTCTTGGTATAAAAGCCGTTCTAATGAGCTGCGAGAGTGTATCAGGAACGTTTCCATATATTGCCTTCACCCCAGTATAGTCCTTAGCCTTAACAAGGTTTCTTGCACCATCGAGGGTCTTTAGATAATTACGAGGGAGATTCTGTACCTGAACTAACCTTCCTGCAAATCTTCCTGTGCGATTTGCTCCGTAAAACTGTAGCAGGCCTCTTATACGCCCGTCTTTACATATAGCTGATTCCATTGCCATATACTTAGATACTGATGTCTTACCGAGCTTCTGCTTAAGCTCAAGAGCCCTTCTTACATCCTTAGGTAGTTCGGTAGTTAGAAGCTCCGCTATAGTAGCCTTTTGCATATTGGGAACATCTATCCCTTGTTCTGTTAGCCAGCTAAGCATCTGAGCGTTTGACTTCGGGTTCTTAAGCCCCGTGATACGGATAGCTTCTTCCATAAGGTCGCTTGTGCTTAATGCGTCTAGCTGTAAGGCTCCATCAAGAAGATCCTTATCTATAGCTATGCCGCGATGATTTAGTATCGTGTCTTCTACCCATGCCTGCCATTCGCTATCAGGAACAGGAAAGGGTGTAAGTCTTTTCAGTATGCTATGTTCCGCTTCAACATCCTGCGCGTTATACTCCTTAAAAAGTTCCCACTTCTCTGGATCATGGTGGGGAAGGTTCCTTGTCCTTCCTCCATTACTTTTAGTTGCCTTGCACGGTGTGCAGAAGTACTTGATAAGGGCTTTTCCTGTCGTCAGTTTTTGCTTATCTTCGGGTAGTCCGATTGCCTTGCCGATGGCTTCAAGTCCTGCAGAAAATCCGCAGTATAGTCCGTGTATCATCGTGCATCGCCACTGCTCTATAGGAGTCTCATACCCTGCCCTATTTAGGCAGTTCCACTCGAAGGTAGCATTGTATGCGTGCTTAACGACTTTAGGATCTTTGAGTGCCATGACTATATCATCGGGTACCTTTTCTCCGGAAGCTAGGTCAATTACTCTTACCGGATCTTCATCGACCTTGTATGCGAAGAGGAGGATCTCAAAATCCTCGCTCTCTGCATACTTATAAGCACCTGACTTCTTAATGTCTATACTGCTATATGTTTCTATGTCTATGCTTAAGTCTCTCATTACATTGCCTATAGATCTTCATTAAAATGGAATCACTTGCCCTGTTATTGGGTCTACTTTATTCTGTGAAGTACCCGCTGTCGGTGCGCCAAAGGCTTGCGCGGCTGTCGGTGCAGCTCCCCCGAGCGTCTCTCCGTCTCTCATCTTCTTAACTGGGCCTAGTGAGCAGCCCACGCCTTTTTTACCGTTGAAGTTGTATGGATAAAATTCCACATTCACTAGTGCGTAGCAACCGCTATATACATCTGAGTGATTGATGATTGGGTTTCCTGCCTGATCAACAACTTCTGGCGGATAGTCAGGGTTTGACCTGGCGGTAAATACCCAGTGATTTTTGCACTCTGGTCCAAAAGGCGTGCCGTCTTGCTTTACTCCGTCGCCATCCCATATAGGATCAGGTACTACCGGCGGAACTACTCCGTTCCATGCGCCGTTGGCTCCCTTCTGCTTAGCTGCTTGAATAGCAGTATCAATTCTTGCCTTAGTCGCTGTATCGGTCTTAGGTAATAGTATTGTTGTACTATACTTTTCTTCTTGTCCTGCCTGAAATGCGTAAGGCTTAAATAGGTGTACAAAACTCAGTCTTACCTCTCCAGTTGTTACGTTCGTTGCTTCTCCAATTGCCATAATTAATCCTCCTTAAATGCTTCATCTGCTGTAATTTTATTTGTGATTGCCGGTCTTTTATCCGACTCTTTAACGAGAGCAGGCTTACCCGGCTTCTTATCCACGAACTCCATACACACATCCGCAAAATGCTTTTTACCCATGAGCTTTTCTACCTGTGCAAGCGTTAAAGGCTTACGCTCATATAGCATTGCTTCGTCTGTGCCATCCTCAATGATTGCCTTGAAAGCCTCTTCCATATCCGTCCATACTCTTGAACCTCTACCCTCAACAGCTTTATATCCTGATATATCTCTTCCTGCTAGACACTCTGAAAGTGCGTACTCTTGAAGATCCGAAAGCCACTTAGCGACATCTTCACCCTGCCTTATGTACTCTCCAACTTCCGCGTTAGATATAAGCGGAGGCATTTTCTTAATCTCAAATGCTAGCTTGACGTTCTCATCGGCTCTTGCCCTGCACTGCTGCCTTGCTCTACAGAACCTGCACCAATCTCCGGGTAGGTAATCGCCTTTGCCTTCGTACGCGATCACGGCCGTTTCTCTTACCTTATCGCCGAAAGCCCTGAGGTCTTCTATACCTAGCTCCCAAGAGTTGTTATTATCTATTCTTGGTTGCACTATACTTAGCTTTATTCTGTCTATCTTGTATAGCATCTCATAAGCCTCTATAGCTCCAAGTGCATATATGAGAAGTTGTTCGTTATTTACAGCTGATACCGGAACTCCCTTACCATACTTAAAGTCTATTAGATGGAGTGTTCCACCGCCGATCATTATGCAGTCGGCGGTTCCAAATCCACCTGGTATATAGTCTGATAGCTCAAGCTTCTTTTCTATAGCTATATATGGGACCTTTTCGTACTCAAGTGCGGCCTTTTTACAAAAGACAATGTACTCTTCCGTATAGCCATCCATCTCCTTTTGATATAGTTCTTCTTTTTTAAGCTTATTCAGTATTCTTGTGAGGGCAGCTTTTTTAAAGTTCTTTGTATCGAAGTAGTGCCGCATCTTAGCTTCTGCAATCTCATGTGCTAGTGTTCCCTCTTTTGCCGCTTCTGATGTAGTATCTGGAAACTCCCCTTCAAGCACTGCACTTGGAGTACAGTTCATCCACCTATGAGCTCCTGAAGCCGACAGAAGTGCGTGAGCTCTTTCGCTATGTGCTGTCATATCTCAGCCCCCATCTGTCTTAAGTCTAGTGCAAATGCTCCGAAATTATCCTCCGATAGCTCTGGAAGTGAACTTGCACCGTGCTTTGAGAGGAGACTCGTAAGGTCTTTAGAGCTAAGCCCCTTATCCATAAGACTAATTGCTGCCATCTGTAGTTCATCAAGAGTATATGATATCGTTGCTGTTGGTACGGTCTTATTCTCTGTCTGCTGAGGCTCCACTATCATTTCTTTTTCTGCTTCACTTTCGATGTTTTTAATTTCATCTGTGCTTATATTTAGATCACTAAATAGACTCGCCAGCGATCCCGACTTAATTACTCTTTGTGCATCTTGCGTATCCATTTCTACAATTAATTTTAATGTTGTTCCTTGCATTTCATTTTTCCTCCTCATGTGATATAATTTAGTTGGTTAATTTGATTGGCACCTTTCGAGGTGTCTTTCTTTATTTTATGATCATCTCTACTACTTGCCATATCACTACTCCACTTGCTATAAATCCTGCCGTTATGCTAACTAATGTAAAAATAATTGTTTGTTTAACGTCCATATCTTTCTCCTTTCAATTCATAGTGCCCCATCTCAAAATATTTACAGCTGTCATCGCTGTTTTTTGACTTCTTAACGGTTCGCCCTCTCGTGCAGTGCCCATATGCTACTTCCATGAATCCGCCGTGCGACCTTACATAATGCCTCATGTAATATATGCAATACTTGCATGCCATTGGCTTTTTCTCTGACCTTTCAAAATCTCTTGTAAAGTCTTCTACTACCTGTCTTAATTTTTCATTCTCTGCAACTAATGCTTTTACTTCATTTGCTATCTGTTCCATTTTGTACCTCCATGTTTTATATAGAACATTCTGTTCATATATCTTGATTTGATTATATAGTACAATTTGTTCTAGGTCAAGCATTATTTTGGAGGTTTATTATGTTTTCTGAAAGACTTAAACAATGTCGGTTGTTGCATGGTTTAACATTACAAAATATGGCTGATATTCTCGGTATATCCATGCGTGGCTATCAGTATTACGAAAGCGGTTCAAGGGAACCTAACTTTGATACGCTTATACTAATTGCTGATACTTTCAAAGTATCTACTGATTGGCTTTTGGGTCGTGATGATTTTCTTGAATCTCTCGAAGCACCCTCTGATGAATCCCTGTGATGTCTTCGAGCTTATCCCATATTGTAAAATCACCTGTTCGATCTCCCGTTTCAATCATTTGATAATATCTCAAGCCTATATCAAGTTCATCTGCCATTGCCTGTTGGGTCTTTCCTAAATCCTGACGGGCTTTCTTTAGTTTGGCTCTCATTTTTCATCTCCCTATCCTTTATAATAAGTGCTGTAATTATCGCACTTATTACTCCTACTGCTATGCCAATGCACACGTGGCTTAGTGCAAACATTTCCATAATTCCCATTAATTTAGTCTCCTCAATTCTTTTTCAACTGTTTTGTTGACTTCGTATAAAATTCTTTGTATCTGTGGTTGGGATAATTTGTGCCTTTTCTTTAGAAATAGTCCTATGCTATTTACCGCTATTAAGTAATCAATGTCTGTTATCATTTCATCATCTCCTTTTTATGATTAATATTTCATATCCAAGTGCGTTTAACGCTTTTTCTGCAAGCTCTATACTTATTTTGCTCTCTTTACTGTTCCAGTATGTTATTGTTCTAGGGCTACAACCTATTTCTTTTGCTAAACCTCTATACGTTTTTCCTTGATCCTTCATTTCTCTAATAATTAGTTCTTTCATATCAATTGATAACATTGAATATTCTCCTTTGCTGTGATATATTTTTAATTGGAGTGGCACTGTATTGCTACAATTTTTCATAAAGGAGGTGGTTCTCATCCGCCGAGTTTTTGAAAGACCTAGTTCCCGACATACTTTTGTATCGCTAATGCGTGTGGGTTAATACTCTGAACGTAAACAGTAAAAGTGAGGCGGCGTGCCAAGACTGCTAGGTGACTCTAGCAGAACAATAGATGTACTGTGATTGAAGCAACCAAACTGCCAATTTGATTGTGGCAATCATTAGGAGAACGAGTTGCTATTTGGCAAATAGTTCAAGCTATTTTCCTGAAATATATCTAGCGTTTGCAGCACGTGTTGGGTAATAAATTACGAGATGAGTCTATTCAGTCACGGGTAGGCTCTTTTTTATTTCTAATTTTTTCTTTATTCCATCCGTAATAGCAGTGACTGCATATCGTATGTTGTTCGTCTATCCACCAGCACGCCCCGTGTTCCTCCGTATAGCAAGCGTTTCTATCCGTGCAGCCACAAATTTTACATACACCTCTTTTCACACTCATTGTTCCATCAACTCCTCATAAACTCTATTTGCATACTCTCTACTTCCTGTGTCATGCCCACAGTTATATGCTGTCAGTACTTCATCAAGGGTCGCATATTTTTCCATAAGTTCTGTTAAGATTTCGCAAGCGATCCTCGTATTAACTTCCGGATCGAGCAGGCTTTCACCGTCTTTAAGTCTTTGTGCATGCCACTTTGGCTGTATCTGAAAAAGCCCTATGCTTTCACCATCATCTCCCACGGTACCAGGCTGCTCTCCTGACTCTACTTTTGCGATGGCTTTAAGAAGCTTTGGTGATATACCATACTGCTTGCCATACTTCTCGTAGATACTCTGTTCTTTAATTTCTTCTACTTTTACTGCTTTAGCCTCTGCATGCTTTATCTCTTTTTCCTGCCCCGCTAAACTTCCGGGGCTAGCATAAAAAGCGTTATATAGATTAGATAAAACAGTAGAAATGTTGGTATGATTCTTACGATAAACCAGGCAAGTCCGAATTCCTTAAATCTGTACTTTTTCTTTTTCATATCATCCTCCTTTCTGCCAGCCTTTCTGACACATCTGCTATATAGTAGTTTTTCTGCTTGCCCTTACTTCTTGGATCATAAGTACAACCTCTGCAAAGATCATAGGCTAGAGACTCTCTAAGGCCCATAATTTTTGCCAGTTGCGGCGCAGTTATGACCATCTTTCCAGTTAGAGCCATAAGATCCTTTTTAATTTCTGTTTTTGTCGTCATGGTTCTTCCCTCTCCTGTCCAAGTACTACGCTAACTCCTAGTGCCTTTAGCATCCTATCTGCATAGTCGATTCCTATATCCTTCTGTTCGCCTTTTCTTAAATAGTTGATATACCTTGCCGTGCATTTGGCTTTACTAGCCAATTCTTTATCTGATATGCCCTGCTTTTTAATTTCTTTCTGAATTATCCGCAATATTTTCTCCGAACTATACATTGTGGTGTTGACAACCTCTCTTTCGTAAAATATACTATATGTTGATTTAGAACCCATATTCTAAAATCCAAGGGTTGGGTTAATCTCCCAACTTGAATAATCTAAGAAAGGGGGTAACATAATGGGTAAAGCAATTAAACCAGGTACTGATAACCAACCGGCTGGAACCTATCACGAAACCGGAGTGAACGGTCAAAAATTGGGAAAAGGTAGAACCGTTCGCATTGATAAGGGTGATAGATTGCCACCAACGCAAAAGCCTGGGCGTGGTTGGAAAAAGTAACTTATTAGCTGCCTACGGGCAGCTTTTAAATTTCTATTCTCTTTTTCCAAAAACAGATTGCGTATCCAAAGATATTTATCTGCAACCAACTTTCGGCGTATCTTATGCCGTTTTCTGTGTATTTAGTTATGTAGTGATTCACCTATCCTCCCTTCTTTTCTTATGAAGAAAGTGTCAAGTATTTCATCATCTGTCAGTGCTAATCTTTCTGCTAAGAAATGTATGTCTTTTAGCTTGAGATTTTCTCCTTGATTTTTCATTTTGTTTGCAAGCGTATCTCTGCCCATGCCCATTTCTTTTGCTAACTTTGATATAGACAAATCTTTTTCAAATATTTTCAGCTTTAGATATTTTATGTTTGACTCCATCCTCTCTCCTTTCCTCTCCTTGTTTTACCGACTTGCTTAAGGGATGTAGTAGCCATAATAGATTTTTAATCTACTAACTTTGCAAAAAAAATATCTTCTTTTTGAGTAAGGTTTTTTATGCCTAGCAACTCACACAGTTGGGAAACCTCCGAAGTTTTAAACTCATTAATCCCTTGAATTTTAAGCGATAAACCGTATTCTGACAATCCCATTTTATCCGCTATCCATCTTTTTTTCAACCCAGACTCAGCGATTACTCTTTCTAATAATTCTGTATTTGTCAAGTTCTTATCTCCTTTCCTTGTTGATTGTAAATCTACTATATACCTTTTAAATCTATTTGTCAACATTATTTTTAAAAAATTACAATAAATATTGATTTTAAGTCTATTTAGTGTTATTATCATCTTAAGAAATGGAGGTATATCATGAGTATAGGCACGAGAATAAAAGAAAAGCGTTTAGAATTAGGATTTACTCAAGAGGAATTGGCAAATAAACTCGGATATAAATCAAAGTCTACCATTAATAAAATAGAAATGGATATAAATGATATACCGCAAAGTAAGGTTGTAGCTTTTGCCAATGCTTTAAATACTACTATTGCATATTTAATGGGTTGGGAAGATGACCCATCTCCCGATAACGACTATTCCGATGTTAAGAACCTTATTCACCCCTCCGCATACCGTATCCCTATTGTTGGCAAGATATGTGCCGGAGACGGCTGTTTTGTTATTGAAGAAAAAATGGGATATTTTACGATTGACCATACTATCAAGGCTGATTTTGCCCTTGTAGTTAAGGGCGATAGTATGATTGATATTGATATAAATGACGGTGATATTGTTTTAATAAAAAAAGTATTTGATTACTATGATGGCAAGATTTATGCTATTAGGCTTATTGATGAAAACGAGGCAACGATTAAGAGGTGCTACTTTGAGGAAGATAAGGTAATCATGCAGCCATGCAATCCTGAGTTTAAACCAATGATTGCTGATGGCAAGAATGTGTCTGTGGTTGGTGAGTGCGTGGGCGTTTATCATGCACTGTAAAATAAAATTTATATAAATCATCTATTATGAGGAAATAAATATGGGTAAAGAATTTCAAGAAAAAATGAATATCAACGGCTTGGAAATTACTGTTGTATCACAGGGTAATGACGATGATTATATTTCACTTACTGATATAGCTAGAAAAAAAGATGGAGAATATCCTAGTTATGCAATACAAAATTGGTTAAGAAATAAAAACACCTTACAATACCTGGGCGTGTGGGAAAATTTATACAATCCGAATTTCAATTCCATCGAATTCGATGGAATTATGGAAGAGGCTGGTAGCAATGGATTCATCATGACACCGAAACGTTGGATTGAAAAAACCAATTCGATTGGATTAAGAACAAAAGCTGGAAGATATGCTGCCACTTATGCACATAAGGACATTGCTTTTGAATTTGCTTCATGGATTTCGCCCGAGTTCAAGCTCTATATAATCAAGGATTATCAGAGATTGAAAGAAGATGAAAACAATAGGTTATCACTCAACTGGAATATGAGAAGAATGCTCAGTAAAACTAATTATAGAATACATACCGATGCAATACAAGAAAATCTAATTCCAGACGATTTAACTAAGCAGCAACGTGGCTACGTTTATGCAAATGAAGCCGATGTTCTTAATGTAGCTTTATTTGGAATGACAGCAAAAGAGTGGCGTAAATCAAATCCAGATAAGTCTAAATCAGAAAATATAAGAGACTATGCTACAATTGAACAACTTATAGTTTTAACAAATTTAGAGAGCTATAACGCCGAATTAATCAAAGATGGCATATCTCAATCTGAACGGCTTGTAAAATTGAATGCTGCAGCTAAGAGCCAAATGACTTCTCTTATAGAAAATCCGAGTCTAAAGAAGTTAAAAGAATAATAGCCCCCCTAGCTTGCACTGAGGGTAATGATAGGCTGTTACATATGACGGCAAACAATTGACCTACCAGGTGTCTATTATGGGTACTACTTCAAAAGTAAAACTCGAAAGAGTTAAGTAACAACCTATATAATCGTGAGCTAATCGTGTGGCGGGCTAAGACAAACGGCTTGAATGAGCCAAAATAAGCAAAAATAATCGTGCGAGAAGCATGCAACTTAGGATTAAATTAAAAATACATATTTTGTTAAATAATAAATTATAGTTGATTTCTCTTTTAGATACTGTTACACTTAATATACTAATTGAGTGAGCGGACGATGTGTCGTCCTAATCTTGCCTATAGGGCATTAAAGAAGATCTAGTAAAAAGACTCTGTCAACTTGGCAGGGTCTTTTTCCATCTTTAACAACAATTCAGTTGATAGATATTCATAGTTACACTTGTGTTACATTACCATTTTCGTGACGTCACGAAAATGGTAACTTCCAAAGTAACATAAACATACAAGTCAAAACTTCAAATTAAAACAAAAATCCCTGGACATAAAGTCCAGGGGCAGGCTGCTTTGATACAACCCGATTAGCACTCAAATTGTATCATTGCAGCGCACCCATGTCAAATAAGGAGGCGCTTTTTTAATGAAAAGATACAAATTTAGAAAGTCTTTCCGGTTCAATGGCAAGAAGTACGATGTATATGCAAATACGGAGCCAGAGCTTTATAGAAAACTTGAACGCAAAAAAATGGAGCTGGAGCGTGGGCATATATTAGTTGAGTCTTCTATGCTATTTAAAGATTGGTCTGATCTTTGCATTGAAACATATAAAATAAAATGCAGCGAAAAAACAAAGCAGGACTTTATTTATATAGTTAACGCAAATGTAAACCCTATCATTGGATCATACCCACTAAAGAGCATAAAGCCTTTACATTGCCAAAACGTGATAAATTCTCAAATTGGAAAATCAAAATCACAAATAACTAAGGTTTACCAGGCACTACAATTTCTATTTAAAAAGGCAAAAGAAACTGAACTGATCAATGTTAATCCCGCTGCAAACATAGAAAAGCCGCCTGGTACAACAAAGAAAAGGCGAGCGCTTACAAGTAAAGAGCAGGCTGTTTTTACGCAAGTCGCTGTAACTGACAGAAGATTTTACGGTTTTCTTTTGATGTTATACTGCGGTTGTCGTCCATCAGAGGCCTACAAGTGCATGTCAGATGATATAAGGATAACTAACGGTGTAAAATTCCTGCATATACGTGGTACAAAAAGCCTCAGTGCTGACAGACTCGTACCCTTACTTGATGGCCTTTATGAACTCTTTAAGGATATTCCAAAAGGAGAGTATATAGCTAAGACTGAAAAAGGGGATCGAATAACAGAAAACTATAGAAGAAAAATATGGAATAGATTTAAGAATATAGTAGATTTAGAACTCGGTGCTAAAACCTACCGCAACAAAATCGTGGATCACGCTTTAGATCCAGACGTAGTTCAATATTACCTGCGTCATACCTACTGCACAAATCTTGCTAAAAATAATATAGATATACGAATTGCACAAAGACTTATGGGCCACTCCGATATATGGCCTACTGCTAATATTTATACACATATAGATGATACCGATTTAGAAAATGCAGCAACAATTTTAAACATGGCGTGTCCCCTGGTGTTAACCAGTAGCAAAGCCGTTGAAATTCCAACAAATCCGCTATGACTCTTAATCAGGGTGTCCGGGGTTCGAACCCCCGTGGGTGTACCATCAAAGAAAACCCTTGAAAACATTGGATTTTCCAACGCATCAAGGGTTTTTTAATGCTCAAAATATATGCAATATTTTATATCCAAATTGACCTAAGTTAACCTACCTAGAACTATATTTTGTTGTGATTGCTGTCTGTGCTAGTGTCTTAAGTGCTCTCACTCTTGTTGCCTCTAACCATGTGATTCTTTTTTTAGTCATTGTCTTTTCTTTTGCAAATAAAAAACCAGTCACAAGACTGGCTCATAAAACTTATTATATTTAAAATTATAAATTTTTACATATATCTATTTTATTGATAAGTATTCCTTTAATGCGGTTTGAAGCACATTTGAGAAGTTGACAGATGAATCCTCAGCTAAATCATTCAACCACTTAGGAATTGTTAATGTCTTTCGAATAGATTTATTATCTACCCTATCTTTTACTAAATCCACCCATAAATCTATATATACTAAATTCCCCGATTGCTTGCTAAATGTAGGCTTCGGTAATTTTTTCTTATGCTTAATATATGAATATGCAACCGCTTCCAGTACATCTTTAGCATTTTTGATTGCTTCTTCAAATGTTTCTCCGTCTGTAAAAGCTTCTTCAAAATCAAGGAAATTCACATAGTATATATCGTTTTCTTCTCTTATATTACACGGATAATAAATTTTATTCATATTAACCCCCTATCATAATGAACTACAGAGCTAAAATTTCAGTCCTGTAATTCTTTCGATGTTGCTTGCTGTTCCTGCTGGTATTTCTTTCTTAGTACACTTTACTGGACACATTTTACCGTCCTTGATATAAATTTCATGTGAACCTGTAGTGTGATCTAATTCCCAACCATTTTGTTTTAACAGTTTTACAACTTTTCTGTAAGGTATATTTTTTGACATGTCATCCTCCTTACAGCTTTATTGTACGTGTAATTTATACGTGTGTCAATTCTTTTTTATTTTGCCTTTATGTCCAGTTTACTAATTTAACATAATGAATCTCAATATGTCCAAATTTCTTATAGAACTTATCCTCTAAAGTCCAATAAACTCATTTGAATTGTATCGATAAACTTAGAATCATTGATTCACAAGCACTTTACTGTTACAATGTCTTTACAAAATATCTTTCAATGCATACTATACGGATACTAATTAACTTTGCTTGCGATCTGTGCAACTGCTGAAAATTACAGAATTTACGGAGAATAAGATGTCAAACTTCATTCAAGGCCTCATATTGGGGTTCGTTTACGTCATGCCAATAGGCACACAAAACATTTTTGTTATCAATACCGCTCTTAGGCAGCGTAGGTCAAGAACTTGGCTTACTGCACTTATTGTGTTTCTATTTGACATTAGCCTTGCCATCGCTTGTTTTTTCGGAGTCGGAGCGATTCTGCAAACAACTACGTGGTTAAAATTATCAGTTCTCTGTCTCGGCTCTCTAATTGTTATCTATATAGGATTCTCCATCTTTGTTGACAAAAACACCAACATCGATAGCGATACCAACGTGAATATCCCCATAAGAAGGGTCCTGACAACAGCCTTCGTTGTAACCTGGCTAAACCCTCAAGCACTAATAGACGGTAGCCTCATGCTTGGTGCCTTCCATGCTTCTATGCCAGGATATGCGGGCACTCTTTTTATTTCGGGGGTTTGCATGGCTTCATTTCTGTGGTGGTTTGGCATGTCCACCTTTGTTTCGCTCTTTAAAGCTAAAATTTCAAACAAAACACTTCGTATAATCAATATCGTTTGCGGTGCCGTTATAATGTTTTATGGAGCAAAGTTATTCGTTGACTTTGTAAAAATGTTAATCCCTATTATAAACAACTAAATTTTAAATTATTTAGGCAAATAAACTCACGTTTTTGTAATCTTCAGAATTCTTTATCCTGTTCATTTTTCTTTTTAAGCATATATTCTATTTTAAATTCAAATAATTTTACATATATACAATCTATCATCAAACTTGATTTTAATTTACCCATCGAATATAATAATTATACATAATTGTGAGAACTCAAGAAAGGAGATACCAATGATAAAAATTATATTTGAACCCGCACAAAACAGAGCTGCTGCATACGATGGCGACAAAAACATCGGCGAAGCGACTTACACAAATTCCGATAGCACTTGGACACTCGACCACACTTTTGTTGACAAAGACTACGGCGGTCAAGGTATCGCCGCTAAACTGATTGACGAGGTCGTAAAGAATGCAAGAATCCAAAAGACTAAGATTGTGCCACAGTGTTCATATGCGGTAAAAAAATTCGAGACAACGCCGGAATACGAGGACGTTTTAGCAAAATAAAGATAATTTGACAGAAAAATAAGGGTAATGTAGCAACATAATAAGGATAATTTAACCACATCAAAAAAATTTATATTAAGACAATTTATCAGAATGAGGAGGGGCGGAGCTCTGTCCGCTTTGATGCAATGAAAATATCGACAGTAATAGAAAATCACGACTCAAAACTTCAGAAAATTATAGACTCGCAGAGAAAATTCCAAAGGAGTGGTGTACCGCTAGAAAAAGATTTCCGCCTAGCAGCACTCAAAACACTTAAATCCATGGTTTCCGATAATGAGGACAAACTGATTCGAGCGCTTAAGGATGATTTGTCCAAATCGGAGAGCGAAGCCTTTATTACAGAGATTTCGATTGTGTATCAAGAGATTGACTACGCCCTAAAAAATCTAAATAAGTGGATGAGGCCTCACAAAGTTCCTCAAACTCCTACAAACATCCCCTCCAAGAACTATATTCTGCCCGAACCGTACGGCGTCGTGGCTATTTTGTCGCCTTGGAACTACCCTGTTAATCTCGCACTTGTACCCTTAGTCGGTGCTCTTGCCGCAGGAAATTCAGTTATCTTGAAAAACTCGCGAAGTAGCGTCCAAACCTCTGAGCTTCTAAGAGAGCTTATAACAAAATATTTTCCTGCCGAGGTAGTTTGTGCGGTTGATCCAGCAATCGACTACGATGAATTGCTCGAGCCGCGATACGACTATATATTTTTTACAGGAAGCACTGAAGCTGCAAAAGATGTGATGACAAAGGCTGCTAAACACTTAACACCTGTCAGTCTTGAGCTCGGCGGTCAATGTCCTTGTATAGTTGATTCCAAGGCAAATGTTAAGCTCGCCGCTAAGAGGATTATGTGGGGCAAATTTTTGAATGCAGGCCAAACTTGCATATCAATCAATCACGTCTGGGTGCAAAGGAGCGTTGAAGATGATTTTGTGAAGGCCATGCTCGGTGAAATTCTGGAAAACTACCGCAATGCTGTAAACGATCCAGATTATCCTAAAATAATCTCTGAAAAACACTTCAATAGGCTCTCTGGTCTGCTCGATGACTGCTTATCTAACAAAGAGCGTCTTGTAATCGGAGGCTCAAGAAGTAAGGAAAATCAAAAAATTTCTCCTTCCTTGATAATCCATGCCGACTTATCCGACAAGGTCATGGAAAGAGAAATTTTTGGTCCAATTCTTCCAATATTGAGTTTCGATAATCTAAGTAAGCTTAAAAAATACATGCTAAATATCGAAAAGCCGCTAGCTTGCTATTTCTTCTCTGAAGATATTGACAAGGCGAGCAGCTTTATGAACTCCGTTTCTTACGGTGGAGGCTGCATAAACGATGTTTTGATGCATGTCAGCCATCACAGCCTACCATTCGGTGGTGTTGGCAATAGCGGAATGGGCGCATATCACGGTAAATATAGTTTTGACACCTTCACACACTACAAGCCAGTTGTTTCAACATCCACTCATGTTGATTTACCGTTTCGCTATCCTAGATTTGCTAAGAAAAATCTTCCGCTTATAAAGAAATTTTTAAAAATATGACTTTTACTTATATATTGCTAATTAAAAAGAGTATAGGATTTATCTAAAAAATAAGTCCTATACTCTTTTGCTTTTATACTTTTATATTATTTATTTACCTTGGCTCTATTTATCAGCACAAGTGCAATGCTTGCAACAGCTAAAGATAGTAGCGCTACAAGTATTCCGCTATCTCCTGTATTAGGTCCTTTTTGCATTTCAGCATTCACCATGTTTTTATCCATAACGGTAACTTTTGCGATGGCAATTGCCTGATGCCCATCTTTATCTTTCACAGCATATTTGATTTCGTATTTTCCTGTTTTGTTGATATCAAAGTTGCCCTTATCTAATACAATGACTTGAGCATATAAATCCCCATCCTCAGTATCTGTTGCTGAAATAACAGGCTTTAGTAGTGTAAATGTCTTGTCCCCCTTGGTAACAGACATATCCTTCACTTTTAAAATTGGCAACCCTGTATATGTAGCATACAAATCCATATCCTCTCCGACCTTCGACTCTAAGTTGAAAGGTTTGCCATTCTTATCTAACCAATTAACAAATTCTTTATTGGCTAATGCTGGTGCCATGACAGGTTTAACTTTCGTATCTTTTTCAATGATCTGAGTATCTATCAGTTTTTTATCAGCATCGTAGAAATTTACAGTTACTGCTTTAGCAAATAGTGGCTTTGCAATTGTGTAACCGTAACCACGAGTTTTGTTGGTACTGGAAGCAGGTTCATAAGCTATGAAATAATCTTTCTGAACAGCTCCTTTCTTAATTCCCGGCTTTAAAATTCTACCTTTATCACTATTTATTCTTTTGCAGAACCATCCCTTGAAAATATAACCGTCTTTGATAGGTCCATCTGGTATATGCAATGTTGAATCCTTAGTTACTTGAGATTCCTTAATCTCCTTACTGCCATCTGCAAATACGTTCCCATCAGGATCGAACGCTACAATCTGTTGAGCAAATGTCATCACACCTTTCTCATTCTTAGCAGGGTCTAGGTGATATACTTTGAATTCAAAAGACGGTGATTCGAATTCTTTATTACCCGCTCCTGGATACTCGCCAGCCATTAAATGATAATTATCTGGAAGTGTTTCCGTAATAAGTCGAACCTTAAGCTTATCACCTACATTATAATCGCCTATTGATATCCACCCGCTGTGATTAGTAACACCTGCATACTTTGCGTTTACAATTTTTTCTTCACCACCATTAACAGAAACTGCAAATTTCAAGTTCTCAAGTTTATATCCTGGAATTACCTTCTCTATATCAGTTTTGTTGTCAATAGTATGAAAATCACTTGTCTTATTTGCAAAATCCGCCTTTTCAACAAAGATTTCGAAAATAACAGATTCTAATTTGTCATTTCCATCTCCCTGCATAGGTGCATTATCGTTATCATCTGCATAAACAGCAGAAAAGTTTGGACTTAACAGAAATCCAACTGACAAAATTACAGCTAATAGACAAATGCCTATTTTGTTCTTCGTAAAACTCATTTTAATTCTCCCTTCTGAATTTTTTTAATTATACTCTGTATAATTATATCACCCCCCTTATTTTTCAATATCTTTTATGCTGTAGCAGTTAATAAGGTTAATGTTGTAATCACATAAATGTAAACACTATATAAAAAGACAATCGTTTATGATTGCCCTTTTATAAATATATCATTTTTAAAATTTGCGATACACAACTGTTTTCGGTTAGCATCAAATAATATGCACATGCCCCGTCATTGCTTAGCCCAGTTGCTTAGCCCATCAGATTTTCAGGATTTAATCCCTCAAGCTCAGGAATTACAAACAAACCGTCCTTTCTTATAAGCACGTCGTCAAAATAGATTTCTCCGCCACCGTATTCTGGTCTTTGAATAAGCACGAGATCCCAGTGTACAGCTGATTTGTTGCCATTGTAAGCATCATCATAGCACATACCCGGCGTCAAATGTATGCTTCCTGCAATTTTCTCGTCAAAGAGCGTATCCTTCATAGGATGCAACACGTAAGGGTTTACACCAATCGCAAACTCTCCGAAATATCTTGCTCCCTCGTCAGTATCAAGAAGCTGATTGATTCTTTCATTATTATTTGCCTCAGCCTTTACAATCTTTCCGTCCTCAACGTGAAAAACGATATTCTCATATGTAAAGCCCTGCTCCTCACTCACGGTATTATAAGAAATCACACCATTCATTGAATCCTTAACAGGTGCGGAATAAACCTCTCCATCTGGGATATTGAGTCCGCCATCGCATTTAACAGCTCCAATGCCTTTAATGCTGAACGTCAAATCAGTTCCAGGTGCCACAAGTCTAACCTTATCTGTTTTGTTCATCAGATCTACAAGTGGATCCATCGCCTTGCTCATCTTCTCATAATCAAGCGTACAAACATTGAAGAAAAAGTCCTCAAAGGCTTCCTGACTAGTCCCAGCAAGCTGAGCCATCGAAGCGTTAGGATATCTCAAAATAACCCACTTGGTTTTGCTCACCCTGTAATCTATTACCGGATCAAGCATCTTGCTGTAAAGGGACATCTTTTCGCCTGGCACGTCGCTTGTTTCACTTGTATTATTGCCAGCACGAACAGCAATATAAGCGTCCATCTGCTTCATCTCTTGTAGCTTGTAATCGTTCATTACCGATAGCTGCTTCTCCTCGCATCCTAGCATAATTTCTCTATCCAAAACAGCATCGCGAACCGTGTAGTACGGGTAGCCCCCTGCTTTGTACACATCCTTAATGAGCTGTCTTATCAATGGCTTTGGTGAATCGCCCTCAAAGTCGATAAGAACTTTCTCGCCCTTCTGCACCTTGCATGAATAATTCACTAATAAATTTGATAATTTTTCAATTCTTGGATCCATAGAAACCTCCCTAAATATATTTTTCGATTCAACAAAATAGTTTGCTGTCAAAAGCATCTCATTTCCACGTACATTATACCCTTTATTTGGTTATTCAGACAACGCATTTATCTAGATTTGGAGTGAAATTACGCTATTTGCTATGTTGAATTTGTATAAATTTTGTATTATCATATTAGATGTGAATTAAAATTCAGCCTTAATACTCATTATAACGGCTGTTAAATTGTAGCTATGAGCAATATTTTCGAATCACAAATATAGTTTATATGAGTATAATGGAGATGGAATTGAGGAAGGATTTTCCAAAGCGATTTGCCAAATTAATATTCGGGCTTTTTTTATTTGCGGTTGCTGCATCGCTGACTATACAAGCTAAGGTCGGTTTCGCACCTTGGGACGTATTCCATGTTGGACTTGCTGGCAAACTTGGATTTAGAATTGGATTTACAAATATAATAGTCGGTCTAATTGTATTGATTATCACAGCACTTTTGAAAGAAAAAATCGGATTGGGTTCAATAACTAATATGTTCTTAGTCGGAGTATTAATGGATTTGCTTCTCTACAACGGAGTAATCCCGCCTTCTCAAAGCCACCTAACTGGATACATCATGTTGATTTCTGGCATAATAGTTATGGGCTTTGCGAGTTATTTCTATATTTCCGCGGGGTTTGGCTCAGGTCCGCGAGATTCTCTCATGGTAGCTATAGCCAGAAACACAAAGTTATCAATAGGTGCATCTCGCTTTATTTTAGAAGCATCTGTAACAGCAATTGGGTATTTCCTTGGTGGTATGGTTGGACTTGGCACCCTCATATTTGTTATTCTCATAGGGCCATCCGTGCATTATGTGTTCATGTTGTTTCATTATGCCCCTCATAGAGTCAAACACGAAGGCCTTGGTGAAACACTATCGTATTTAATAAAAAAGGATAAATAAAAGGAATATAAAATGGATATAAAAATGGATAAAAGATATGCAGTTTTAATAGATGCAGATAATGTGTCAGAAAAATATATAGATATTATTTTAGAGGAAGTTTCTAATTATGGAGTTGCGACAACGCGTAGAATTTACGGAGATTGGACAAAAACAGGGATGACCAAGTGGAAAAAATCTCTGCTCGAAAATTCAATCATTCCAGTTCAGCAGTATAGCTATACTACAGGTAAAAATTCTACAGATTCAGCTATGATTATTGATGCAATGGATATTCTCTACTCAGGCAAGGTTGACGGATTTTGTCTTGTTTCAAGTGACAGTGACTTTACAAGACTTGCTTCGAGAATCAGAGAAGCCGGGCTTGACGTTGTCGGTATGGGAGAAACGAAAACACCTCCTGCATTCATAAGCGCATGCACAGTTTATAGGTATCTCGACCTACTGGCTGCCGAATCCTTTGAGGAAGAAGTTTCAAATAAGCCTGTAAGTAACGTTGTTTCAAAGGTCGGTCTTAAGAAGGTTAAGAAAGCCATGAAGAACATAGTGCAGGAAAACTCTGACGGCGACGGTTGGATGAACATAGGAGATCTTGGAAATAAACTACAGAAGCGTTTCCCAGATTTCGACGTTCGTAACTACGGCTACAAAAAATTCTCTCTTTTTGTTGAAAATTGCGGTCTTTTTGAGATAAAAAAAGAAGATCAAATCGGCGGCACAGGCGTAACCATATATGCGAAAGAGAAAAAATAGATTATCTCACACTCTCATTCTCGCGAAATAATCTATTTTCTTAAATCATAATAACTGCAACTCAGGCAATATTCTTAAATATACCTGTATTAAAAATACCTCTCTTTAGAATTGGCTGTTGAACATCTCCGAATAGAAGCCTCCCTTTTCAAGGAGCTCTTTATGACTACCTTGTTCAATTACATTGCCGTCTTTTAATACCAAAATAAGATCTGCATCTATAATCGTTGATAGACGATGAGCTATAACAAAACTGGTCTTTCCGTGCATTAGGCGATCCATTGCCTTCTGAATTCTAATTTCCGTTCTCGTATCCACAGAACTTGTCGCTTCATCCAAAATAAGTATCGAGCTGTCCGCAAGCATTGCTCTTGCTATCGTTAGAAGTTGCTTTTGACCCTGAGAAATGTTATCAGCTTCCTCATTTATTACAGTGTTATATCCGTCTGGTAGTGTTCTGATGAAGTAGTCTACCTGCGCAGCCTTAGCCGCTGCAAAGACTTCCTCATCTGTCGCTTCAAGCCTGCCATACCTTATATTTTCCATGATTGTTCCCGTAAACAGCCACGTATCCTGCAAAACAATGGTAAATTCATCTCTTAGATCTTCCTTTGAAAAGTCTGTAATATTATGCCCGTCTATCGAAATCAAGCCCGAATTTAATTCATAGAAACCCATTAGAAGTTTAACGATGGTTGTCTTGCCTGCTCCTGTCGGACCTACTATGGCAACTTTTTCTCCTGCTCCGATTGATGCGCTGAAATCTCGTATTATTATTTTGTCCTTGTCATAACCGAATTTTACATCAGTAAATTCGACTTCACCCTTAATAGCATCTACTGGAACATCTGGTTTGGTCCTATGGTGAATTATCTCGTCTTCCTCTAGAAGTCCAAATATACGTTCAGAAGCCGCTGCGGTAAGCTGCAATTCATTCATAATAGTTCCAATTTCAGCAATCGGCTGTGTAAATCGCCTTACGTATTGCAAGAAAGCCTGTAAACCTCCGACGGTCAAACTACCACTGCTTGCAAAGAAGACACCAACCACACAAATAATCACATATCCCATATTGGAAATTATATGCATTATCGGCATCATCAGGCCTGAAATAAACTCAGCCTTCCAGCTCGTCTTTCTCAGTTTATCATTTGTTTCGTTAAACTCATCAATGCGCTTAGATTCCTGATTGTATAGCTTAATAATATTATGGCCAGTGAAATCTTCTTCTATTATGCCATTGATCTCCCCAAGGAATTTTTGTTGATTTCTAAAGTATCCCTGTGAGCGTTTAATTATTGCAGAAACAATAATACCAACCACTGGAACAATGATCAGTGCAATCAGTGTCATTTGAAAACTTATAGTGATCATCATTGCAAGAACCCCAATCACTGTAACAGTTGCAGAAACTCCGTCGGAAATCGTCTGGCTAAGGGTTGTATTGATAACATCCACATCGTTTGTTATCCTTGACAGCACATCGCCTTTTTTCTGCTCATTAAAATAGCCCAGAGGTAAATTGTGAATCTTCTCAATCAGTCTATTTCTAATCTCGTAGCTCACCTTGGTAGCAACCTTTGCAGTCAAACTCTTTTCAATGATTCCAATCACCCATGATGATATGTATAGGGTGAACATCACAAGGAGTATCCTAGCAATCAATGTAAAATCTATCGGTCTACCATTTCCTCTTGCTACTGCAAGAAATCCTCTTACCATTTCATTGGTCGCCTTTGCCATCACCATCGGTCCTGCTACATTAAGCAAAGTAGATACAGTCGCCAAAACAAAAATTAAAACTAAGGATAATCTATGTCCCCTTAGAACCTCTAAGAGTTTTTTCATGCTTGCCACAAAGTTTGTGGATTTCTTGGCAAATGACTTGCCTAGCTCAGACTTTGATGGAGTATTTCGTCTACTCATAGACTTCACCCCCTCTGACAGCATTCTCGTTTATGCCTTTATTCCCTAGCATATCTCCGCCATCTGTATCAGAAAATCGCTGTGACTGAGCAATTTCGCGATAGACACTACACTCTTGCATCAAATATTCGTGTTTTCCTTCGCCTACAATTTTACCATCCTCAAGTACAATAATTTTATCTGCATCTCTTATCGTGCTGACTCTCTGGGCTACAATAATAACAGTTATCTCTGACATTTCCTTGCGGAGTGCCATCCTCAGCGCCTTTTCTGTTTTGTAGTCTAAAGCAGAAAAAGTGTCGTCAAAAATATATATTGGCGCATCCTTCATTATTGCTCGCGCAATCGCAATCCTTTGTTTTTGGCCGCCAGATAAGTTCGATCCACCCTGAGTTACCTCGGCTTCAATTCCGTCAGCATCGACGGTAAATTCTTTCGCCTGTGCAAGCTCCAGTGCATTTACGATTTTCTCATCGCTTCCTTGTTCATCGCCAAAACGCAAATTTGACGCAAAGCTACCTTTGAATAGCACGCCCTTCTGCGGAACGTATGCAACCATATTTCTTAAGTCGACAAGATCCATATCCCTAACATCTGTACCACCAATTCTTACACTTCCCGATGTAACATCGAAAAGCCTTGGGATGAGCTGCAAAATAGTTGACTTCCCGGAGCCTGTCGATCCGATAATTGCCGTTGTTTTGCCCTCTTTTGCAGTGAAAGAAACATTGTCAATGACATTATTTTCTGCCTCTCCATACTTAAAGCATACGTCCTCAAATTCGATGTCATACCTAGGTGCCTTCGCGTCATCTTTTGTTGTAATAAGTACGGGTGTATTCAAAACCTCCTCGATTCGCCCAAGTGAAACTGCAGCCCTAGGAATCATTACAAATACCATTGTCATAATCAAAAACGACATGATAATCTGCATAGAATACTGTATGAAAGCTATCATATCTCCGACCTGCATGCCGCCAACAGAAATCTCTTTGCCTCCATACCACAAAATTGCAACAGCGGTCATATTCATAACAAACATCATCGTCGGGAAGAGGCCTCCCATTGTTGCCATAATAATTCTTGATAGCTTCTTCAGACTGGTATTAACCTTGTCAAAACGCTCGGTTTCGTGATTTTTGGTGTTAAAAGCTCTGATAATCATTAAACCCGTCAGGTTTTCCCGCGCAATTAAGTTTATCTTATCGGTCAAGGCCTGGAGTCGCTTGAATTTCGGAGTAATAAACACAAAAATCATGCCTATTATCATAAATATAACTATAAGCGATACGACTACAATCCAGCCGAGCGAGGTCGATTTCCTGAGTGCCATAATAATTCCGCCAATTCCAAGTATCGGCGAGAAACAAAGTATCTTGATGCCAAGGATTGTGGCTCTTTGTAATTGTGCTATGTCATTTGTATTTCTAGTTATGAGGGAGGCTGTTGAGAAATCATTGTATTCACGTTGAGAGAAACTCATTACCTTCTGATATACTTCTCTTCTGAGATTTTTAGCAACGCCCGTACCCACATGTGAAGATATTAGACTCACGATAATAGAGGCGATTGCACCTACTATAGTCACAATCACCATTTCTCCGCCCTTCATCCATATAAAGCTAGGTCCTTCATCCAGCGTCTTTTTTGAGGAGCTATCTATTACATTTGTTGTATCTGTTGCGACATCTCTGTTTCCTGCAACCTTGATAGCTTCGTTCACCATTTCAGACATAAGATCAGGTAGTTTCAAGTTTGAAAATGCCTGTATGCATAGCATAATCATTGCCAATGCAATCAATACCCTAAATGGTTTTAAATTTTTTAGAAATAGTTTCATGTTTTCCTATTCTTTATCGCTATTGTTTTGACTTCCATATTTATATACCCAGATTGACTTTTTAATTCAAGGTAAGTATACTATTCTTTGTCGAGTTTAGATAAATGGCTGAAATTATATGTTTTCTTATCTACAAAACATTAAAAAGGCGTCGTAATATATAGATAGAAGGGTTTTTATGAGAATTAGAAAAGATTTAGGATTTGATGAACCAGAACTTGAAGAAATTGCACTTATATCAGATGCACTGGCCCATCCTGTAAGGTTGAAGCTTTTTCGTTTTGTAATGCAGTGCAATAGATCTATGCAGCCTATATGCAACAAAGACCTTGTTGACAGCTTCGATTACTCGCAATCCACAATATCACAACACATGAAGCGATTAACAAAATCCGGCCTTATTGAAGTTAAGAAAAAAGATAGCTTCTCATATTATTACGCTAATCTTGGCGTCCTAACTCGCTATCTAAATCTCACTAAACGATTTTCGGTTTAACACTACCCTTAACTAAAGCTAGAGGTTTCACTACACATCAGGTATAAGGGAAAACTATAAGAATGTCATATTTTAATAATATCCTATTTTAAGCATTTCTCCTTTTCTACTTGTGATATGTTTCTCCCCTATTGATTTTATAAGCTCTGTAAATCTGTTCAAGCAGAAAAACCCTCATCATGTGATGCGGAAATGTCATTTTGGAAAAACTTATCGCCAAATTCGATTTTTCAGTCACATTATCCGCTAAACCGGTTGAGCCTCCAATTACAAAGGCTATCGAGCCTATCCCCTCATCTGAAAAACCTTGTATTTTTTCGGCAAAAGCCTCTGAAGAAAAACCCTTACCCTTCACCTCTAAGGTTATGAGAAAATCTGTTTTGTCAACGTATTTTAACAGCTTCTCTCCTTCCGCGAATCTCGCAGATTGAAGTTCAGCATCACTTGGATTATTTCCTGTATAAGCTTCCTTTATCTCTATAACCCTAACATTTGCATACGGCTTAATTCTCTTTAAATACTCATTGCATGCATCCACCCAAAATTTTTCCTTTAGGCGTCCAACAGCTAATATTTTAATATCCATCTGACAAATTCCTAAATTAAAACATCTATATCCCCGCTATAGGAGTAGAATTCTAAATTTCTAACAACCTAGTAGCAACATCCGCAGACAGTGAATTCATAAGATAGTCCTCACCTGCTATCATGTCTTCCTCAAACAGCCTGTTTTTTATAGTAAGCATCGCCTGCATAGGTGAATTGTTTTCCTTTGAAAGATGAGCAAGAAGAATCTTCTGTTTCTCTGATTTATTCTCGCCACCATCATTCTTTCTAAGTTTATCCACCTCATAGATAAATTCGGCCGCTGCATCGTTTGATAAATGCCCGTAATCACTCAAAATGCGCCTTTTTAATTCGTAAGGATAAGAACTGCAGTGCAAAATATTAACCTCATGATTTGCTTCTAGTACCAGAAGATCTGATTTAGCAGCAATCGAAAGCATCTGTTTTGTGGCAACACCCGTATCTGTGATTATTGTAATTCTCTTTCCTCCCGAATGAACGCTGAAGCCTACTGGGTCCTCTGCATCATGCGAGAGAGAAAACGCCTCTACTTCAATATCTCCCACATTAAACGAATCAACTGTATCTGTTATGCGAATTTTATCTGCAAGCATAGGCAGCTTTTCATTGACAGAGTATGCTGTTCCCTCAGAAGTGTATATCTTTCCATTTACGGTTTTTTTCGCTATCATTCTAAGGCTTTTAATGTGGTCAGTATGCTCATGAGTTACTAAAATTCCGTCAATCTGCTCAGGTTTTACCGCACAAGACTCAAGCCCCCCTATGATGCGCTTCCCGGCAATGCCCACATCAACAAGGAGGTTAGTATTCTCCGTTTTTAGCAAATAACAATTACCTGTGCTTCCACTGGCAAAGGAACAAAATCTAAGCCCCATATATCCCCTCTGTCCTCATACAAATCTAACTATTGTTCTATATCATTGCAAATTTCTATATACAATTGTAAACTTCTATATAAATTACTAAATCCCCTAATTATCAAGCTATTTGAGCAAATAATTCTACAGAAAATCTACATAAACGCCTTATCGCTGTATATCAAGCCACCTACCAGCACAAAATACTCTGGCAGCTCACCATTCTTTCCCCATTTAAGCTCAAGATCCAGCAAATCCGCTGCCGTCTTGCTAACATCTCCACCAAGCGCCTCAATCGAATATCTCATTTTTTCAGGATGTCTGCAAGGCTCCTCGTTAACTCTTGTGCAGTAACTGTCATCCTCTATGATAATCCCCTCTTCTTCCGCACAAATTTTGCAATTTCCAGGAGCAAGCGAAACACCACCAATGTACATCAGTTCCATTTCAAAGAGATAATCCATCATTTTGTTCTTGGCATCTGCAAGATACTTGCCCCAATTTGCCCTCTCGTCCTCTGTTTCAAGAAAAATCTTATATCCCAGCACAAAAAGCCTGTCAAATTGCGTCCAATAATCAATCGGGTCGAACTTAAACGGTGGACATGACCATACCTTTTCCCAATTTTTGCACTCTCGGCAATAATCCTCAAATTTATCAACGTCTACAAAGTTTTCGATATATTCAACTACTGGAATACGTGCTTTATATTCTTCAATTCGCATTATTTCTTACAACTCCTAATATAACCGAACATCCACTCTAAACTCTAACAAATATCTTCTACAAAATATGATTTTCTAGAACCTGTGTGTGATAGTCAAAATCTTTGATCTGAAGATAGTATTCTGCACTGTCAATTAGAGCCTTCATAGGACAAAGTCCGATGACTTCGGTCTGCACAACTCGTGCGCCCCATCTTCTGGCCTCAGCCTTCACAAGCTCAGTAACCCTGTAAAGCGGCGTTACCTCATAATTTGTCATATTAATTGAAACCTGTGCATAGTGCTTGCCCGTTTTGTCGTCATCAATCATGAAGCCCATAGCCTTAACACAATCTAGACCGCCATTTCTTTCTCTGATGCTTTCTGCAATTCTCTTCGCAACATTAACATCATCTGTATCAAGGTTTAGGTTGTACGCAATTAGTGGTGGCCTTGCCCCTACTGCCATAACGCCAGCCGTCGGATGAATTTTTCTGTCACCGAAATCAGGCTCCCACTCAGGCTCCTTGACCTTATCTGCCATGCCCTCAAACTGACCCTTTCTTATCTTAACAAGATTCTGCCTGTCAGGCGTCCTTGCAGACTGCTCGTAAAGAAATACTGGTACACCAGCTTCCTCAGCTATCCTCGCTCCCACAACCTCTGAAAGCTTGATACAATCCTCTGTTGTCGCTTCCTTTATTGGAAGAAATGGCATTACATCGACAGCACCCATTCTCGGATGTTCGCCGACATGCTTAGTCAGATCAATCAATTCCGCAGCCTTCTTAACTAGCTTAACGCTTGCCTCCTCAACACCCTTAGCATCACCTATGTAAGTAATTACCGTTCTGTTATGACTTTCATCAGGAACAAAACTAAGTAGCGTGCATCCTTGAGTATTTCTAACCTCTGCAACACAAGCCTCTATAACGTCCATTCTCCTGCCTTCGCTAATATTGGGAATGCTTTCAATAATCTGTGCCATTATTTCCTCCTTTAAACTTGATATTTTTTTCTTTGAGATTTTATGCTCAATAACTATATTTCGTTCTACATAAATAACTATAGTCCGTTCTATATAAATTTCTATAGTTCTTCCTCGACAATTTCGTAGCACTTATCAGCTATTTTGTTGCCCTCTTCAAGCATTGACTGCCCTTTTTCAAAGAGTTCATTTCTTAAGGCTTCGTCCTTGATGCCAGGTAAATTTATCTTAACGTTCAGCCATGCTCCCATAAGAGCAGACTTTAAATTCAATGCTCCCACACCAATGTCACTTGAGCAGTTCGGATTTGATTTGCCAATTAGACTTTTCGCAACCTTTAGCGCCTCAAGTGATATTTCCATTGTCCTAAGCGGAACGCGTGTCGCCAAAACAGTTGCGTCTTGTATAGCACGGCTTCGAGCTGCTTTTTCTTCATCTGTATTTTTTGGAAGCTTAAATGCGGCTCCAACTTTGTTATATGCATCGGTATCATCATCTATAGCTTTCAGAAAATTCGTTTGAATTACAGTTCCATCGCTTATCGCCTTTTGACAATATGCCTCCCAATCTCTGTATTTTTCCTTGCCTACGGTAAGCTCTGCTACCATCATGACAAGAGATATCCCCTGTGCTCCTGCAAGTGCACTTGCCGACCCTCCTCCAGGTGCTGGAAGATTCGAAGCAAGATTTTCCATGTATTTTTTAACATCTAAATCGATAAGTCTATCTCTGTTCATAAATAACTTCACCTTTCTTGATTGTTTTGTCTACTAGGTTTGAACCATATCTATAGCAAGCCATATTAAAATCATCTACTTTCCATATCAACAGATCTGCCTGCTTACCTATTTCAACTGTACCGACAAGATTCTCTCTATTAAGAGCTGCGGCTGCGTTGATTGTAACCGCTGTCAAAATCTCCTCAGGAAGCATCTTGTATTTCAGTATAGCGATATTAATCATTAGCTGCAAATTTAAATTTGGACATGATCCTGGATTAAAGTCTGTAGCGATTGCGACAGGTACTCCATTCTCTATCATCTGTCTTGCTGGAGCGAATTTTGACCCAAGGTAGAAAGATGTTCCAGGAAGGCATACCGCTATCGTGCCAGCTTTTGCAAGAGCGGCGATTCCCGCCTCGTCAGCTACAATAAGGTGTTCTGCACTCTTAGCGCCAAGCTCTCCTGCAAGCTGTGTTCCGCCAATCGCTTTTATCTCGTCAGCGTGAACCTTTATATCAAACCCCAGTTCCTTAGCCTTCTCAAGATACGGTCTACCCTCCTCTGGACTAAACACCTCGTCTTCCACGAAAATATCCACAAAGTCTGCAAGATTATGCTCTGCGATATATGGCAATAGCTTTTGCATCATGAGATTTATGAAGCCTTCTTTGCCGCCATTTTGCCCTTCCGCATACTCTGGTGGCAATGCATGGGCCCCCATAAATGTTGGTACCACATCAACAAAATGTTTTTCATTTAATTCTTGAAGCACTTCAAGACATTTAATCTCTGTATCAAAATCAAGTCCATAACCGCTTTTAATCTCGCAGGTCGTAACCCCAAACGAAGCAGTCTCATCAAGGAAAGCAAATGTTTTGTTGTACAAAGCCCTGTCGTCAGCTTCCCTTGTGGCTCTCACGGTATCATTGATTCCGCCACCTTCCCGCAAAATATCAAGATAAGTCGCACCTCTTAATTTCTTGGGGAGCTCATGCTGTCTATATCCACCAAATATCATGTGCGTGTGGCTGTCTATAAGGCCCGGTGTAACCAAGTGTCCGCAAGCGTCAATCACTTTGTCCGCTTCTTTTTCGGCTTCAACAACCCTTGCCTTGCTATGCTCGCCACTGCCTGAGATAATCTCGGAAATTATACCGTTATCTATGATAATACTTGCATTCTCAAGGACAAGATTTTCTGCCTGCTCTTTTCCCTTGTGTGCATAGCTCCCAACAGGAGTTTGCAATCGTCCAATATTTTTAACTAAAACCTTACTCATTTCTATTCTACTCTTATTTCTTTTATATTATTAACTACAATTGAAGGCGAATTACCCTAGTCTACTAGCTTATCGACAAGCTCATCATCCACAAGATAAGGAATAGTAATGTGTCCATCTCCCTCGTATCGCTTATTATAGGCTGTTGCAGTGCTCATGGCATGTTCGTTTCTAGCCCAGCTTCTACGAGCAACGCCTCCCATAACGTCCCACATCATTGCAGATTTTATAACATCGTCCGTTTTCTCCGAACCGTCAAGAAGAAGCCCAAAGCCTCCATTGATTGCCTTACCAATTCCGACGCCTCCACCGTTATGCAGTGCACAGAGGCTCATTCCCCTAGCTGCGTTTCCAGCAAAACACTGCACCGCCATGTCAGCCATAACATTTGAGCCGTCCTTGATGTTGGAGGTTTCTCTGAAAGGCGAATCCGTACCCGAAACATCGTGGTGATCTCTTCCAAGCATGATAGGTCCAGTCTTCCCTTCCCTGACAAGCTTGTTGAACGCAAGGGCAATATCCCTCCTGCCCTCAGCATCTTGATATAGAATTCTGGCCTGTGTTCCGACAACCATTTTGTTAGCCTTCGCATCTCGAATCCAAACCCAGTTATCTCTGTCCTGCGCCCTTCTTTCAGGGTCAATGCAGTCCATCGCTGTTTTGTCAGTCATATCAAGGTCCTCAGGCTTGCCGGACAAGCAAACCCATCTGAATGGACCATATCCGTAGTCGAACAAAATCGGTCCCATAATATCTTCAACATAGGACGGCCATATGAACCCATCCTTATCGTCGACACCATTCTTTGAAATTTCAGTAATTCCCGAGTCGAACATCGCTTTCATGAATGAGTTTCCGTAGTCAAAGAAATACGTGCCCCTCTCCGTCAATTTCTTAATGACAAAATAGTGGCGTTTCAGGGTTTCATCTATTCTTTTTACAAACTGCGCCCTGTCGTCTGCGAGCATTCTTGTTCTTTCCTCAAAGGTCATGCCAACTGGGCAATATCCGCCATCGTATACATTATGGCATGAGGTTTGGTCTGATAACAGGTCTATTTTAAAGTTCTTTTCGTATGCAGCTTCAAGTAGATCAACAATATTGCCGTGATAGGCGATAGAAATCGATTCTTTGTTTGCAACTTTCTCTGACGCAAGCTTGAAAACCTCGTCAAGGTCGTCCATCACGACATCAACCCAGCCTTGGTCATGCCTTGTGTCAATCCTTGACTTATCAACTTCTGCAAAAATTCCGACAGCACGTGCGATATTGGCAGCCTTAGGCTGAGCACCACTCATTCCGCCAAGGCCTGATGATACGAATGTAATCCCAGTCAAATCTCCGTCGTCAGGAACTCCAAGATACTTTCGTCCTGCATTCAATATTGTGTTGAAGGTTCCGTGAACGATTCCCTGAGGCCCTATGTACATCCAGCCACCTGCTGTCATCTGTCCATAGTTTGCTACACCCATTTCTTCTGCAATTTCCCAGTCCTTAAGATTATCATATTCCCCTATCATAAGGGCATTTGTTATTATTACCCTTGGTGCATCCGGCTTTGAAGGAAATAGACCAACTGGGTGCCCTGATTCAATAACGAGTGTCTGCTCCTCGGTGAGTTCTCTCAGATATCTTTGAATTAATCTGTATTGTAACCAGTTTTGACAAACTGAACCTGTTTCCCCATATGTAACAAGCTCATAAGGATAGAGTGCAACCTCAAAATCAAGGTTGTTATCCATCATAAGCTGAAAAGCCTTTCCGGCGAGGCACTTTCCCTCGTAATCCTCAATCGGCTTCCCGTAAATCCTACCCTCTGGTCTATATCTATAAGCATATATTCTGCCTCTTGTCTTGAGTTCTTCTAGAAATTCAGGTGCTAGCTTTTCGTGTAGCTCACAAGGCACATATCTTAGCGCATTTTTGAGTGCAAGCTTTGTTTGTGAAGCAGTGAGCCTATAGCCTCTATCAGGTGCTCTCCTAATATCCTCCTTGAAGCTCGGATAATCAGGCAATTTATTATCAAGCTTTATTTTCATTGCCTCGCTTGCAGTTTTGTTCATTTCTACAACACTTTCACACTTTGTATTCATAATAGACCTCCTTAATGAGCATCCTCATATTCTTTTTATCCTTTTGCTCTTAGCCATATTCAAATGCTCACAAACTTCTGACTTGCTCTAACGATTAGCTTTTTGTTCTATCAATTAGTTTTTGTTTAAGCAATTAGCTTTTTGTTCTAACTATTAGCTTTTTATTTTAGTAATTGGCTTTTTGTTCTGGCGATTAGTTCTCTTATCTTAAATTCACGACATTCTCAACATGTTTGAGGAAGCTGCCGTCCTTAATCATCTCGTCAAATTTTACAAGTTCATCATGCATGATTATATCCTGATCTACTGGATTGCTCTTTTCCCTTATAAATTCATAAGCAGCCTTAGTCACAGGTGAAAGCTGCTCAATAGTATTCTCGCCAATCTCATTTCTTAGCCAGATCGCCTGAGCTGCTGTCATAAGTTCAATTCCAAGAACCTTTTGAGAGTTATCTAGTATCAATGCTGCGGTTCTCGCTGAAGTCGTTCCCATAGAAACATGGTCCTCCTGATTTCCTGAGCTTGGTATGGAATCTACTGATGCCGGATGAGCATAAACCTTACTCTCGGAAACCATTGAAGCTGCCGCATACTGTGCAATCATGAATCCCGAGCAGACACCGCCGTGTTTTGTTAAGAACCCAGGAAGATTTTCAGAGAGTGCTGGATTTATCATCCTTTCAGATCTTCTTTCAGAAATATTAGCATACTCTGCAATTGCTATCTTCATAAAATCAAAAGCAAGCGCCATCGGCTGCCCGTGGAAGTTGCCTCCAGAAATAACCTCATCTTCATCAGGGAAAACGATAGGATTATCTGTTACTGCATTAATTTCCCTTGAAACCACATCATATACATAACTTAGTGAATCTCTTGAAGCACCGTGAACCTGAGGCACGCACCTTAGAGAATACGGGTCTTGCACCTTTGTTTCCTGAACCCTCTTAGTGTTCTCGCTACCATCCAGAATTTTCAGCAGATTATCAGCACAGTCAATCTGACCCTGATGCCCACGCAAAACATGTATTTTGTGGTCGAACGCCTTAGTAATGCCGTGAAGTGCTTCCATAGTCATAGCAGCTGCAATGTCCGCAACCTTTGCTAGCTGAATTGCGTCCCACAAAACATTAGCGCCAACGGCCGTCATCATCTGGGTTCCGTTGTTTAGAGCTAGCCCCTCTTTTGCTGCAAGCTCAACAGGCACTATGCCCTCTTTTGCCATAGCCTCAGCAGCATCGCAAACTTCACCTTTATAAGTCACCTTCCCCATTCCGATAAGTCCAAGTGCGATATGAGAAAGAGGTGCCAAGTCGCCCGAAGCTCCAAGAGAGCCTTTCTCTGGCACGATAGGATGAATACCTGCGTTAATCATATCAATCAAAGCTTGGAGTGTTTCGAGCCTTATCCCTGAATTGCCTCTAGCCAATGCATTACACCTTAGAAGCATTGCTGCCCTTACGTACTTTTCCTCATATCCCTCGCCCATTGTGCAAGTATGGCTCATTATGAGATTTTTCTGTAAATCAGCTGTTTCCTCCTTTGAGATAAACACATTCGAAAATTTACCAAACCCGGTCGTAAGCCCATATATGACTTCTCCCGCTTCAAGCTTGTCTTCTATGTATTTTCTGGCCTTATTCACATTGACCTTAGCTTCATCGGAAAGTTCAACCTTTTCACCATATCTTGAAACTTTAATGACCTGCTCCAGCGTCAAATCTCTTCCGTTTATCTTTATCGTCATATTAACTTCTCCAATCTCTGTGATTCTCTACCTTATATTATACCCTACTTGAAAAATTTTGCTAGTAAATTCACTTTAGTTTGTGATGATTTTTCAAAAAATTTTTCTGAAAAACGGCTGTTTTCCAACAGTTTCAGTTAAACGTGTTAAAGCATTTAAACAAGAAATCGCTGAATGTTTGAATGGATTTTTCGGATATGATAAAATGTAGTGGCACAAAATAGCTTAACAATCATCTGATGTTTTGGAGGATTATTATGGAAAAGATAAATGTTGATTCAATAGATTCAATGGGGTCAGTAGCTTCAATGGGGTCAATGGAAATTACCGAAAAATACCACGATGAATTTAAGGATGTTTTATCTAAACTCATCGCAATTCCAAGTGTCGTTTCAGAAGCCGAAGGCAATATGCCATTTGGAGCCGATGTCAATCATGCACTAGAGTTCATGCTCGAAATTGCCGAAAAAGACGGCTTCGATATCAAAAATGTTGATAATTACGGCGGTCATATAGATTTTCCAGGCAAAAACAAGGACGAAATAGTCGCTGTTGTGGGTCATCTCGATGTTGTTCCTTGTGGAGATATCGAAAACTGGAATACAAATCCGTTTGAAATGGTCGAAAAAGACGGAAAATTCTATGGTCGTGGCGTCCTCGATGACAAAGGGCCTCTCCTTGCGGCATATTATGCAATAAAGGCCCTCAAAGATTCAGGCTTCAAGCCCAACAAAACAATTCGCATTATTCTCGGATGTGACGAAGAAACAGAATGGAACGGTATGACATACTATATGGAAAAAGAAAAGCCAAATGTTGTGTCCGGGTTTTCTCCCGACGCCGACTTCCCTGCTATTCACGCCGAAAAGGGCTGTGCTCAGTTCCTTATCGAGAAAAAAATATCCCCACACCACTCTTACGGTATTTGCATAAAGTCCATGAAGGGTGGAACAGTTGCAAACGCAGTCGCCGACAAGGCTGTAGCTGAACTTCAGTACTTTAGCTCGCAAGATGATGCTATGACCTTAGACGATGCCTACAACAAAATACTTGCTTCGGCAAACTCTTTTGTTCCGTCAGAGGGTTCGAATATAGAAAAATTTGATGGTGTCGATAAGCTGATTGATGTAGATAAGGGTAGAGAACAAAATACTATTTTGCTCACGGCTCACGGCGTATCCGCACACGGTTCAAGACCAAGCCTGGGTCTAAATGCGATATCTCTTTTGATGGACTTTCTCGGGCAACTTGAACGTGAGCGCCTATTATGCTCTCAGTCCTGCAATATTGTTAATTTCTACAATGATAAGTTCGGTTATTTCTTTGACGGAAGCAAAATGGGTATCGGTTTTTCAGATGAACCATCTGGAGAGTTATCCTTAAATATTGGACTTGTTAATTGGAATGAGGAAAAGGTAAGCTACACCATAGATATTAGATATCCTGTGACGGTTGACTTCCAGGACGTATGCAATGGTCTATTAGAAGCTGTCGTGCCAAATGAATACAGGATTCAGAATCTCAATCATATGAAGCCGCTATATAAGCCTGTTTCAGACCCTTTGATTGAAACACTAATGGCAGCATATAAAGAATTTACAGGAGATTTATTTGGTAAACCAATAGTAATTGGAGGCGGTACATACGCTCGTGCTGTTCCAAATACCGTAGCTTTTGGGCCTGTTATGCCTGGGAGAGAGGATATTTGCCACCAGCCTAATGAATATATTCACACTGAGGATTTATACATGTCAATCAAAATCTTCGCTCGTGCACTCTATGAACTTTCAAAGTGATACACTTTGAAAGTTCATGAATTTTAATTATGCTACTCCCATTGCAATTCTTTTGCCAAAATAGATTCCAAAGAAGCATAGTGTTATGCTAAGAATAATGTAAACACCTGCTAGAATGTGCATATCTTTTTCAAAGAGTTCTACGCTCTCAAGTGAAAAAGTAGAGAAAGTTGTAAATCCTCCGCATACACCTGTTTTCCAAAACAGTTCTGTATTATGAGAGATATCGCCTCTTTCATTTATTAGACCGACGATAAATCCTATAACAATTGCCCCAACTATATTTATTATTAATGTATGAAGGGGAAATGTCATCTTCAGTGGTATTGCTCCCAAAGTATATCTCATTACAGCTCCAAGAGCACCACCGAGTGCAACATACATAAAATTCATAGATGTCTCCTTTGATAGATGATTAAATTTTGATTAACAAAAAAGCATAATTTTTTAATTTTATTAGAAAATTATGCTTTTTATTTTGTTCTAAAATATATTTCTTTTGATATATTCTATTTAATCTTATTTGTCAGCTACATATGGCAGTAGTGCAACGATTCTAGCTCGCTTGATTGCCTTAGTAACATCTCTCTGGTGAAGGGCACAAGTTCCTGTAACTCTTCTAGGAAGAATCTTTCCTCTTTCAGAAACAAACTTCTTAAGTTTTTCAACATCCTTATAATCTATAAGTTGAGATTTATCAGCACAAAACTGACAAACTTTTCTTCTACGAGCACCTGTTGGTCGTCTTTTTTCCATGTCAATCTCCTCTCTAATTCTTTAGAATGGCAGATCGTCCTCAATCGCTTCAAAAGATGGTGGAATATCATCGCCTAGACTACCCTTATTCCCAAAATCTCCTGATGTATCCATCTGGTTTGCAGATTCTGGTGAGTTGTCAAAATTCTGTGAGAAGCTGTCATTGTTTTTAGCTCCACCACCCTGTTGATATCCATATCCTTGATTTCCTTGAGGTCTATCTCCCCATTCGAGAAATTGGACCCTGTCTGCTATAACATCGGTAGTATAAACTGTATCTCCATTTTTGTTCTGATAGCTTCCAGTCTGTATTCGGCCCTGTATAGCAACAAGCCTTCCCTTTGCAAGATACTTCTCACAATTTTCAGCCTGTTTTCCAAAAACAGTAATTCTAGGAAAATCCGCCTGTCTTTCGCCACCCGACCTTGTAGGTCTATCTACAGCAATATTGAATGAAGCTACAGCCATCTGAGTTCCCGATGTATATCTAAGTTCAGGATCTCTTGTAAGTCTTCCAATTAATACAACGCTATTCATATCTAACCCCCACTATTTCTCGTCCTTGTTTACGATTAAGTGTCTAATTACGTTGTCTGAAATTCGAAGTCTTCTATCCAGCTCCTTAGGTAAAGTTGGTTCTGCCTGAAAATCGATAACTGCATAATATCCTTCTGTTTTCTTTTCAATAGGATATGCTAGCTTTCTAAGTCCCCAAATTTCAGTGTTTTTAACTTCACCTTCAGCTGAGATGATTTCCTTAACAGTTTCTACTGTTTTCTCCTTCATCTCATCATCTAGA